>Ga0209390_10002775_pt1 | contig 29833 bp, 21 predicted proteins | sample BON01_FD_187212 | JGI IMG/M metagenome (GOLD analysis project Ga0209390, IMG submission 187212) | Freshwater microbial communities from Lake Bonney liftoff mats and glacier meltwater in Antarctica - BON-01 (SPAdes) (version 2) | ecosystem: Environmental > Aquatic > Freshwater > Ice > Glacier...
GGAGTCTGAAGCGGGTGTTCAAAGGGCATACAGGCAGTGTGACAACGGTGCAGTGGACCCCAGACGGTAACCGCCTGCTGTCAGCCGGCCTTGATCAAACCATGCGTTTGTGGAATGCCTTGTCCGGAAAAGAACTCGGCATCTCCCCGGCCGTTGGATCACCTTTCAACAGTTTGGCCGTGACCGGGGACGGGAAAAGGGTCGCTGCGACCACGGATGACAAGCGTCTGCTGGTCTGGGATGTCCCGGCGGAAAACGGCGAAAACGCCGTCCCGCTATCCGCGCCAGTGTTGACGGTCACCGGAACTGTGAATTTGCGGAGCGTGTCGACCAGCCAAACGGGCGGTGCCTATGCGACCGCTGGCGATGACGGTGCCGTCTATCTGTGGGACGGAACGACAGGCATGCTCACGGAACGGCTCGTCGGTCACACAGCGGCTGTGCTGTCATCGACCATGTCCGCCGATGGAACGGCGGTGATTTCCGGAAGCGCGGACAAGACCGTCAAGCGCTGGAATCCGGCCGTGACCGCGCGTGCAACCGCGAGCGAAAAACCTGTCAGCTCCATTCGCTTTTCGCCCGACGGTCAGTCTTTCTTTACCTCGGATAACAGCCCGCTCATTCAACGCTGGTCGATTGAGACGATGACGTCCGACAAGCAATGGACGGCGGCGGCCCCTGTGCGATCACTGAGTCTCAGTGCGGATGGACGTCATCTCGCGGCCGGCTGCGAAAACCAAAAAGTGCAGGTGTGGGAGCTCGTCGATGGGACTGAATCATCCTGGGATTGTCCGGTTCCGATCACGTCAGTCGTGATCGCTCAGGGAGGACAAAAACTGATTGTCTCTGGAGACGATCACACACTGAGAGTTTGCGGTTTAGGCAGCGTGAACGGACAGCCAACCTGGACCCTGACACATTCCGCAAGCGGGCACACTGACGCAATTGTCGGACTGGTGTTACCGATTGACGATCGCCAACTATTCAGCGTTTCGAAAGATCGCACTTTGAAGCGGTGGCTGGCTGCGTCGTCCGTCCCGCGTCAGGGTTTCACAATTCCTTCCGGGATTATTTATGGAGCCGACTTCAGTTCCGATGGCAAACTTGTGGCCACTGCAGGCAGTGACCGCACAATTCGCATCTGGGATGTCGCCACGGGAGCACAGCAGGCAATGTGTGAAGGACATACGGCCGGAGTGAAGTCCGTGGCATTCAACAAACAGGGGAAGTTTTTGGTCAGTGGAAGCCTGGATGGTTCAGTTCGCTTCTGGGATCTGACGGGGCAACAAACGCAAATCCTTGCTGAACCCGAGTTACATGGAATCAATTCTGTATCGCTGGCACCAAATGGCTCCAGGGTGTTCGCCGCTGGAATGGGCAAGACCTGGAAAACGTGGAATGCTGAGAATCTGGAGCCGGTAAAAATTGAATCCGGGCACACGCAAAGCATCGTGCAAAGTTCCATTAGCCTCACGGGAAACCGAATGGCAACCATCGATGCCTCCGGCCATGTGTGTCTTTGGGACTCCGGCAATGGGCAACTCAGATTGCATCTCCAGCTGCCGTTATCTGCCGGATATGCTGTCGCTTATGCCCCGGATAACACCGAACTCCTGATCGGCGGAAACAATCATCTAATACGTTTTGCGATTCCGGCTTACGGCCAGTAAGGCAGCATCTCGTTCCCAGACTCCTGCCTGGGAACGCACTGCAACGCAGGCTCCTGCCTGCTGAATGAAATAGTGGAGGCTGGAGCCTCCGGGGCAGTGTGTTCCAGGGCTGGAGCCCTGGAACAAATTGGTGGTGGAACTTCAGTAGCCGAGGACCTGGATTTCCGTCAGGCCTGCGTGACTATTTTGGGAAAGGTATTCTTTGCACATCAGTTTCACGTAACGCCCGTGTGCAAAGTTAACTGGAATGATCTGGCTGTAGTCCAGCGGATCAGCGATACCTGGCGCGGGAAGGAGGTTTCCCTGAGATACGGGACGCAAGGCAGTGGGCGTATCGCTGACATAGACTTCCACGTCCTTCCACCCACGATAGCCGGCACTGTTTTCGTTGAAGTTCCAAATACGAATCCCGGTGACCGTCCGCGGGGCACCAAGATCAAGCACCACATAGCCCTGCTGCGCGACCGGCGTCCACCACATTGATGCGGGATCAATGGTGTTCCACACGCCGTCCAGCAGAGCGGTCGGCTTGATGGCAGGATCGGTTGGAGTGGCTTCCAGAATCTGGACACCTGGAATCGGTTCCGGAGTCATCAATTGAAGGGCATACGCCAGTTGCCGAGCGGCATCAACTGTCGACTGCTGATCGGCCGGAAGCGTCTGGAGCGTCTTTAAGCGGTCGCTGAGCTCATTCAGCTGCGTGGCCTGCGTTTCAGTGACGGTTTCGACGAGCGCCCGCCATTCCAGCAAATCATGGTGATGATGAATCAAAACCGAATGCGTGCAGGCGACGAGCATCGCGGCCAATTCGGGTCCATCCTGAAACAGGAGTGGCATCAGTACCAAAGCCGTGTCCTCCGGAGGATCCACGACCCCTGCCAGTGCCCTGATAGCCGCCTGCCGCTGCTCCGGAATCGTCGACATCAGTACCAGATGCAGAAGTTGCGGCCCCGCGCCGGGATGATCCTGGCGAACAATCTCTTTCCCAGCATTTTCCCAACTGGCCTGCTGAGCCGGATCCTCCAGCACGCTGACCATGATCGGCAGGGCGATCTCCGGTTTTCGCAGCTTCCGCAGAAACTCGAGCGCATTCTTTGTCGTCACGGGATCGTGCAGGTTTATCGCCTGGCGGACCAGCGGCAAAGCGGCCTCTGGTTCCTCCAGCAGTTGTGCCTGAGCCGTTTTTACTTCCCCTGAACTGCCGGAACCGAGCATCTTAATCCACGATGTAAGGCCCAGCTGGGCTTTCATGGCCTTATCGATCGAAGCGCGAAGTCCGTTCAGTTCCTCCCTTTCCAATTCACCTGGAGCCAGCGCGGCGACAGCGTCTATCGTTTTCAGTGACTCGTCCCATTCACCATTGTCAAAGGCGGTTTTCGCGGCTGCGAGGAGCTGCTTTCGTTCGTCCCGACGCAAAGCCTCGCGACGGTCCGCAAGGAGTTTTTCAACAGGGGAAAGTTTCGAAAGCTGATCTTCTGTGGGCGATGCTCCCAGTGACTCACGCAATGCGGAAATTTTTTCGTCAGCGCGTTCCCAGCTTTCGCTGTTGATGTCTGACTGAATGAGTGCCAGCTGTGCTTCGATACCGGGTGTTCCGGATATCTTCGAACTTGCCTCCGCGGTGCCGGTCGTAGGTTTGTTGCCTTCAGCGTTCGCGGCGGATTCGGAATCCGATGTCGCAGATTTTACCGTGGTGCTTCCGGTCGATTCCGAGGGAACCGGCGCATCAGATCCACAGCCGACAAATGTTCCACACGCGAACAAGCCCGCGGCAATGAATCCGACCGAATGAGTTGACATGGCAATGACCCTGGAATGCAGAATTATTCGTCTTTGGCGCCGCCGAGTGTTACGGTGATCTTGTACCTGGTTTGCAAGTGGGCGTGTGCCTGGCTGGCATATTGATTGGTGGGATATCGCTTGCACACCTGCTGAAACGATTTGATCGCCAGCTCCGGCTGTTCCGCTTCTTCACGCGTGTACGCGATCTGAATCAGCGACCACGGAGCCCAGTTTTCATCGGTGGTGGCGACTTGGTTGTACAACGCAATGGCCTGATCGTACTCTTTAAGTCGGCGATGGCATCCGGCCATTTCCGTGTAGTTGTTCGGGAAATTATTGCACTGCCGCAGTGTGCCGATCGCTTCTTTCAGCATGCCCGCATCTCGTTGCGTGATCGCAATGTTCCAGAGCCAGTCGTCGACGTGGTCAATGTCTTTGGCCATCAATTCCTGATAGATGGCAATCGCCTGCATCCACTGGTGGGCGTATCGGTACGTGGTGGCCGCTTCCGCTGACCAGCGAAATGGCTGTTCGACATCTGCCGCGGCAACCTGCAAAAATGCGGCGACGGCTTCTGCGTACTTTTCCTGTTCTCGAAAGCTATACGCGATTTGTGCCTGACCCTGGATCTTGTTTTCGAACGATGCATACAACTGCCGGGCCAAATCGAACTGCTTTCGAGACTTATGCCAGCTTGCATAGCGGGTCAGAACTTCATCGCTGCGACCGAGTTTTTCCAAGATCAGCTTGAATGCCTCTTCTGTTTTGTCAACGCGCCGCGAAGCGGCGTACAAATTAGTTATGGCAAACCAGCATTTTTGGGCCAGTACTTTTTGCTCCGGAGTTGTGTTTTCCGAAGGAAGCAGTGTGCGAAGATGATTTGCGGCATCGTCGGAAAGTTTTTCCCCCTGCGGAACTGTCTTCTGGTCGCCCATCAGCTGATTGATCGCCGCCGTCGAGAGAACTACAAATTGATCGACAAACGCGGATGGTTCGACATACGTGGTCGCCAGCGCCTTGACGGCTTCGGAGAGTCCATTGTTCAGCAGCAGAGAGGCAGCATATTGACGTGAGGCATTTTCACAGACTGCGCGAGTCTCATCGTTGCGGGTCGTCTCGTACGTCAGTTTTTTCCACAAGGTCGACTGCGACTGCCGATCTCCTTCCAGGCCCGCGATATCAATCAGGTCAACAGCCGCAAAGGCCGCGACCGAAGCCTGGGGATACTTTTGCAGAACCACCTGATAGGCTTTCCTAGCCGGTTTGATCTCCCCCATGTCTTTCCAAGTCAGTCCGATGTAATACGCTGAAGTCACCGCATCTGGAGACTCAGGCCAATAATCGATCACCGACTGAAAACCATCTTTGATCGCAGTATTCAGCTTCTTGAGTCTGACCTGGCAGATCGACCATTTCATCTGCGCAAACGAGGCTCCGGTACTTTTTTCGTGCAGCGTCAGAAACTTCTCGTATTCCGCCGCAGCGACCTTCCAGTTCTGCTCGCGATAGTACTTTTCCGCGATCTGCAGTTGGTACCGCTCAGTCTCGCGCAACTGTTTCCAGCGTTCGAGCGGCAATTCGTCGAGAGCCGCAGCCGAAGACATTGAGGTAGTCAGCAGAATACAAACAACGAATCCGAAGACCCGTGTCAGTATCGCGGTAATCGAGCGCAATCGTCCGGACTCACTCATTTGCTAGCCTTGCTACGTGATGACAGCCATTTGCTGTACTCCGTATGTGCGTAAAAGATGACATTTGTACCGAGCTGATAACAGGCTTCCCAGATCTCCGGGGAAACACCGGCATGGTCATCCGCCCATGCATCGGCGATATCACCTGGGTGATAATAACAGACCAGTCGACCGTCTACGCGCCAGCCCAGGGCTTCCTTGCCACCGTGGGGAGCGACATACGGCAGGAACGGAATCTGATACGGGATCCGATGAATCACATCGTCCAGCGGAATCGGAGCGGGACGAACCTGAGGCAGAATATTCTTCATCATCCCAATGACCTGATTATGGAAATGCTGACTTCCACCATTGTCGATAAACAGCATCCCATGCTTGTCGATCAAATACTCACGCAGAATTTTGGCCTGAGCACTGGAAATGGAAATACTTCCCTGGCCGGTCATGAACACCATCGGCGGACTACTACCCAGCGGAAAATTTCGCAACTGTTCGATCGTACGGGACTCGGTCTGGGCGGCGACGGGCTGAGTCGTGCGCACATTGTATTCTGCAAGGATATTGAGATCACTGCCGATTCCAAAGTCCTGATCCCAATCCCCGCCAGCGTACTCGAGACGGATAAAGCGGACCTTGGCCCCTTTCTTTCCGCCAGCAAAACCAGAACCATCACCTTCTCCGTACCCAACTGTATAAGCATGCTTCGTGATTTCGGTCAGTTCCAGCTTGATTTCATCAATGGGCGGAACCTTGAACAGGATTGAGCTGAAGGGATTAACGACGAATTTCTTTCTGATCACCTTTTGCACTCGGACCGTCTGCGCTAACGTCTGCTGCACGCCTCCTCCCGCAGGCATTTCATACAGTTCCTGACAACCATTGATCTGTGAACAGATCAGGAACACGAGCGTGAAGAGCAGCGAATAACTCATCAGGCCAGTCAGCGACTGGCGGAGCCGTGGACTCTGTCGGCCGTAATACCAGGCGTTGATATCCAGCGGATGCCAGGATCGTTTCGCCGTGGATGCCGTGTCGGCCAGCGCACTGCGGCGATCTCGATCAGGATTCTGCGCCGCCACTCTGCGAATCGCTTCGAATCGCTGCGACGCTTGCTCCATTCCCCAGACGAACCATGCGAGACCGAGGCAAAACAACCCCCCGGTTCCCCAGCGCGCAAATTCAGCACTCGCTTCGCGAAACTCGACTGCATCTGCTCCCCAGACCAGCAGCGGCCAAAGGATGACGTACAACACCGAGATCTGAAAATTCAACTCGCGCAGGGAGTGGTTCGGACGTCTGGACGTCTGCCAGACCAGAAAGCCTGCGGAGCCAGCCGTTCCGATAAAGATGATCGCTGTCATCCAGACCGGGAGTTTTCTTGTGAAAAACCAGTCCGCGATTGCGAAGAGCCAAACGACGATCATCACCGCGGCAACGCGATCATGCTTTTTTTTGCTTCGGGCTGTGTCTTGCTGCATCGAACTCATTGGGACTACTTCGCATCATCCAGCAGGCTGTCGAGATTATCCAGCGGGTTCTTGTCAGGATCCGCGGTTTTTGTTTCGCCAAGCCCCATCGCCTTCACTGCCTTCTGAGCATCATCGGTGCTGATTGGACTGTCGGCGCTGATCGCAGTGGCATCGCTGCCAGGCACAGGGTTGTCCGCCGTGGCCGCCGGAGAAGTCGCCTCATTATTCGCCTGCGCTAATGGAACAGCCTTCGAGCCGGATCCTTTCTCATCCCCTGCGAACAGAAATGGCACAACGGTCAAAACAACGAGCAGCAGTCCAGAATAAAGGACCGATTCCCCCATCGCTCGGATGAGCGCATTGTTCGAAACGATTCCCAGAACTTCGCTCGGTTTGCGACCATGCAACTGCCGAATAAATTCACGCATCTCGGTGAGTGTCATGCCTCCGTGTTTCTTCAGACGATGAAGATCTCTGCCGAGTCCGATCGGTTCACGTTGTTCGTTTTGGGATGCGTTAGAATGGAGTGTCATGTGACTTGCCAAAGAATTCGTTACAAGGTTGGTAAACGGAGCCAGCAGCGAGGTGACCGGCAAAATTGACTCGTTGCGTGCTCCCATTGAACAATCGCTGTTCGGAGACGCTGTACTCTCATTTTAATGGTTTCTTGTTCTCTTCGAGGATGTGAACCAGATCTCCGCCCGCCTCACTGACCGCCTCCAGAATCGGTTCAAATCGCTGAGCCATCACTTCCTGATGCACTTTTAGCAAGACCGTCCGCTTTCCAGCGGGTGCCTTTTTCAGCAGAGCTTCAATGCGACTCGACAATTGAGAGATCCCGATTTCCTGTCCATTCAGATAGAGTTTGTTTTTCGAATCTACCAGCACACTGACGGAGGCGTGTCCAGCGCTGTCGAGCTTTTCCGCGCTGGCTGGATTCCAGTGTAAGTGGCTGTCATCCTGGGCACGCGCCAGAATGACAAAGAAGATAAGCAGATTAAAGGCAATGTCGCCCATCGCTGTATTAGGGATTTCCACACGCGTGGCTCGACGGGCAATTTTCATAACATCACACTAAAAACCTAGGAAACATAAAAGTCGCATTCCTGAATTTCCCCCGGTTCGTCATTGACCTGGCAATTGCACCTGTCGTTCTTCCTCCAGTTGCAATGTGATGACACCGCCCGCATCTTCAATTCGAGTTGTCACATCAATCCAGTGTCGATACGGGGTGTCTTTTTGACTCTTGACGACAATAATTCGATCTTCGGGACGTGTTTTCCCGCTAAACTTCGAACGCAGCACGCCCGCCAATTGTGGCAGTGCGACCGTCGTTCCATTCACCAGCACGGTCGTCCGCGTCATTTGCACTTCGATGTTTTCCGGTTCCGTCTCTTTTTTTTCCTGTTGTGATTCGCTTCTGGGGATCGTCTGCTTATGTCCGCGGTCGGGCTGAATCGATGCACAGACAAGAAAGAATACGATCAGATTAAATGCGATATCGCCGGTCGCCACCGCAGGCGGCTCGATCAACAGTTTGTTTGTTCGTTTTAACTTTTTAAACATCGAAGACCGCCAGACTTATTGTTACTGCCTGCTTGCTGGATCAGGTTCGCTCACCGTACCGAAGTATCGGCCACCACAGCACCTTCCGCTTCCCGGCGCTGCAGAGCCATTTGCAGGGTGACTGTCTCGATTAATTCCGTCGCGGATTCCTCGACCTCGAGGACAAAGAGATTAATGACGCTGGTGAAATAGTTAAATGCGACATACGCCGGAATTCCAACAATCAGTCCGAGGGCTGTGGTGAGCAGGGCTTCACTGATGCCCCCGGCCGCAGCTTCGATAATGTTCGTTTCGCCCATCTTGGCCACAATGTCCTTAAACGAATTCACCATCCCGGAAACTGTTCCCAAAAATCCAACCATTGGCGCGGCACTGGAAACCGTCGCGAGAGTGGGAAGATGTTTTTCCAGCGCGGCGACAACGTGAACTCCGTAGTCGTCCATGCCCTTGACGACCTGTTCTTCGATTTTTCCGGGATCATAATCCAGACGCTGCAGCACCAGAAATTTTCTTAATCCCGCGGACAGGATCGCCGGCACCGGGCCCTGCAGACCGTCACACAGCTGCAGAGCTTCCTCAACCCGCTCCTGTTCCAATAGTGTCCGCACCTGCGAGCGCAGCGCCTGAGTGTCGGTTCCCAGCATCTTGAGACTGCGATAGCGTTCAATGATTACAGCAAAGGCCACGATCCCCATCAGCAGAATGGGCCACATGAAAAGGCCGCCCTCAAGCATCAGGCCCATGGCGCCGGAATGCAGCATTTTGTTGACGGACGCCCAGAAACCTTCTGTATTCTCTGCGGCTGTCCCTGCTTCACCGGTTTCGGTGTCAGCGGTTGCTGCCGCATCTTTGGTATCGTCGGAGTTGCCAAGGGCTGCCGGTGTCGCCGGACCTGCAGTTGTCGCCGCCCCGGAATCAAGCAGTTTGCCTTCGCCGGGCACCGCGTCAGCAGTCGCCGCTGACGGACTCCCTTCGGTCTGCGCTGGAAATACGGTTTCCAGAACTGCGGGGCCAATACCAAACAGACTGCATACAAGGATCGTGATGGAAATCATTGGTTGTCATTCTCAACTGCAGTGGCTTCTGCTTCAAACTGCTGCAACATCTCGGGTAATGCCAGTCGGCCACGCGCAAATTTCGCAGCTTCGCTGGCCGGGTAGTCCCAGTGACAGGTATTGTATCTTTGGAAGGCTTCGCGGATGTTGTTCGCATTGCGATAGCTTTCTCCGGACCAAAACACCGCGTCAGCACACAGCGGATCCTCCGGAAATCTTTTGGCAAAACGATCGAACGACAGTCCGGCTTTGGTGTAACCCTTTGCCTTGAAATAGCATTGACCATTGCGGAACGCCATTCGGGATGAGTGCTGGTGTCCTTCGAACTGTTCCAGGAATTTTTCTCCCACCTGAGCGGCCACTTCGAATCGGCCATTCTTGTAGAAATAATCGCTGATGCGGATCATCACGCTGGCAATCAGCGGACTCTTCGGAAAGGTCGCTGCAAGCGTCACGTAAGCTTCCAGAGCCTGATCGAAATCGCCTGCCTCTTCGTGACACTGCGCCAGTTTATACTGGGCATCGGCCGCCAGGGAATGGTCGGAATACTGGCGAACAATCAACTCGTAAGACTGAATCGCTTCGCGCCACTGCTTCAACTCCTGTGAGAACTGCCCCATGAGATAGGCAATACGCGGCACGTATTTCGGATCGGGATAATCTTCCATGACTTCCCGGAGGACGCGGCGACCAGCTTCCAGATCCGTCTGAAAATCAGCCGACCGACCCAGTTCCTGATGGCTCTTGAACAGTTCAAAATAGCTCTCAGCAATGTGAAATTTTGTCTCGACCGCCAGTTGTTCATTGTTAAACGTCTTGCTAAACGCAGTCACCAGTCCGTCCGTGCCGATGACGACCGGGACTTCCTGCAGCGATTCCAGTTTTCCCTGTTCGGTGCTGGCAGACAGATCGACGTAACGAATCGACAGGGTGTCCCCAAAGAAGCATTCAATTGCCGGATCTTCCGCCGTGATGTTTTCCGGTGTGGGTTTTTCACTCGCCGCCAGAACAAGTGAGCCGGTGAAGATTCCACTGTGCTGCAGGGTTTCAAATAGCGGAACCGTCTCTTTGTCTCCGAATTCTGTGGTCACCTGAACATCAATGACATCACGTTCGTCAGTGACGTCTTGATCCGCATCTGCGACTCGCAGGAAAAGCTTTTCACCGACATGAAGCTGTGTGACGGCTTTTTCGTACTCGCGGTCGGTACAGGCCAGTTTGCCATTCGTCACAAGACGCGCTTGCGCCGATAAGGTTTTCGCTTTCTCATCCGGTCGTAAAACATCATTGTACTGTGCGGCAATTCGATCTTTGCCGGTCAGATTCAGCACTTTCGTGACAAGATTGCGATCCACCGCCGATCCCTGACCACTTTCGTCTTTGACATCCGGACCACCGATCAGGTTTCGCGGCATTTCGGAATGGACAGGGACCAGGCTGGGACTGGTGCTGCTTCCCAGTTGCAGAATGACCTGACCGATAAATCGTCCATCATCCAGAGCTATCACATCGGCCGCCTCGCGTGACACCTGATTGTAAGTCCGTGTGAACGCTCCTGAGACAACACATTCCACATCAACAACAGCTCCATCGGTGGTCTCCAGCGAAACAACCACCCTGCTTCCACTGTTTCTTGCTGAATCGGGATCGATCACTTCAACGGTTAGCGGCGCTTCGAAGGCCACCGCAGCCATTTCCGGTCGATCGTCGGTGGCCTGGTAGATGAATTGCGGAATTGCCTGCTGTCCTTCGGGAGCGGGAATCACCCGCGATTCCAAAATGCGAACCTGCGCCTCTGACGGCTGATTCACGTAGACGGCGGTTTCACGAGGCACTGCGTGACCTGGGAAAGTATTCTGGGAATCAATGTACCTCAGGAATAATCGTTCTCCCTTTTGAACCCGCATTTTCCCCTGTTCATCTCCAGCGGACGTATCGATCTCTTTCGTGAAGATTCCCGTGCTGGCATCCGTTTCCGTAGCAACGTAGGCAAGAGCTTTACCGCTGCTTGTAATGAGTTCGAATGGCACAGTATCGGCCGTATCAGTGGTGTCGTGGTCAAAATCAACGATTTCCACGATGAGCCTTTCGCCAGGTTCAATCCGTTTCAGAACCTTGCGAACCGTGTAGACCACGCCGTTTGCATCCTTCTGAAACTCGTAAGTGATGGGAGTCACCGACGCGTTGTAGTAGGTTGCGGTCAATTGACTCGACAGCAGACGACTGTTTCCAAAAGTGCCCTGAGTAAATTCATCCGTGTAGTTGCCAGTGATCACATCACCGCCGGCAATTTCAAGAGTGTCATTATCGGGCAACGTCAGAATGTCAAATTCCGTCGGAATGAAGATCTCATCATCTTCCCCGGCGATTTCCACATGATTGATTGCGACCGCCTCACCCAGAAACTCGTGAATCACGAGTTTCACATAGCGGAGTTCCATCGGCTCGAATTCCATGGTCCATTCTGTACGACCGAAGTCGCTGCGAATCGGGGCACGCAGTTTAGCCGGTCCGGAATTGGGCCGAGTCAGATCAAAATCGCTCGCCCGAAACGGCAATGCCACGATCGTGTCGGCTCGATGATCCTGCCTTGCAATCGTCGCAGAGACACCCTGACTTGCATTCGCCGTTGCGGCGAAGATCGTCAGCGGATGGGTGCCCGCTTCCAGCCACAGATCAACGGAACGATTTCCAGGTCCGACCTCGAGTTCGAGGCTTTGATTAATCCAGATCGCGGTTGTATTTGCCTGGACCGCAATTCGAGCTGCTCCGGGACGATCCTGCACCAGCAGCCCCTGCCAGATGACGGCGTACGGATTTTGAGCGCCTTCGGCATCCGCCGGGCGAGACCACAACAACTCCGTGACTTCTTCATCCTCCGTGGGCTGGATGTTTTTGCTCAGGTCAAGGATCTGCTGCCAGTTCGAGTATCCCGTATAGTTGCCTTCGAACACCCGTCGCCGAATGGCACCAAATTCTTCGGTCACAGCAGGCGTCGGGGTCGGGCGTGGATGAGTGGCAATACGGAACCAGAACTGGCCGTCATTGCTGCCCAACAGATCTCCACGAATCGGAATATGCTGATCGGCACGCGGTGAACTGATCCGGACACGATTGACTGACCTCAAATCTTTCATATCGACAGTCAGGAACTTGGGAGTCGCTCCGTCCGGTTCGCTCATCCAGAACGTCGCCGGGTCGCGATCAATCGCCATCAGTGGACTGTGCTGAATGGACGTGTCGCTCGCCAGCGCACCAGCGGGCAGTTCCCCTGTCGGCGCGATACCTTCAAAGATGCCAGTATGGAGCCCTGTCTCCTGCATTTTTACCTGCAGCACGTCGCCGCTTTCGGCATTCAGCTTCACTACGATCTGATCGGCGTCATCCGTATGATCGCGGTCTGGATCTTCCACACGGAGATAGATCTGATTACCCGGCTTGATCTGCGATGCCGGGCGAGTCTGCGAAGCGAGTTGCAGGTCGGATTCCGGAACTTCATTGATCTCCTTTTGCAGCTGATCACTAAAGGACTCTTTTTTCTCGTCAATAATGCGGCTGCTGGCCATTTCGAATTCGCCATCAGCTGCCATGTGAATTTCCACATCCGAAAGTGGAACGCGGCGGAACTCTTTCTTGAATTCCTCCGGATAATCACAGTGAATGATGTCCTTGCCAGTGAGCTGTAACACATGATCATCGGGCGTGACTGTTCCGAGTTTGGTATCAAGGTCCGTGCGAAACAACCCTCGTCCGGCGCCGCCGGACGTCAGATAGACCGTTTCCTTATCGCCACCCGGTTCCGTTGTCACGATCACCGGAACCTTGCTCTGTCCCCGGCTAATTCCCAGATCGCTGTCCTGAACCACGATGGACAATGGCAGACCCGGCCGGTGCGTGCGTTTGCTTGATCGTCCCAGCCGCCCGACGGTGTTCAGGAGGTTGAGCTGATCCATGTACCGCTCTTCCTGACGGTAGACTTCGGACAGCTGGTACAGCACCTGATTTGCCAGTTCTACGCTCGGGACCTTGTCCAGAACTGCTCGAAAGATATTTCGTGCCTCGTCCGGATCTCCTCGACGGTGGGCCAGAACTCCGCGAAGAAACTCGGCTCGCACCACGATTTCGGTATTCCGGCTAAGAGAGAGTTTTTCAAAGACGGCCTCCGCCTGATCATAGACCTTTTGAGCCATATAAGATTCACCGATCCCAAATTCCGCTTCGATGGCCTGCGGCATTTCCGGGTATCGATTCATCACAGTTTCATATTCCGACCGGGCGACATCGAATCGTTTCGCCTGAAAGAAATTCTTCGCCAGCAGCAACTGGACTTCGGCAGCGATCGAAGTATCGAACTCTTTGACTTCGCCGTATTTGACCAGCCAGCCGCGCAGGATATCCTCAACGCGATTATGATTTTCTTCACCGCCGACGATGATGTGACGATTACAGACAAACAACATCAGGTCAACGGGAACCGCATAACGACTTTGATCAAACAGCGCGATGTTTTTCTGATATGTGTCCCACGCCAGATTCTCATCTCCCAGACGCAGATGCAGTCCTGCCTGCAGCAAAGGAGCAATCTCGCTCTTTTCGTCAATTGTGACACCCACTCCGCCGATCCGGGAATAACTCTGGGACACCAGGTCCCTCGCCGTTTGCTTTCGGCCTTCATCAACCTGGGGAATGTTGGCGAGCATTCCGGTCAGCAGCGTGGCGGCCGTGGCATAGTCCTTCCGCGATAATGCAGACTGGACGAAGATGTTTATCTGGTCCCAGTCCGTGGTGGTGTCACCAGCTGTGCGTGTCGTTTTCTGGAGTGCAAGAAGGTAAGCCATCGGAGGGAGATCTCTGATTGTCTCCATTTCCCAAAGTGCCAGCTGAGCGACTGCGGCGGATAATCCATAATTAAAATCCCGCACGGCACTGAACACCAGCTGCTTATCGGGCGCGCTGGCATCCACCTTGCTCCGCAGGGCATGGACCCACTGGACTGGGAGACCACTGTCCAGAGACCACGGCCGATAAACTGTCTGATCCTGTTTCTGGCGGGCTGCCTGAAGGGTTGACTTGAACTTTTGCAGATCGCCGGACTTGAAATATTCATCTGCCAGCCAGGTAGCATAACTACCCTGATAAACTGAGTTCAATTGCGTCAATTCGGTAAGAAACTGCAGACGCTCCGCATCCATGAGTTTGGCGGAAATCCGTGCTGCGCAATAAGATGAATCATAATGATTGGGATCCACCGCGTAGTGCGCTCGCCAGTACGCCATGGCCTCGGGCTGAAGTCCCAGAATGGCAAGTGAGTCGCCGATTGCGTAAGCATAGCCAGTGCTTGGGCCCAGACGCTGTTCGGTTGCCATGATCCAGCTCAAAACGGCTTTCATCAATTCCGGATCTTTGTTCTGATCCGCGGCCATTGTGAGGCGGCGGTATAGTTCCGCATTATTCGCAAGGATCGTTGTGGTCAGCACATGCTCCGCCGCGGCCTTGGCAACATCAACCGGACCGTGATCCGTGGCCGACTGCACATATGCCAGAGCAAAGGTTTCGTCCGTGGGAAATTTCCGGGCCAGCTGGCCATAGAGTGCGACGCACTTCGCACGCTGATCGGCTGGGGAATAATGGCGGAGATAAAAAGCCTGCTGCGACAGCAGTTTCTGGAACTGCCGGTCGTTGAGCGCACCCAGCTGAGTCAGAATGAGGTGGTCTCGGGACTGCGGTGCGCTGGCATCGGCGGATTCCCCGATGATCCAGTGCCGCATAACAATATCCTGGTCAGCCTGGTCCAGCTGAGTTTTCATGAAGGCAGCGTGGGCCTTGTGCATATCATTCTTCTCGGCCTGCTCCTGCCAGCTGCGCGGCATGCTGCGAAAGACCTCCATCTCCACGAAGTCGCGACGGGCCTTCAGAATTAATGCAACGTCTGACTGAAACGACTGCTCGTTCTCAGGTGTGTACAGCAAAGTCTCGATGGCACTGCGGACATAGTTGTCGTTGGTTGGCGACTGCGAGATCATTTGACGCAGTACGGCTCTCATTTTTGCATCATCTTTGATCCGGTCGCGATACATTTCGAATGCCAGAACGTAGCGCAGATAAGCTCGCTCGTAATCGTTCGGATTGTTGGCGATGGCCTGGACCAGGACCGCCTCCAGCGGTCCATAGTCGGCAGTCGTATTGGGATCGGGAGTCGGAGCGGTTCTCAGAAACGCCGAGCCATTTGAGTTTCGCGACGCATCCAGCGGAAGCAATTCACCGAACATGCGGTGCGCGGTCGGCTTGTCCCCTTCGCGCTCGTACTTCAAGGCCAGCAGACTTCGCAGGTAAAGCCGATCCGGTTTGTCGGGATACTTCTGGAAGAACTCGGTGACGACCGGATCCATCTCGGCCGCCGTAACTGCGGCGTCGTTGTACATGCTGTTGACCAGGGCATAATGGACATCCATATCGTCCTGAATCGCACGGGCCTGCCGAAAGCTGACGACGGAATTTGCCCATTGTCCAAGGTAACCATGATTCTGAGCGGTCCAGTAATGGATTTGGCGCAGGCGCTGCTTATCCGCTGGAAGTCCCTTGCTGAGCATCTTTTGCGATGTGCTCGTCGCTTTGGCCCATTCGCTTCCTCGACGCCACTGAGCCACACCCTGCCATGCAATCTCTTCCAAAAACGCATCGACCGGCATCATGTCGAGCATTTGATCGGCCAGCATTGCAGCTTTGGAATACACGTTCTTGTCGTTGTACGCTGAATAATTCGTCTGAGCGAGAACCGCATATTGTCTGCCAGGATCCGTCAGTGGCTGACGCAGCCAGACAGCTAGGCATGCATCTCCCGTCGCGTCGTATTCATTCGGCATCTGCCGTAATGCGTCGGCCAGGCGAATTTCCAGATCTCCGCACTGAGGGGCCTCCGGATAGATCGCCAAAAATTGTCGGCAGGTTGCCGTGACTTCCTTGTTGCGGGCGACTGCTTCCAGTCCGTCGATCAGTTTCAGCATCATTGCGGCATGCCGCGGGTCCTGTGAATGGGCATTCACAAACCGCTGTGTCACACGAATCAAACCGAACACTCTTTGATTCGCATGGTAAAGATCGGTAAGCCGAACCATCACATCCGCGGCTTCTGGCGTCGTCGATTTGAATTTCCCGAGTTCGGTTTCCAGCTGCATCGCTTGACTTGAAACGCCGTCGATTTCCGGTTCCGGAGCCTGCTGTGCCGTGACTTTTTCCTGGGCTGAGAGATACAGTTCCGGTCGTCCGTTTAAAATCGCCAGGACTACAATCAGATATGCTCCACGGCGTTTCATCCGGAATTCCTTTCAAATGCAGGTCAACAATAATTTCAAACCAGCAGGGAATTTGCACCCCGTCATCACGGCGTAGATTTGGCCAGCGCCTCAGAAATTTTCTTGGCATCCACTGCCAAAGGACTTTCCGGATAATCGGAGATCAACTGATCGAATCGCCGACGCGCGTCGTCTTTCCGATTCATGCGGTACAGGCAGCGACCATAGTTAAAGAGAATCACATCGAGAAATCTCGCATCGGGGTGATCCGCGAGAACTGTCTCAAACGTATCGATAGCTCGCGTGTAGTCTTTTTGCCGATAATAATAGTTGGCCATCTTTGCGACAGCCTCGCCCACACGACCACTCTCCGGGTATTGGTCGAACACTTTCTTGTATTCCTGAAATGCCCGATCGAACAATTGCGTGGCCTGTTGCTCAGGAGCCTCAGCCGCCATTTCGTCGTAACATTCGGCGATTCCGAACTGGGCATCGCCACGGAGTTGGCTCGTTTGCATCCCGACCAGACGGGCATAAATCCCAATGGCCCGATTGTAGTTTTTCTGTTTTCTTGCAACATCAGCAAGCTGCAGCAGCGCGTCGTCAACAAACGCACTTTCGGGAAATTCGCGATGCAAACGGGAGGCCATGGCTGCTGCCAGGTCCAGCTGATCCATGGCAAAATAGATTTGCCAAAGCTGCACGTAGGTCTCTTCGAGCACTTGACCACCGCTTAGCGTCGCCTCCCGCATGACTTCTTCGCACACCTGCAATGCATTTTGATACTTGGTACCTGCGTTTTCCCCCAGGCCGAATTCCTTATACCGATTGCCAATATTCATCAGGGCGTCAGCAGTCTTCAGTTTTGTTCTGACTCGCAGTTCTCCATCGGAAATCATCGCCCGCGTCACGCGAACACCTCCAAGATTACCTTCGATGCAGCGGGCGTCATAAATCACAATCCGAGGATCAGTGCCCAGATTGCGTTCGTCAATGTAGGTGATCCGAATGATGTCGCCCGGCAGCGCCTGAAGTTGATCATCGTTTTCCACAGCCTCAGTGGCCTTCGTGAGCTGGATGCTGCCGCGAAAGATTCCGCTGTGCACCGTCCCGTCATCCACTGGCTCCAGCACCGCAGAAATCCGAGGCTGGGCGTCTGGTGGGGTGTCAGTCTCGGATGGAGTTGTCCCGGAAGCAGATTTTTCTATGGGAACGCCATTAGCATTGCCTGGCTTCGGTTGGCCGTTGCCGACCGAAGACCTGGGCACCGCTGTCGTTGATGAGGATTCGTCACCTGTTTCATCCGTGTCTTCCAATGTGGGCAGGGTTGGCTCGGAACTGACTTTGATCGCAGCTTCGCTGAAAGTCACTTCCAGGCGATCGATTCGCTTGAGTCGTTCAATCTCTTCATCGGAACCCGGAGCCTGTGATGCGTCTGCGGCAGGAACGTTTACCACGCCTTGTGCGATAGCCTGTTGTCTGGCAATGGCTTCGTTTTCCAGTTCTTCTTCCGTACTGGTTCTATAAATCTCGACGACTGCGGACAACGAATCGGCGTTATCCCCAAGATCTCGATCAAGGTCAATGATTTGCAGGTTCACCGACTTGTCGAGCACTACACCCTGCAGCACTTCGCTGAATGCTCCGTCCATCACCTGGACCATGGCATTGCTCACGACGGCGACTTTCTTTGTCACCGGGCGGTCAAATGTCCGATCGGCCGTGTGAGAATCCACGTAGGTAATCCGGACCTCGTCGTTTCCAATCACCTCCAGCCGCCCGTTACCCTGGACTGTCCTGCCGAGCACCGTGGCGATGCTTCCAAGTGCAATGCGAACATTTTTTCCGACGGGATAGCACTTAACGAGTTCAGAATCCCCCGATTGAGTTTCGCACTTCACATCAATCGCCTGATTGGTATCGAGAACAGCGAGATCGGTATCGTCGAGCCGAATGAAGAATCGCTTGCCCGCTTCCGCTTTGGGAATCAGGCCGTCCTCTTCTGAAACGTTCGTTCCGACTTTTTCCAGAGCGGCGATGGCGCGACTGTAGTGGCCCAGCTGAAAATGGGCCAACCCAATGTAGTACCAGGCTTCATTCACCTGCGGACTCACGGGAAATTTTTCGATCACATCACGCATCGTTTGAAAACACTTGCCGTGATTGCGAGCTTCAAAATGCGAGATGCCCAGTCGCAGGGTTGCATCGGCCCGCAACTCTTCGTCCGAGTTTTCTTCTCCGGCAGCCGCTTCGAAGTGCACGCGTGCTTTGTCATACGCACGGTCCCGATCCAGATAGTAATTCCCCAGCCGCATATGCGCCACGAAGCGATAACGGCTCTGAGGATACCGTTCGAGGACGGAGTCCCAGATCTCGATGGCCTTATCGGGTTCGTTGGCTTCCATGCGGGAATCGCCCGCTTCAATGAGTTTGGATGCCGTGCGATCTTCAATGATCGAACCACGCAAACCGCCCGATTCAGAATCCCCTTCTGTGGACTGTGCCCCGGCCGGTACCGCGTCGGCAATTTGCTGTTGTCCTGCGAGAATTATCCCGGCAGTGGCAACGGTCAGCAGTGCTAACCGTGTTCGAAATCCACGAATTGCAATCATCTCCGTCCCCGTAGGCTGACAACACATTCAATGTACCAAACAGACCACACAACGAATCCGTTCGGGTTGAGTGCAGTCAGCAGGGACTGGCGATTCAATTGGATTCCGTTCCATTCCTTGATCAGGCGAACAAATCAGAAACCGGATTTCCATTATCCACTAGCTTCATGGGTCGTTGCAGGGGTGTCATGACTTCCTTGTTTGGATCGATGCCGAGTGACCGACAGAATGTAGCATGCAGGTCTGAGACCTTAACTGGGTTGTCCCCGGGTGAATACCCATCGACATCCGAAGAGCCGACGACCTTGCCTCCGCTGATACCGCCACCGGCGACAAAGCAGCTAAACACTTCCGACCAGTGATCACGTCCCGCATCCTCGTTGACATCCGGAGTCCTTCCGAATTCGCTGAGCATCACGATCAACGTTTTTTGCAACAGGCCGGAGGCCGCCAAATCTTCGATCAGTGAAGCCAGGGCCGGATCCATCACTTCGCCGTGCGCTCGCATGGCAGGGAAGTTCGCCGTATGCGTGTCGAAGCCACCGCGATTAACCTGGACAAAGCGCACGCCGGTTTCCACCAGTTGCTTTGCCAGCAGCACACCTCGTCCGAACGTGTTGTCACCATATCGGTTGAGCATGGTGGTGGGTACTTTGTCCAGTTCAAACGCCGCCAGCGCTGGGCTCCTCATCAATGTCACCGCGTCGTTGATTGCGGTTTTCGTCGAATCGCTGGATTCTCCTGGTGCCCTGTCTCCATACCGATCGTTGAATCGAGTCAGTACTTCGAGTCGCTTGTTTCCCCGGACGTTGGCGATCCCTTCCGGGAATGCCAAATACGGGTCCTTCTCACCGGGACCTCCGACGAAGTAGGCTTCACAGGTTTGGCCAAGATAACTGGCACGAGCCGCGCGACCACTGATCGAGACAAAGGATGGCAGATCACCCAATTTTGGTTTCTCATGCACAACGACCGAGCCGAATCCCGGATGCACAATATTAGGCGTTGACTGGTAACTGGTCTGGACGTTGTAGGTTCCCAGTCCATGATCCGCCTGTGTGCCAGCGATGGATCGCACGATCGCACAATTGTGCATCTGCTGGGCGAGCTGCGGAAAGATCTCTGATATCTGAAGCCCCGGCACGGATGTTGAAATCGGCTTGAATTCACCCTGAGTTGGGCGTCCTGGTTTTGGATCCCACGTATCGAGATGACTCATTCCCCCGCCGTTCCAGAAGAAGATCACATGTTCGGCTTTTGTCTCTGCGGTCGTACCGGCGTGGGCGAGCAGATCGCAGAGCGGTAAACCGAACAGGGTCGCGCCGGACGCCCCCAGCATCGAACGACGGCTCGTACGGTATCCATGACATGACTTCATCAGCGGACTCCTTTTCAACTTTGGAAAATAGACAGTACTCGATTGAAGCGACCGCGCGGAGCGGAATAGTCCACTCTGCTGGTTGCTAAAATAAACGCCACGTTCCGTTCTCAGCCTGGTAAGACCCAGAGGCTGCATTGACTATTTAAAGAGGAAGGTTATTACGGGAGGAAGCGAAATTCGTTGCAATTCAGCAACACCCATCGAAGGTCAGCCAGTGCGTCGAGTTTATTCTCAGATGCGTTGATCATTTCAACGCCTTCATTAATCTCAACCCCGGTGGGATTTCGGGTCAAGATCTCAAGGTAGGCCAGTGCAACAGCCCTTTCAGGATCTGGTTTTGGCCCAGCCAGTAATTCGTAAGCGGGTTCGAGTTCGCCAACGCGCGCAGCTTCGTGCGTCAGGCGTCCATTCAAAAGCATCAGGGCCTGCCGCATGGATGGAGCGTGGTCTCTGGTCTCGCCCAGCTGAACGCGTTCCGGCTGGCCAAACACCCGCAGAAAATGTTCGGGATCAGCGGGAGAGGCCATTCGAAAGGAACTGGCAAACGACGGATTGTCGTCCAGTTGTTGCCGTGAGAACCGCTCAACATATGAAAACGAGTTCTCCTCAGCCTTCATTCGCATGCGTTCCGCCTCAATCTCTTCTGTTGACATGGCACTCATCTGGTCCACCATCACGGCATCGTCGGTTACTCCTTCCTGACCTTGTTCGAGGATCTTTGCAAAGTCCACCTCGATGGCACCTTCGAGGTTGTAGGCAGGGCTTTGTTCGGAAACAGCTTCGCTGGCAGCCATTGCCGGGTCCATTGTTTTGCCAGCATTGCCGGTCAGGGACCGTGACGCCAACACTGTACTAGCCGACGGCTGCTTCGAAATCTGTGCTTCCACCCAGACGGTCTTCATGTTTTTTCCGGCTGCGTGCTTCACTTGGAACAAGTGCCCGGCGGTGACGATACTGTCATACAACGATTCACTGTTCATGCGTCGCGCCGGCAAGGCCAGGAATCCCCGCTCCAGTTCGGTCCGAAGGGCCGGGTCGACCGCTGCAGAGTGACCACGTTGATAAACTTCACTGGAAACGATGGAACGAACCAGCGTCCGCAGGTCGTATCCGCTGGCCACAAACTCGTCAGCAAGATAGTCGAGTGCCTGGGGATGACTGGGGGGATTATTGTTGTTGAAGTCATCCAAGGGATTTACGAATCCGCGACCAATGAGTTCGCACCAGACACGATTCACAAAACATCGGGAAAAATAGCGATTCCGAGGGCTTGTAATCTGTTCGGCCAATTCCATTCGCCAGTCACTCGACAAACTGCGGCCTCCAGCAAGGCCGACTTTTCGAACTTCAGAACGGGCCTCTTCGAGACCTGTATCCGCATTGCCCTCTCGCGTCTGCCGTACAACTTTCTTGTCGGCATCTGCCAGGAGCTCGTCCAGACCGTCATCTGTACTCGCGTTGGATTTCTGCCGAGCCAGTAGAGCGGCTTTTTCTTCCGCCAGTGCCTTGCGGCGGGCATTTAAGCGCGCGACAGACGGATGATCCTCCGGCAACATCTCGAACGGAAAACGGGGAGTCATCGGCTTCCGATCTTCCAGTTTGCCAACACCTTCCGGCGGCCACATCACCAGCGATTCTGTTGCCTCGGTGGTGTAAATGGTCCTCGTGAATCGATTTTCAACCCTGCGCGTCTTTCCGTAAAACGCTGCCAACTCGTAGAAATCTTTTCGCTTCCAGACGTCAAACGGATGGTCATGGCATTGAGCACATGCAACTCGCACACCCAGAAAAACCTGAGCCGTCACGCCGGCCATCGCCATCGGGTCGGCCCCATCACTCAGAATAAAGCCCACCTCCGGAACGGCGCCTGCCTTTCCGTTCTTCGAGATCAACTGACGGCAAAGCTCATCCCAGGGCACGCTTTCTGCCAATGATCGATGCACAAAAGCGATCGCCGCGGATCCACCTTCGGCGCTGGACCGCAGTCGCAGCAGATCCGCATAAAACGTCGTCCAGCGATCGATAAAACGATCGTCCGCCATCCGCTTGTCAATCAACTTTTCGCGACGTTCGTTCTCTGGCCAGGACAAGAACTCCGCGACTTCTTCCGTGGAAGGAATTCTACCAATCAAGTCCAGTGAGATGCGTCGGATGAATGTCAAATCCGAGACCGATGGTTCTGGTGTCTGCACGACGCCCTGGATTTTATTCTCCTGATTCAGGGCGTCGTCAATGGACTTCGCCTGAATCGACCTGACGGGGACACTCGCTACTTTGGGGGATCCGGTTGCATCGTCGCCAGAAGTCGCGCTCGTCGATTCGTCGAACGCAAACAACGGATGTTCAAACACACCCACAAGGAAAAAGCTCAGCACGAACGCCGAACCACACGAACGCAGTAGAACCCGCAACAGAACCCGCAATCCAGAAACTCGAAGATTTGGCACGCGCTTGATCCTTTGGGTTAATGAGTTTCGGCAATCGCTCAGTTCATCATTCGGAAATGCCGGATCCGCGTTCATTGCACTAACGTTTCATTGCCTCTTGGACACAAGATAACGTTGAGCCCGGAGAAAACCTTCGAGAATATATTCTCCCAAATTCAAAGATTAACGATAATCACGGAGATCGCAAGAACAAATGAGCTTATGTGCCCATGCGATCTTTTACGGTCACTTATTCATGATAGAACTGATTCATTGCGAAATAGAATTTTTGATTTCAACACCACGATCAGCTCATACCAATGATTCCCCCAGCATTTTCGCGCCGGGAATTTTTTCACTGACCTGGAGGTTGAAAGGACACATCCTCGGCCGGCATCTGTTTTCAGGAAGCCGCGACTGGAACCAAACACTTTGTTGCTTTACACTTCCCATTCAAAGTATTTCCGCACGAATCACTAACCGATGTGCAACACTGCTTTAAGGAGATGAATCCGTGAAATTGCTGACTATTGCGACGATCGTGATGCTGACAAGTCTGGCGGCGGTTTTCTCTGTGGATGACGAAGTCACTTTGAAGGATGTTCATCTTTGCTGTGGTTCGTGTGTTGATGCCGTCAATGACGCATTGAAGGGGGTTGACGGCGTAACAAATGTCGCCAGCGACCAAAACACAAAATCTGTCGCCTTCAAAGTCTCAAGTGATGACGCGGCCAAAAAGGCAATCGAAGCTCTCGCAGAGAACGGGTTTTTCGGTGCCGCGAAACATGGAAGAAAAGATCTGGTGTTTCCCGATGCCGGCGCCAAAAAGGATACCAAGGCAGCAAAGATCAAGTTTTCCGGTGTGCATCTCTGTTGCAGATCCTGCGTGAAGAGCGCTCACTCAGCCCTGAAGGATGTGAAGGGCGTTTCCAGTATCGACATTGACCGCGAAGCGGGAACGGTCACTGTTTCAGGCACAGATATCCTCCAAACTAACGCGGTCGCTGCTTTGAACAAAGGTGGGTTCTACGGCAAAATTGCTGAGTAACTGCCGATTAAGTGGCGGTGAAAATTAGGTAGCAACTCCTCGCCTCACTTCGAATCCGCGTCAGGAGTTTTCAGTCATGTCGGATCTTGTTTCGATATTTCGTCGCTGGCGATTGCAGTCAACACTCGCCGGGACGAACGGCTGCCGATCGCGTGGGCCAAAAATCTTGCGACATGATCGGGGAGACTGACAAAGTCATTTGGCGTCTACCAGAACCGAACTGAACTGCGGCTTCCGATTGGTACCATCAGGAAGTAACTCTGAAGGACGGCAACGCATTTCAGCGGCGTATCGGCCGAAGCAGGGCAACTTGCTTCATGCGGGTTTGAGTGATCCTAGAACTGGCTTCACGACGAGCGGCTTTATCGCCAAACCAAAGTTGTCGCAATTCCCAATAGGCGACTGCATCCGCATCCAGCCGATCACCGGAATTTGTCAGATCGCCGCCAAGTCCTCCGGCAAGCCCGCCATAACTGACGCCCAACAACACGCTGGGAATCAGTGGTTCATATCGTTGCTCTGTTGAGTCGTTCGACAGCTTCACAGATCAAGTGGCGTGTTTCGAAGATCTCCGGCCGATTCGAGAGTCCCATGGCGACAAGACTTTGGGCCGGCGTAGTGAGTTCAACCAGAGAAATGGGATAGAGAGTTTCTTCAACCGGATGCAGCACCGGCGCATATTCCCATCGAATCTGCTGAGCCAGCCGCGCGGATGCCACTTGCACGGCTTCGTCGGCTCGCTGCAGTTCCGTTTCCTCCACCAGCTTTGGGGTAATCGTCTTCGCGTCAGCAAGTGCCTGCATGCGATCGTATTCAGACTTCCATGGTTCGAACTGGGCATTGGCTCGCTGCTGACCGACCGCAGTTTCCTCAACGCCCGCACACTCGGGAGGGCGAGGCTCCCGCCGAGCCGACACGCTTGTAGCCAATCAGGCCACCTCAAGTCAGCATTATTCACCAGGCGAACCACCGCTTCACAATGAAGGCTGACGATAATTCCGAGGAACGTCGCCCGACAGTGCCTTAAGGAACGATTCGATGGCATCGGCTTCATTCTGATTGAGCCGGCTGCCCAGTTTCACGTCAGCCATGACCTGAATGGCCTCCCTTAACTCTGAGACCGATCCATCCTGAAAATAGGGCTTCGTGTCGGCGATACTCCTTAGCATGGACACTCGAAAAACATAGTTCACTGCAGAGACAGGCTCATGCTCATCCGGAAACGCCGCAGCAGTCTCAGCAGCACGCCCAGCCTTGCCGTCGGCGTGATAATCACGATGTCGAAGTTAACCCGAAAGTCCGGTCGGACGGGATCGCACAGGACGCGTTTGGATTTGTTGGACAAGGAAATACAGGTCCAAATTCTGGCATCTCACACGCACGCGCGAGGTGAAACGTCTGAACAGACTTGACGTAATTGTCGGAAATCTGCAGACTGAAAAGCGCGACGGCCAGAGATTGGACCATCTGATACCGTGATATCCGCGGCGCGTCCAATATTTGATATTTAACGCGCCGTGTGATATTGAAACAACGCATCGTGTCGCCCGTCTTTTTTGCCCGCTCTGGACAATATCACACGGCGCGTGTAATTCAGAGTTTTGCTTCATAAAATGGCAAAGTACCGTCGAGACGCTAAAATTCGCGGCTTTCTACGCGAGCCCACCAATGACGAGAGCGATGCAAATCGGCTCACATATCTCGTTGGCTGCGAGAATTGGTTCACAGGGGTCGCCATGTACTTTCGAATTGCATTGCCGGTCCCGTGCGTGGGTGTTCAGAAGCTGAATATCTACGGTTGCCCCAACTCACCAACAATCTGCGAAGAGCCCACATTGGGGATCGCAACAGTGTGGGTAAAAGTTCCGTCGAAAGCTCCTGCGGCATTAGATGATTGCAAATCATAGCAGGCGTTCGCACTCGAACCTGCCCACTCTGGGATCACCGCAGCATCCGAAACCTTTGGGTTTGACCTTGTCGCCTTCGATGACGCAAAGGCGAGCGTGGAAGAAAATGCATATGCGTTAAGTTACCAAATTGGTAAGACCAAGGCTTCGCCAGACAGACTGTACACTGCTGCCGTCTGGTGTCGACATGACAATGGTTACATCGCCGAGTTGCGAGTAATTAAGAAGGACGGATCTCTACAATGTTTCTATCACTTTGCCAATGCTAACGAAAATAGCATTGGGCAACTGCAATGGGATGGCTCTAACAAAATTCGTATTCCACTTACCGCCGTAACTGAGAAAGCACACTGGAACTGCTATCTTGATGGAAGATTCAGTTTCGTATTTCCAAAGTCCGAAACCGGTGACTCGCATCACTTGTATCAGTATGCGATAATGCTCCTTGATGGGACATGGGTATTACCTGACAAGATTGCAGGGATGAGCTTACTTGAGCGCGCAGCTAAAGCAGGGTACAAACATGCGGTACGTCGTTTGCAACGTGAGTAGCAGAACTAATAAGGCTTTGACTTCGCGAGTGCGTACGAATGGCGCGGAGTAGCGAATGGGGTCGAGCCGAGTGGGCTTGTGGCGGTAGAAAGCAGCCGAGCCGAAGCTCGTCGATCCTGAGACGCGGCATTTGTTCAAGAAGCCCGTATGAGTTGCTGCGGCCCGTGCTAGATGGGAAAAGCAATCCGCAGCTTCGCTGCGAGTCGTCTGTTTTCCGACGGCAGTGCGCAGTGAATCTCGCAAGCACGGCAGCGAGTGGCAGAATTCGACTAAGATCAGTGCTGAGCGAAGTGCAGATCGCGGCAAAACAGGGTCGTTGTTCCTTTGAATGCCTCGATTTTTTGATGTCAGCGCGCACCGCGATCCGACACGGCTTAGAGCGTGTTTTGAAAATGGTCATCAATGGCGCAGCGCGATCGACACGGAGGGCTGACGCCCTGCCGCTCACCGGATCTGTGTTCCTATTCATCATCCGCTTTCCTGATACCTGGTCGGGTGATAGGGCAGTACGCGGCTGATGATGCGGCCTTCTGCGTTGGTCATCCCGATCATGCGAAGTTCACCGCCGCAGTGCTGGCAGAGACCGGAGGGACGAGGCTGGAGACTGGAGGAATAGCGTTCCGGTTGCGGAGCGACTCCGCTGCCGAGCCAATACGTCCAGCCCAGAAACAGCCACACCAGCCACTTGATGCGATCAAGCGTCGACTTCGAATTCGATGACATCCAGCCGTAGTGACGCACTTTGCGAAAGCCCTTTGGCAGCGTGTGCTGCAGAAAGCCACGCACGAATTGACAGCCTTCGACATTCGGTGTCTACGGTGTCTTCGACTTTGACGGCGTGTACTTGTAGGTCACAGACGTCTCTGTGCATTCGAGAATGCGATTGTCACTGATCGCCACTCGAAAGACATACGGAGCCAGGAAGTCGGCTTGAGAATTGCGGCAGGTGGCGATAGGTTGCGACGATGCGAGACCACACAAAACTAAAGGCATTCGAGTTGGCAGATCGCCTTGCTCTGGATGTTTATCGCGTGACTCGATCTTTCCCAAAGGAAGAGCAGTTTGCACTAACGTCCTTCAATGGAGAGAACATTTGACCGCGGATAACGCGGATAAGACAATGAACTCGTAACGTGTCGTCCTCAGTCAAACCATCAGCGATTAGAAAGCCTTGAATCATGCTTCACGAAGAAATCACGAAGGACATCATCGGTGCCGCGATGGTAGTGTTGAATGAACTGCGTCCTGGACTCGATGAAAAGCTGTATGAGAAAGCACTTGTGATTGAGTTGTTGGCCAGAGGACATGTAGTCGAACAGCAGCGAGAATTCCCGGTTCATTATCGAGTCCAGTTCATCGAAAAACTCATCCCGGATCTGATCGCCGATCGCAAAATGATTGTCGACCCCAAAGTTGTCACTGCGTTCTATGACTCCCACGTCGCCCAGATACTGGGATACTTGAACATCACAGGACTGCACGTCGCCCTGCTTTTAAATTTCAACGAATCGCAATTGACATGGAAACGCATCGTAAAAGAAAAGGGAAGTTAGACCGCGAATAACGCGGACTACACGGATAATCTCAAAACACTGAATCGCCGTTTGCCCTCATCCGCGTTATCCGCGGTTGAAAAATTTATGTCCAACCCCAATGCCCTCGTTCAAAAGCTCTGGAACTCAAGTGACTGCATTTCGAAGGGATCGGGAACGATGAAACAAGCCACGAAGAAACGAACGCCAACGGCCGAAGAACGCAAGCGTTGGCAAGCCGCTAAAGAAACCACAAACGTTGAACAGGACCGCGAGTTCTGGAATCCGATTGTTGACCAGTTGCAGGGGCAGGCCGATATGGATTCTGCGGTTGATCTGCTGAAAGCTGTGAGAGAATCTCAGGGCATCACACTTCGAACCCTGGAAGAAACCGCCGGAATTCCACGCGGCAATCTGTCTCGACTGGAGAACCACAAGAACACGCCGGATTTTTCGACACTGCAAAAATACGCTGCCGCATTGGGAAAAGTCGTTCGAGTTGTCGTTGTGGATGAATAAGCGTCAACGCTCATTGCGTTCCTCCCGGAGTTTCATCAGGGACAGGAAGTCAGCCCGTTCTGTCATCCTCTAACACGCTTTCTGCGGTGGAACGTCGTGTACTGAAAACTACTCAAAAAAGGCTGCTTAAGACGATACCGATACCGCAAAAACGAGAATCCGTTTCTGCAGTCCTCATTACGCAAGGTGCGCGGAAGTTCTACACCGTCACATTGGAGTCTGACATACTTGGGACAACATGCGTCACTACTTCTCGTGCAGAGGATCCAGATGAAGGTTTTCAAAGAACACTGGACATTACGCGAGCAAAGTCGATTCGAGATTACATTGAGCAAGGTGGCGTCATTCCCGGGAGCATCGTGCTTTCCGCACAAGATTCAGCAAATCTCTACGATAACGGCAAAAAGAAGACCATTCAGTTTGATGTGTCTGCAGGTGCATTCCTGATTATTGACGGCCAACATCGCGTTTACTGGTTCAAGCTGTCGACAAAGAAACTGCGGGTACCGGTTGTCATTTTTTCCGGTTTGAGCAAGCGAGATGAGGCGAGATTGTTCATTGATATAAACACGCTTCAGAAATCAGTCCCAAATCAATTGCTTTTGGACATTAAGAAATTAGCCGAGACTGAGACTGAACATCAGACGGAGATCGACGCTCTGCAGATTCTCTACAGTCGTCCGTTCAAACAGCGAATCACGGAAACAATGCTGAAGGAACTGGAAAAGAAACTCCGCGATAACCACGCGGCATGGACCGAGGATCGTCTTTGGGACGCCTTCGCCACAACAGCGCCCGCCAAAGTCATCGGACGTTCCCAGGCAGGACGTTTTGCCGATTTGGTGTCACTCGTCCGCTTCGCCCTGGAGCAGCAACCGGTTCTCGCGCCGTTTGCGGATTCCGTTTCGGAACGCTTCAGCGAATGGCTGATGGATAAGGCTAAATCCGGATCCGTCTTCACGCCGGAACAATTTACCTGGCTGAATCTTATCCGCGACCACATCGCCACCAGCCTCAGCATCGAAGCGGACGACTCTGACTATTCGCCTTTCAGTCAGCAAGGCGGACTCGGCAAAGCTTATCATCTCTTCGGCGACCAATTGCCAACACTGCTTGCGGAACTGAACGGAGTCCTCGTCGCATGAAAAGAGGCATCCAAAAAAAGAAGGCAACTCCAGCGACGGTGAACGGTGACTACACCGGTCTGATCGTCGATCTAATCGATAAGCAACAATGGTCCAGCCGGTCTCATGAAGGCAAGGAAAGCCGATTCGTTCTGATAGGCGGTACCTGCCTTGGCTGGAGAAAGCCTTTGACCAGGCTCCTGATGG
>Ga0209390_10002776_pt1:0-5000 | contig 29822 bp, 18 predicted proteins | sample BON01_FD_187212 | JGI IMG/M metagenome (GOLD analysis project Ga0209390, IMG submission 187212) | Freshwater microbial communities from Lake Bonney liftoff mats and glacier meltwater in Antarctica - BON-01 (SPAdes) (version 2) | ecosystem: Environmental > Aquatic > Freshwater > Ice >...
GGGGGGGGGGGGGGGGGGGGGGGGGAATGGGGACACGAGAAGAAGCAAAAACAAGCGGCAGCAACTCCGAGAACAATAGCGAAGAAGAAAGCTGGCTCGCCCTTTGCCGGGGAAAGAAAGGGGCGGGGGGCGAGAGGTCCGTCGGAGTCACGACGCGCGCGCGCGCGCGGCCGCCAAGAGAGCAAACGAGAGGGCGAGGGAACGACACGGCCCCCCCGCTCACAGCATCGCCGCCGCCGCCACCACCAGGCCCGCGAGCGCCGCGGCCAGCGCCCCGGCCCCGCGCGCCGCGCCCGCCGCCCCGCTGACGATGGCGCCCAGCTGCGTGTCCCCGTCCGCCAGCGGCAGCGACACCACGCCCGCGTTCGACGGGTCGGGACTAACCGACACCGACTTGATGTTGTCCGTCGCCAGCAGGCAGATGCCGCACACCACCCGCGACCCGGGCTGCACCTTGATCTCGCCGCACTGCTCCGTCAGCAGGCCCACGATCCCGCCGGCCAGGTTGTCGGACGTGCCGAGCGCCGAGGAGTCCTTCACGCGGAGGGCGATCCTCTCGCCCAGTGGCGCCGCGCCGTCAAAGGCGCGCACGGTGTATCCGACGGGCTTCGTGAAGTCGGCCGGGGCGATGGCGCCGTTGAACATGCCGCCGTGGCCCGTGCCGCCGAGCTTGACGAGCTTGCCCTCCTTGGCGCCGGCGGGCAGCAGGAACTGTGCGGTATCGATTAGGGGGGGTGTTGGTGTGTTGGGTGTGTGAGGGACGGACGGCGGAGCGAGGGCACCGGGGGGGAGCGGCGACGGCCACACGGAAAAACTCACGCTGGCGCCGCGGATGCGGCCGACCTCGAGGTCGCTCGAGCCGGCGCCCTTGAGCAGGGCGCGGCACTCGGCCGAGTCGCGCGTCTCGGGCAGGGCGACGTCGCAAATCTTTTTTTTTTTTTTTTTCGCGGGGGGATTGGGGGCGGGCGGGCGAAGTGAGCTTTGTAGCGGCGGCGGCCGGTGACGCCGAAGCAAAACAACAACGATCGTCAACGATCGCGGCAATGGCGGCCTGTCGTCAAGCGAGACCATCTCCCCCGCCGACGGCGTGCGCGCGCAGAATCGCTGCCAGAGGGCTTGGGGCGCGACCAGGCGGACGCCCCCCGGGATCGTCCTTCGGCTGTCGGTTATTTTTGCGGTGACTGGAAAAACGCGAGCCGTCCTCTCTCACCGGCAGCATCTTCTCGACCGTCGCGAGGTCGGAGCAAGGCGCGATGTTGGCCTTGACCGCCGCCACCTTGGCGTTGGCCGAGGCGACGACGGCCTTGTTCGCGACGGCCTTCTTGGCCGCGACCATCGTGGGCGTGTCCTGGGCGAGCGCCGTGGCCCAGGACGCGGAGGCGAGGACGAGGAGCAGGACGAGGGAGCGCATGGTGTGGCGAGCGAGCGGGGAGAGGACACAGGTTGAGTGAAGGGTGTCAAAGGAGGAGAGGGGAGCTGGTTTTCAAGCCGGGCATTCGCGAACGGGTCGCCCGCTCATTCTCGCTCTGCCCGTCGCCGGCTGCTTTTGCTCTCGGTTCCGGCGGCAAGGGTAGTGTCGGGACGCAGAAAGGCCCGGTGCAACGTCGCACAAATATTCGCAGTTGGTCAGTCAGCCAAGCCCAGAAGGAACGCATGACCACGGGGGGAAGCCGTTGAGGTGCCAAAAGCTTTTTCTTTGAATTGCATTTGTCCGACGCCAAAACCAAACGTTCCAACCGCTGCCGTCGCAACGTTCCCGCCGCACCACACTACGCTGCCGCCAAGAAATCGCTCGCTTCTTCACCGCTTGCCGCGCTTCTTGTAGCGGCTCTTGAAGCGCGCCTGGCTCTTGAACGCCTTGGCGCCCTTGCCGCCGCGCTTGAGCTTGTTGATCTCGGCGCGCGACAGGCCCGCGCGGCTGCCGCGCTTGGGTTTGGGCGCGGCCGCCGCGGAGCCCGAGGTGCCGTCGCCCGAGAACAGGGCGCCGCCGCCGCCGCCGCCAGCGCCGCCGCCGCCCGCCTCGTCGCCGCCGCCGCCGCCGCCGCCAGCAGCGCCCGCCGCCTTGTCGGCCTTGGCCTTGCCGCTCCGCTTCTGCTTCTTCGTGCCGACGCCCGTCACGGCCGCGGCCGCGATGCGCGTGGCCTGCGCCGCGGGCACGCCCTGCTGCACGAGCTGGCGCGCGCGGCTCTTGACGCTCTTGGCGCGGGGGACCTGCGACTCGGTCGCGTCGGCCAGCGAAAAGCCGCGCTTGCCGGGCTCGTTGCCGCTCGCGCCGCCGCCGCCGCCGCCGGCCGCCGCCGCGCGCTTCTTGGCCTTGTCGTCCTCGCGCCGCCGCGCCTTGTTGGCCGCGGCCGAGGCCGAGGCCTTGCCCGGGTCGGCGTCCGCGGCCGCGACTCCGCCCCCGCCGCCGCCGCCAAAGGCGCTGCCCAGGACGCCGCCCCCGCCGCCCCTGCCGTTGCCGCCGCCGCCGCCGAGCGCCGCCGCGCGCGCGCGCTCGCCCGCCGCCGCGCGCTCGCGCGCCGTCTGAAACCACGTGCGCGCGGGCCGCGCCGCGATCTCGTCCTCGTGCTCGAGCAGGTTGGCCACCTTCTGCGCCTCCATCTCGGCGCGCCGCAGGGACGCCTCGCCCCGCTCGTCGTCCAGGACGCGCCGCACGTCCGGGTCGAGCCTCTCGATCTTCTCGTGCCACGCCGCCACGGCCGCGCCGGGCAAGGCGCGCTGCCGCAGCGTGGCGCCGGCCCGCCGCACGACCGCCCTGAGCAGCGCCTTGTCCGCGTCGTCCGCCAGCGTCACGGCCGCGCCGTCCTTCCCCGCGCGCGCCGTGCGCCCCACGCGGTGCAGGTACGTCTCGAGCGTCCGCGGGCAGTCGGCGTTGACCACGGCGCGCACGCCAGGGATGTCCAGGCCGCGGGAGGCGACGTCGGTCGCCAGCAGAAAGGCGGCGTCGCCCCGGCGGAAGCGCTCCAGAGCCTCGAGGCGCTGCGCCTGCGTGAGGTCGCCGTGGAGCTCGGCGGCCGGGGGCAGGCGGGCGAGGCCGAAGAGGATGCGGGCGCGGTGGGCGCGAGCCTTGGTGCGGAAGAAGACGATGGTGCGGCCGCCGTTGAGGGCGGCGGCGCACTTGTCTTCGTCGGCGTTGGCGTTGGCGTTGGCGTTGGCGTTGGCGTTGGCGGCGGCGGCGGCAGGCGGGCCGGCGCCGGCCTTGCCGCCGCCCTTGCCGCCCTTGCCGCCGCCCGCCGCCTCCCCGCCCCCGCCGCCGCCGCCCACGGCGAACCACGGCCGCGAGCACAGCGCCAGCAGCGCCGCCTCCCGCCGCGCCGCCTGCGCGGGACCCCGCAGGCGCACCACCTCCTGCCGGAGCGTCAGCGGCGCCGCCGCCGCCGGGTCGGCGGCCAGGCGGACGGGCGACCGCAGCGACAGGTCGGCCAGCGCCCTCACGTCCTCGTTGAAGGTCGCCGAGAACAGCAGGGTCTGCCGCGACCGGGGCGCCGCGCGCACGATCTCGCGCACCTCCTCCGCGAAGCCCATCTCGAGCAGGCGGTCGGCCTCGTCCAGCACCAGGACCGACAGCTCTTCCAGGCCAAAGCCGGGCGTGTTGCGAAGATGGTCAAGCGCGCGGCCGGGCGTCGCCACCACGATCTCGGGCTGCCGCCGGAGCTCGGCCGCCTGCGCCTGCAGCGACAAACCCCCGACGGCCAGCGCCACGCGCACGTCCGTGTGCTCTGCCAGGGCGGCGATCATGGCGTGCACCTGCACGGCGAGCTCGCGCGCGGGCGCCAGGACCAGGGCGTGCGTGGCGGGGGCGGCGCGGCGCGGGCGGTGCAGCAGCCGCTCGAGGATGGGCAGCGCAAAGGCGGCCGTCTTGCCGCTGCCCGTGACGGCAGAGGCGCACAGGTCGCGCCCCGCGAGCGCGACGGGCACGACGGCGGCCTGGATGGGCGTCGGCGCGCCGTAGCCGAGGCCGTCGACCGCGCGCAGCAAAGGGCGGGAGAGGTTGAGGTCGGCGAAGGCGCGGGCGGCGTAGGCGGTGCCGGCGGGCGCGGGGGCGTAGAAGCCGTTGTGCGTGTTGGCGTTGGTCTTGCGGTCGCCGGCGGCGGCAGCGCTGGCGGCGGCGCTCCTGGCGGCGGCGCCGCGCGCGGCGGCGGCGGCGGCGGCGGGCGCCGACGCTTTTGCCCTGGGCTGCTGCTGCTGCTGCTGCTGCTGCTGCCGCTTGGTGGGCGACGCGTCGTGGCGCGGCGCTGGTATCGCGTGTTCCTCGTCGCTGCCGCTCGCCACATTGTCGTCGTCGTCGTCCTCCTCCTCCTCCTCCTCGTCGTCCTCGTCGTCCTCCTCCTCCTCTTCCTCGTCGTCGTCGCCGTCGCCGTCGCTCACCTCTTCCCCCGGCAGTGGCGCCTCGTCGCTGTCATCCTCGTCGTCGTCGTCCTCGTCGTCGTCAGCGTCCTCCTCGTCGTCGTCGTCCTCGTCGTCATCACCACCGTCGTCGTCGCTGCCGGCGCGGCGCGCCTTCTTCTGCGGCTGGTGCTGCTGGGCGGCAGCGGCGGCGTTGGGCGGCGGCGGCGGCGGTGCGCCCTTTGGCGGCGGCGGCGGCGGCCGCGCCCGCTTTTTCGCCTCGAGGCGCCGTTCGCGGTGCAGGTCGCGCTCCTGCAGGCGCCCGCGAATCTTGTCGTCGAGCGACGTGCCCGCGGCGGGCCCGTCGCGCAGGGCCGCCTGCAGCGTGTCCGTGAACTGCCACGCGGCCTTGGCCTGCTGCTGGCGGGCGGGCGCGGGGCCGCCCCCGATGTCGAACGAGAACGCCGGGTTGAACTCAGCGGCGCCGTTGTCCTTGTGGTCCGCGGCCGCGGCCGCGGTGCCCCGCGGGGGCCGAGGCATCGGGAGTGGATGGGGCTGGGATTGGCAGTAGGACCGGTGTTGAGTGGTGGGGCGCGTGAAAGTGAGTGATTGATTTCGATGGAGGCGGCGCAGAAAGTTTCGCCGAGGGTCGTCGATCTCGTTGGTGCGGCGCG
>Ga0209390_10002776_pt1:10000-29822 | contig 29822 bp, 18 predicted proteins | sample BON01_FD_187212 | JGI IMG/M metagenome (GOLD analysis project Ga0209390, IMG submission 187212) | Freshwater microbial communities from Lake Bonney liftoff mats and glacier meltwater in Antarctica - BON-01 (SPAdes) (version 2) | ecosystem: Environmental > Aquatic > Freshwater > Ice...
GTCGCTGTCGTCGTCGTCGCGGGCCTGCGCGCCGCCCGGGGCGACCGACCGAGCGTCGGTTCTTTTGTCGGCGCCGGCCGCCGCCGAGTCGTCGCCGCCGCCGCTGCCTCGCATCCTCTCGATCGTCTTGAGCGAGGCCGAGCCGCCCGTGCGCGCGGGCCTGGCGGCGGGCGCGGCGCCGTTGCCGCCGGCGACGGCGAGCGCGGCGGCGGCCACGACGTCGCCGCCGCCGCCGGCGGCGGCCTTGGCCTCGGCCGCCTCGAGGCGCGCCTCCTGGCGCCGCGCGCGCCGGCCCTCGCGCGCGCCCGCCTCGGCCGCCGCCGCCGCCGAGCGCCGCGGGGCGAGCGACGCGGCAAACGCGGACGTGGGCGCGAACGCGCCGCCGCCGCCTCCCAGCACCACGGCCTGCCAAGCGTGCCGCAGGGCCGTCGCGGTGCCGCCGCGGCGCTCGCCGGGCCGCGGCGCCGCGTCGCCGTCGCAGCCGCGGCGCGCGAAGGCGAGCGCGGCCGAGGCGACGAAGGAAGCCGAAGAGTTGCACGAGAGCAGCAGAGACGTGACGAGCACGTCGGGCGGGCTGCTGGTGCGGCCGAACCCCTCGGCGCGCAGGGCCGCGATCACGGCGCCCTCGAGGTCGTCGACGCCGCGGACGACGCGGTCGGCGGGGACGGGCTGGGGGAGCAGGAGGGGGGAGGCGGAGGGGGAGGAGGGAGGGGGCGCGGGGGCGCCGCCGGCCTCGACGTCCCCCGCCGCCGGCGCATCAGCAGCAGCGTCAGCGGCAGCGGAAGCGGCCTTGGAGGCGCCGCGCGTGCGGAACCAGGGCGCCGCGGACGAGACCGCGTCGGCCGCGCGCAGCGCGCTCGCGCGCCCCGCGCGCAGGTTGAGGCGCGCGTCCGCCAGCACCCGCTGCAGCTCTGGCGCGGCGGCGCGCACGGCGCGCGCCGCCGCGGCCGCGCGCTCGGCGGCCGGCGGGGCCGGGCGGGGCGCGCCGGCGCCGGCGCGGGGGCCGCCGGGGCCGCCGTCGCGCAGGCGGCCCTCGGCGCGCCCCAGCTGCACCAGCGACAGCCCGAGCGCCTGCGACGCCTGCAGCAGGCCGGCCGCCGCGCGCGTCAGGCGCGCTGCGCACCGCCCCTGCCGCCCGCGCAGCAGCAGCGACCGGTCGACGACAAGCACGGGGGTGCGGCGCGCGAGCGCCTCGACCTTGGCGGCGGCGAGGGCCCAGGTGGCCTGCAGCTCGGCGGCCTGGACGTCGTACGACACGGATGCGGCGCTGTCTTTCGCGGCCGGCCCGTCGGCGGCCGCAGCGGCGGCGGCGCCCGCCGCCGGCGCCGTCTGCGCGGCCGCCGCCGCTTTCGCCGCCGCTTTTGCCGCCTCCTCCTCCTCCTGTGCCTCCTCCTCCTCGGAGCGCGACCACCGCTCCACCATGCGCGCGCAGGCCGCCAGCGCCGCGTCCATCGCCGCCGTCGCGTCGTCCAGGTCCAGCGCGTACCGCAGAGCGTGCGAGGGCGTGCCGAGCAGCAGCGGGCCCGCCGCGCAGCGGAAGAACACGGCCACGCCCTGCGACACGGCCAGCGCCGCCAGCATCGACCGCGGGAAGAGCGGCAGCGCCGGCAGGGGCAGCGGCGCCAGGGCAAAGCCCGCGCAGGTCAGCAAGGTCGACCAAACAAACGCCATCGTGAAGACGGAGGCCCACATGGCCGGCACAAAGTTTCCGAGAAAGGCGGCGACGGCGCCGCAGGCGAGCACGAGCGCGCCGGCGGCGGCGGCGGACACCTGCGTCAGGTACATTCCGAGCAGGCCGACGGACGCGGCCACGCATGCCGCGGCCAGGGAGGTGGCGGCCATGACGGCGCTGATGGCCGGGGAGTAGGCGTCGAAGGCGGGCGCGAAGACCGAGCCGGCGCAGGCGAGCGGCAGCAAAAAGGCCAGCGGGCCGAGCGCCGCGCGCACCGGCGCCGCCGTCCAGAGCGCAAAGCCCGCGGCGTAGACGCACAGGTCGGTCAGAGCCAGGGTGAGGGTCGGGCGGGTGAGCTCGAAGCCCGGCATGAGGCTCTTGGGCACCGGGCGGGGCGGGGGCTGGAGCGGGGGCACGGGGACGGCCGAGGCGCCGCCGCTTTTTGGCGCGGGAGCTGCGCCTTTTTCGGCGGCGGCGGCCGCGGCGCGCAGGTCGCCGTAGCCGCCGCCGTGGTCGTCGACAGCGGTGGCCATGGTGGTGGTGTTGTTGTTTGTTGATGCTTGTTGCTTGTTGTCGTCGTGATGTGTCTGAACACTGGACAGCCGATGACGCCCCGGCAAGGAGACGGGGGGGCAAGACGGAAGCTTGCGCGTCGTTGTTCTCGACGGAAGGAGGGTGGCGTTTTTTGGTTCAAGACGGTTGATGGGCCGTTGGAAAGAGAGAGACAAACGAGCGGTGTGTCTTTGTCTTTAGAGAGACGGCCGAGAACAAGAGCAAGTGGAGAGTGCGAGTGTGACGGGATGTGGAGGGGGGGCGTCGGGTGGGCAGAATCGCGATTTCGAAGCAGCGCGAAGGCGGGTGTCACCCGCTCGACCGCCGTTTTCGACGACGACGACGGGGCCGCGCGCTCTCTCTCTCGGCTCCCCCCCCTCTCTCTGCCGCGATGGCCGCCCCCAGCGCCAGCCAGCCCCCGACAACGAGGCTCCGCGACAGGGAGGCCGAGTGAGCAACCTGACAGAGGGGCGGCTGCCTCGTTTTTGTCATCAGCTGCGGCTGCTCTCCTCCATTGACCAAACGCCGACGCCGACGCCGACGACAAATTGCTGGTGCGGCGCAGGCATGCGAAACGCACTCACCGCCCCCCCCGCCCTCGCACGCTCCGCCGCTTGATGCATTCTTCCTCGCCTCTCCCATCATCCATCACACACTGAGAGAGAAAGGACTCGGGGACGTTTGACAAACGAGCATCGATAGGGGCAGAGAGAGCCGCGACCCGCGCCTCCCTCAAACCACCGAGACACCACCATGACGGCCAAGAAGAAGAAGCCGACGCCTGCGGCGCCCGCAGCCGCCGCCGCCGCGCCCTACCAAGCGGCACCAGGAGCAGCCGGGGCGGCCTTTGCCGGCGCGGCCGCCGCCGCCGCCGCCGCCGGCGGGCACGCGCCGCCGCCGATGCCGCCGCCGCCGCCAAAGGAGCTAGCGCAGGAGCTTCAGGAGATCGAGGCGCGCCGCAAGCACGTCGCCGCGCAGCTGCGGGACGTGGAGCGCCAGATCTTCGACCTCGAGACCAAGTACGTCGAGGGGTGCAACCCGCAGTGCAACGCGTTCCGCGGGTACGCGACGCTGACCGCGCCGGGCGGCGGCTGCGGCGGCGGCGGCGGCGGCGGCGCGGGCGGCGGAGGCGGCGCGGGCGGCGGCGGCGGCGGCGGCGGCGGCGGGCAGCGCGGCGGCGGCGGCGGCGGGCAGCAGCGCGGCGGCGGCGGCGGCGGCGGCGGGGGCGTGGCGCAGGAGGACCGGCTGTTCTCCGGGTCGTCGCTCACGGGGACGATGCACCTGGGGCAGCGGTGACCTATTCTTTCGCTTCCTCGTCCTCTTGCTCTTTTTCGTCTCGTCGCCGTCGCCGTTGCCGATCGACAACGGCGATGTGAACGACAACCAACCCATTGCCTTGATTTCATTCTCTCACTCGCCTTGCTTTGACGCCACGTAACTGTAACACCTTGACATTCGCCCGTTTTCTGTTGGTCTGGCCCCGCCAGCAGACGCAAGGCGCCGCTGTTTCTGCTGTCCGCTTCGCGCGCGCCCGCCGCCGCCACCGCTTCCATGACCGCCGACATGAAAAGCAGGGGAGCGCGCCCCGCTCTCGTCCGTCCGCCGGACCCCCCGACCAATCGATCCATCAATCGCATCACACACGAAATAATGTCGGGCAAGCAGCGAAACATCCGCAAGCGGCGCGCGCTGAACGAGGAGGATGCAGAGGAGGGCCCGACGGAAGGGGGGCAGGGGCAGGAGAAGCCCGCGCCTCAACGGCAGCAGCAGCAGCAGCAGCCCGTAGAGGCGGCGCCGCCCGCTGCAGATGCGGGCGAAGCATCAGCAGCTCGAGCGGATGGGGCGGTGCCAGAGGCGGCACCAGTCGCAGCAGGAGGAGGAGCAACAACAAGGGCAGCGGCGGGAGACGGCGGCGGCGGCGGCGCCCCCGCGACGACGGCAGCGACCCCAACCGCAACGGCGGCGGCGCAAAAGCCACCACCACCAGCCGCCCCCGCTTCAGGGGCGAATGGCGTCCTGCTCTCCAACATGCAGGACGTCAAGCTGCTTCAGAAGATGCGGCGGCGGCAGGCCGGGGTGAGCGCGGCGGCCCTGGCGACAGCGGACGCCTGGGCGCTGGCCGGGGCGGAAGGCGCGGCGTCGGCCGGCGCAGGCGCAGCGGACGGCGGCGGCGGCGGCGGCGGCGGCAACGAGGCGGGCGACGCGGCGGCGGCGGCGGCGGCGGGCGGCGGCGGCATCATGCAGGCGACGTACGTCCGCGAGCAGGAGCGCCGCAGCGCCCTCATGGACGAGGAGACGCAGATGCGGCAGTACGTCGAGCAGGAGCTGGCCAAGCGGCTCGGACGGGGGCAAGAGGCGTCCGGCGCAGCAGCAGGCGCGGGGGGAGCAGCGGCAGAGGGCGGCGGCGGCGTCGCGCCGCTCGCGGCGGCCCCCCCCACCGCCGCCGCCGCCGACCGCGACCTCTACGCCGCGCCCCTGGGCCTCGCCGAGGACAGCCTCAAGCGCGACGTCGTCATCAGCGGCATGCTGTCGGCCATCGCCGAGGTGGACGTCGGCCGAGAGGCGCGGCTGGAGCAGCTCGAGCGCGCGGAGGTCGCTCGGCAGGCGATGATCGACGGGGCGGCGGCGCGCGCGGGGCTGGCGCCAGCGTCCGCGGGGGGGTGGGGCGCGGGGGCGGGGGACGGGGGGGGCGGGGTGAAGCGGAGCGATTTTGTGCCGTCGTTTGGCAAGCGGAGGCGGGGCTGACGGCGGAGCGCGGTGTCTTTCTTTTTTCTGTCTGTTTTGTTTCAGGGCGGCTCAATTTTGCAAACGATCACGAAAACAAAGTGGCTCCATCCTAGTCGCAGCCCCTCCTTCCTAACCCTCCACCTCTGCCTTGTCCCCGCCTCCGCCGTCCTCCCTGGCGCCGCGCCCTCCGCCGCCCTGGGCCGCCGCCGCCGCCGCCTCGTCCTCGTACAGCTCGCGCTCCCAGTCGCGCACCTTATCCCTGGACAGCCGCTCTAGGGCGGCCGCCGCCTCGCCGTCGCTCGCGCTCTCCCACAGGACCGCGGCCATCTCCCCGTGCGCGCCCTCGTGCTCGCACCGCAGCAACCGCTCGAGCGCCGGCACGCCCTCTGCCCCCTCGGCCTCGCCGCCCTCGTCCCACACGGACACGCGCATCGACAGCAAGGGCGACTCGAGCGACCGGGCCCCGTACCGCTCCCGCGGAAACGGGCGGTAGCGGTGGAAAAAGTTGAAATGCCACGGCAGGAAATACCACGCTTTTTTCCGGCCCTTTTCGTCGTCGCCAAAGTACTCGCGCATGTGGAGCGCAAGCCGTCGGTAGACGCCGACGCGCTCCAGCGGGGTGAGCTCGAGCTCGCGGCGCGCCTTGGCCTCGGCCCACAGCCAGGGCTTGACGAGGGCGCCGCGGCCGACCATGGCGGCGTGCACGAGGCCCCCGCTTGCCGCGCCGCCGCCGTCGTCGTCGTCGCCGTTGTTGCCGTCGTCGTCGCCGTCGCCGTTGCTGTCGCCGTTGCCGTCGGCTCCGACTCGGCCGTCTCCGGCTCGTCCTCTTCCTTGCCCGTGCGCCAGGTCGACACCCGGCGGCCCGCCGCCGCCCAGGAAGATGCCCCGCCGCTCGAGCTCGTACCACGTGAGGACGTCGCCGTTGCCGATGATGGGCATCGCCGGCGGCGAGGTGTATTCCTCGGAGCCGGGGGGGGGGGACGACGAGGAGGCGGGAGGGGCGCGCCACCCGGCGGCGGCGTCGGCGCGGCGCTGCCGAGCGACCTCGCCGATGATGTCCCAGTTGGCGGCCTTGCGGTACCTGCGTGATTTTTTTTTTTTTTTTTTTTTCGTGGTTTGGTTGGGGTTTGGGGGGCACCCCCCAACGAGGGAGCGTGAGAGGGCGGGCGCGGGATGCGTGCGCCGGCGGGCGGCGGGGAAAAAATAAAAAGAAAGGATCAAGGTCGGTCGATTACCACAGGCGCAAAGCGGTGGGGAGGGCGTCAGATGTGTTTGACCGCGTATCCTCAACGGCCGCCCCCAAATGAATGGGAGGGGCGATAGGAAGGGGAATCCGATTGTAAGGGGTAGTTTCGTCACCGCCCCCCCCCGGCTTGGCTTGAGAGAAAATAAAAAACCGTAAGCCAAAAACAAACCCGCCAAAAGAGCCCCCACCGCACCCTCCGCCCTCACCGCTGCTCCATCGTCCGGCCGTGGATCGTCACCGCCGCCGCCCCCGCCGCCTCGAGCAGCGCCGCCACAAAGGGCGCGTTGATGCTCGCCTCCCCCGGGCCCGTGCGAATCTTCACCGTCACAGGCAGCGGGGACTCTGCGACCAGGCCGCTGACCAGGCGCGCCAGCTTGGTCGGCTTGCGCAGCAGCGCGGCGCCAAGGCCCCGGCGCGTGGCCTCGTAGATCGGGCAGCCGCAGTTGAGGTCGAGCCAGCACGCGCCCGCGTCGGCGGCCAGCCTGGCCGCGGCGACGCCCTCGCGAATCTCGTTTGTGGCGATTTGGACGCCAAACAGCTCTTCGCCGGGCGCGCGGCGCAGGCGCGTCTTCTCGGCGCCCGACACGCCTCTTCCGCCGCCGCCGCGGCCGACCAGGCTACGCGCGAAGATCATCTCGGACATGGCGGCGTCGGCGCCGTGATCGGCGCACAAGCGGCGGAAGGGAAGGTTTCCGCCGCGCGTCAGCGGCGCGAGGATCAGTTTGCCTTTGAGGCGGGCGGCGAGCTCGGCGTTCTTCTCCACGGCCGACTCGCGGGCGCCGCGGAAGGCGTCGCGGGCGGCGTCGACCGCGGCCGCGCGCTCGGCCTCGGCGTCAAAGTTGTGGGCGCGCGGGGGCGGCGGCGGGGCGTCCGTCCGGGGGGTGGGCGGGTCCCTCTCTGTGCGAGGCTGGGCGGCGGCGGCGACGGGCGCGCGGTGGCGGCGGCCGCGGATCGGGCCGGCGGCGGCGGGCGACAGTGATGCAGGCCCCCTTGCCGCCGCCACCGCGGACGCGCGTGCCGGCGACGCCACCGCCATCGTCGGCGGCGCCAGCACGACGTGGGTGCGGCGGGCGAGGAAGGCGCGCATGGAGGACGCGGCGGGGGGAGGAGGCACGGCCGCCATCGCGTCCTCTCTTTTTGTCTCTCTCGCGTGCGCGCGGGCCTCTGCGGCTGATCGCGCCCCGGGTCTACGAGGAGCCGCAAGGAATGCTCGGGCGGCGCCCGATCGAGTGACCGAAGTGAATGAAGCGAAGAAAAGCGAGAGGAACTGTGAGGAACACAGGTGGCACAGACGGGTGCTTTTGTTGTCGAGGGAGCGGCGCCTCCAGCGACGGCGGCGGGGGAGCGGCGGGGCGGCGGGCGACGGCCGGTGCTGGCGGCGGCGGCAGGCACGGCGGCCCTCGCCTCCGAACGTCGCTTTGTCAAAACATGCCGCCCTCGTCGCCGCCGCCGCCGCCGCGGTCGTCGTCGTCGTCGCCGTACTCGTCGTCGTCGTCGAACTGCTCGCGCGCGCCGTAATCGCCGTCGTCGTCATCCTCGTCGTCGTCGTCGTCCTCCTCCCCCTCGCCGTCGCCGTCGCCCGGGCCGTCCTCGGCGCCCTCGCCGCCGCCCCTTCCCGCGCCGCCGCCCGCCGCCGCGCCCGCGCCTCCTCCGCCCTCGACGCGGGCGACGATGGCGGCAAACTCGTCCTCGTAGTCATCGTCGTCGCCGCCGCCGTCGCCGCCCGCCCCGCCCGCGCCGTCGCCCTCCCCGTCCTCCGGCCGCCGCCGCTGCCGGTCCTCCGCGCCGCCCTCCTCGTCTGCGCTCTGCCCCTCCTGCCCTTCGTCGCCCTCGTCGGCCGCCCGCCCGCGCGCCGCGAGCGCGTCCAGGTCGCCGGCCGTGACCGAGGGGCCGCCGCCGCCGCGCCGGGCGCGCTTGCCGGCGCCGAGGCCGCTGCCGCCCGCGCAGCCCGCGCCGCCCGCGCCCCCCTTGGCGAACAGGCGCTCGGGCGGCACGTGCAGCACGGCGGCCGCCAGGCGCCGGTCCCGCGCGTCCACCAGCTCGGGCGGGTAGGCGCGAGCGCAAAAGGTCAGCACGGCGGCCAGAGGGCGCTTGCGCGCCGCCCTCCTCCTCTTGGCGCCGCCGCCGCCGCCGCCGCCCGCGACGCCACCGCCGCCCGCCTTGCGCTGCGGCTGCTGCTGCTGCTCCGCGCCCGCGCCCGCTCTTGCGCCCCCGGCGTCGGCGCCCCCGTCCACCGCGCCCTCGTCGGCGTCCTCGTCCGACGACTCGGACGACGACAGGTAGTCGCTGTCGTCGACGGCCAGGAGCTCGGCGCCCGAGCCCGGGCGCGCAAACGTGGCGGCGCCCGCGGCGGCGGCGGGCGCGCCGACCGACCGCAGGGCCGACAGGGTGGCGGCGGTGGCGCGCACGTAGCAGGCGCCGCCGCGGTCGTGCTGCACCGCCTGGCGCAGCCGGTCGACGGCGGCGGCCTGGTCCGGCGGCAGGCTCGGCGGCGGGCGGGCGGGCAGGTCGCGGGGCGGGTAGGGTGGCGGCGGGCCGCCGAGCAGCATCCCCGGGTGGCCGCCGCCGCCGCCTGCCCCCCCCGCGCCGGGAGGCATGCCCATGCCCATGCCCATGCCCGCGCCCCCGCCGCCCGCCGGGTGCATCTGCAGCACGCGGCCGTCGTCGTCGCGCAGCACCGCCAGCGGCCCGCGCGCGCCGCCGCCGCGCCCGCGGCCGCCGCCGCGGCCGGACATGTTTTTGTTGTTTTTGGTGGGGTTGGCGGTGTCGTTGTCGTTCAAGGTGGCGACTCTGGGCTGCTGGAGGGTTGCTCGCTCGTGGGGTTTGCCTGGCGGCTGCTGGGGATGGCTCCCGAGAAGAGAGGGAAGAGGGGGGCTCGCCCGCGCCGCCTTGGGGAGGTGATCGAAACGGCGTGGTCGACACGCGCGTGTAACGAGAATTCGGGTACTGATAATGCAATCAGCGTCCACTGATCGACGACGGACTATCAGACGCGACGCCGACGACAAAGCCAGCAACGGCGGCGGCGGGCTCGATCGACGGCGCCGCCGAAGAATGAAAAGAAATCGGAGAGCCTTCTCTTCCTCAAACAGCAAACGCTCTCTTCGACACGACACCAAACACGCGCGCGCGAGCACAAACTCATACAATCCCGACCCCCTCCCCCCGCTGTCCCGTCGGGCACCAACGACATCGTGCCTTTCGAAAGACGGAAACGCCGCCGTCATCAAAACGGCGGCGAAACCGTCATCGACGCTCGTAGCCGCCGAGAAGCTCGAGTTGCCGGCGCAAAAACAGCGACAGTATCATCGTCGCTCGCCACTGACTGTCGCCCGAAGACCCAAGACCAAAACCAAAACCCAACACCGAGACCAAACAAAAAGATGGCGCTCCGCCGGCTCGCCGCCTTTACCGCCCGCCGCGCAGGCGCGCCCTCCGCGTCTTCCGCGGCCTCCGGCGCCCGCCCCCTCCACGCCCCCGGCCCCCAGCCCGCTAGCGTCGTTACTAACAAGGGCGGCGGCACCGCCCAATCCGACGGCACCACCGTGACGCCCGAGCAGCGCCTGTCCGTGCTGGCGCGCGCCTACGCCCGCACGCGCGACGCGCCCGAGCTGCTCGTCATGTACGTCTGCGTGGCCACGGCCCTGTCGCTGCTGGGTTACACGCTTGTCGAGCTGATCTTCGACACGCGCCGCGGCGAGCACGTGGGCATCCTGCTCAGGCCCGACGCGCGCGGCGACTACTCGCGCCAGGTCGAGGCGGCGGGCCGGTCGGCCGAGGCCGCCGCGGGCCGGGGTCACGTGGCCGGCTCGAGCGGGCCGGCGGGCGGGCGCAAGTCGCTATGGTACGTGCTTGGCCACGTGATGGTCGACGAGAAGGAAGGGGCCAACATAGGCGTGCGGCCGTTTTTCAACAACCGCGCCGCCGTCCGCGGGCCCTCCGCCTCCTGCGCGCGGCCGGGGGGCGGCATCGGGGCGGGCGGCGCCTTTGGGGAGCCGCCGGGCGACGCGGAGGGGTCGCCGGCGCCGGCGCGCTGAAACGAAGTGAGAGGGTGATGATACGTGTGAGGGGTTCAAGAGTTGGGGGGGCTGTCTTACGGTTCGCTCCGAAGAGACGCAAACGATCGCTGGCGGCGTTTTCGTCGCTGCGCGTTGGCGGCGTTTTCGTCGCTTTTGTTGACAGAGATAAGTCAGCGCACACTGTACACACGAAGGAAATGCAAAGACACGCCAATCGAGAAGATATGGACATACTTTTCCATGTGCACGAGGAACGACCGACACAAAACACGGGGGGAGGATGGGTTGCGGGTGCACACACGTCACCGTTTCGTTTTTGACGGCAAGGGCGAGGAGGCGCGCGCAGACGGGCAAACGAGAAAAAAAAAAGGCGTAACGTTGGGAGAGAGGAAGAGGGGGCGCGGAGGAGGAGGCGAGGCGTCGAAACCCGCATGAGGCGTCGGATCCCGCAGCAGGCAGGATAACGTGATCAATGTGCCGTGTTTTGAGTGTTGTGAGAGATTGAAAAAGCGGGGAGGGAAGAATCATGCGCACCAAGGGGGAGGACGCGCCGACAACGTTTCGGCGGGGGATGTAGAGGCGGGGGGAACAACGCGGCGCTCGCGGGGGATATGTGGCGCGTCACCGCGGGGGCCGAGAGCGGATTCGCCCCTCGCCCCGGACGTGCGTCTCTCTGTGCGCGCGCGCGTCGGCGGCAAGAGCAGCGGGTGTTTCGCGGGGGAATCGGGGGTGCGGGAAGGGGGCGGGTCGTCGGCATGGCGCCGCCGCCGGTTGGCGAGAGAAGAGAGACACACGAAAAGCGGGGGAAGAAGAAGCGCGGCCCGCCAGCGTCAGTCGGCGACCGGTAAGACCGAGCGTAGGGGCGCGCGGGAGCGGACAAAGGACGCGTGGGCATGGGTGTGTGGGGCAGGGGAGCAAGTTTGTAGGGGGGGCGGCCGCCGCCTTCGCCGACTTCGGGGTTTTTTGTTCCTCCTTCGAAACGAGGGAGAGGAGAGGGGGGCCGGGGCTTGCAGGGATGTGCGCGCGGAGAACGCGAGGGGAGCGGAGGAGTGGTGTATTTCGGGAGGTGGGGTGTGCTGTGGTTTCCGCCGGGCTGGTGTCCAATATTTCTGCTCTTGTGTGTGTGCGCTCACTTTTTGTTCAGAGGCGGGGGACCGCAGAAAAAAAAAAAACGAGCGCGCGGCGCCGGCGTCGTTTTGCTTCGTTCGGCTTGTCGCACGCGGCGGGCCGGCACGTCGCGGCGTCGCTCCGGCCACGACCGGGCGCTGGGCCACAGACCCTGCGTCTGCGCGCCGCGCCGCGTCCACGCCTCAGGCCTTGCCTGCCCCGCACGCGATGCCACCGCCGCCGCCGCCGGCCGTCCCATCCGCCGCAGGCGCCGCCGCCCGCCTGAGCGCCGCCCCGCGCTCGGCCGCCTCGGCCTCGGCCGCCGCCCGCTCGCCCGCGCGCAGGAGCTCGGCCTCGGCCGGCAGCGCGTTCATGCCCGGGAACAGGCGCACCATCAGGAGGCCCGCGCCCGCGGAGACCGCGCACAGGGACGCCAGGTAGACCGCGGGCCCGCGCCACGGCCACGCCGTGTGCAGGGCAGTCATTATCAGGGGGGCAAAGCCTCCGAAAACGGACGAGGCGACGTTGTGCCCCGTCGAGAAAGCGGTGACGCGCAGGTTGGCCGGGTAGATGCGGCCCATGACGTTGGCCAGCGAGCCGTAGACCACGTTGTGGGGCACAATGCACGCGAGCGTGGCGACGACCAGGGCGGCGTGCCGCCCGGGCCGCGCGAGCAGCGGCACGGCGGCCAGAAAGTAAGTCAGTATGACGGCGGCGCCGACGAGGATGGCGCACACGCTCAGGGTCACGGGCCGCACCAGGCCGCGGTCGCACACGCGCGCGGCGATCAGGCCCACGGGGATGGAGAGGGTCACGATGATGAGGACCATGCCGTAGGCGACGGTCCGCGGCAGCAGGGCGGGCGGGGTGATCAGAAGCAGCGGGAGCCAGGCTGTGAAGGCAAAGGCAGAGGCGGTGCTGGCAGCGGTGAAGAGGCACTGGAGGACGATCTTGCGCCAGTGCTGGGCGAAGGCGGCGCGCACGGGGATGGCGCGGTGGGCGCGGCGGCGGGGGGGCGGGGGGGGGAGGGCGGCGCCGGCGCCAAGTGCGGCGGCGGCGGCGGCGGCGGGGCGGCGGCGGCACGAGGCGGGCTGCCACCAGGGCGCGGCCGCGGCTGCAGCTGCTGCCGCCGCTCCCGCCTTGCCTTCCTCGGCGGCCGCTGCGGCGCCCATCGGCGCCGAGGGACGCACCGCCACCACCGTCGCCAGCGTCGCCGTCTCGCTGCCGGAGCTCGACGTGCGCGCCGCGTCGTCCGCCGCCACGATCGCGCCGCCGTCCTTGGCCCCGTCCGCCGCGAGTCCGACGCCGCCGCCGCCGCCGCCGGCCGCCTCGGCCCCCTCCTTCTCGCCGCCGACCCCGCCCTCCCGCGCGGCCGCCTCCGCCTCGGCCAGCAGCGCGTCCCGCTCCTGCTGCTCGACGAACTCGTCCGGCTCCACCATCAGCGACCGCAGCAGCAGCGCCACTCCCGCCGTCACGACCGACGCCAGGAAAGGGACGCGCCAGCCCCACACGAAGAGCGCCTGCTCGCTCACGCTCGTGTACACGATCATGGGCACGGCGACGCCCAGCAGCGTGCCCACGGACCCCGCGGCGAAGGCCACGGCGCCGCCCAGGTTCTTGGCGTCGGCGGGCGAGAGCTCGTAGGCAGTGATGACGGCGGCGGTGTATTCTCCGCCGAGCGCCAGGCCCTGCACTAGGCGGCAGATAGCCAGCAAGATGGGCGCGGCCAGGCCGATGTGCGCGTAGGTGGGCAGGCAGCCGATCAGGACGCTGGGGACGCCCATGGTGATGACGGACGCGAGGAGGCAGGGCTTGCGGCCGTACTGTTGTCGTGTTTTTGGTTTTGGGGGTTGTGGTCCGGGCGTGTTTTTATGTTTTTTTTGGGGGGGGGGGGGCTGGTTGGCGTCGCGGGGAGTCGTTTATGTCTGAGGGGGCGCGCCGCGACCACTCGAGGACGAAAACACAAGACAAAACGCGAAAGACGCCGACAAAGACGCCGACAAAGACGCCAAAAAAAAGACGAAAAAGATGACTCACCATGTCGGCGATCGCCGCAAACACCAAGCCGCCGAACGGCCTGCTCAGGAAGGTGACGCTGAAGATGAGCCAGAAGGGCAGCTGGGACTTGGCCATCCCTGGCGGGAAGAAGACGGTCGTGATGACGGGCTCCAGGACCGCGACGCAGGAGAAGTCAAACTGTTGATGGCGTGCGATCGCGATCGTGTTTGTTTCGTGTTATGTTGGGCGGCGGGGGGGAGGGCGCTTTTGAGTCTCGAGGCAAAGCGGCTGCGGGCCGTGATGGACGGGAAAGGCCGACGTCGTGGTTCTCGCGCTCTCAGACACGGGCACGGCCCAGAGTAGGGAGACGGGCCCCGAGGGGGAAGCGCGTCGACAATCAATCCATCCCCCCTTGTTTTTGCTGACGAGAGGGGCGAGCGCGCGAGCGGCCGGCGGGCGCCGCTGCCGGCGCGCGCGCTCGCCGGCGATGGCCTACCGCGGGCCTTTCCTTTCGCGGGGAACGAGTGAGCGTCGCCCCCCCCCCAGACGATGGCGACGAGGCGTGTGGTCACAGCACCAGGGTCACGGCTCAGGGGCCAACGGCGAGCCATCAAGAAGGGGCTCGCGCGTTCCTATTCTCTCGTCCTTTTTGCTCTCCTCACCCATTCCAAAATGCTGCCGCAGCCGAGCGCTATCTGCGCCAGCCAGTACGATCGCCGGGTCATGTTGCGCGCGCCGTATTTCTGCGCCGGCGCGACCGCCGCCTTCGCCACCTCCATGGTGCGGGCGAGAGACCAAATTAAGAAGGGGGAGAGGAGCTGAGGTGTGAGGACGGGAGGGGACGTCCCGAGAAATAGCGCTGCAACGGGGGCGCCAACAAGTCAGAACGAGTGAAGGATGATGGTGATGACACGGGACGTTTGATGTTCACGTGTGGCGATGTGCACCGCCGAGCCTCCTCGATTTCTCACGGGCGTCGCGGCGACCGAGAGCGGGCCGCCTACCGTCGGTCGCCGCGACCGACAGACGACGCCGCCGGGAGCGCGTTACCCCACCGCACCCCCCTTTTCTTAGGCATTTCAAGGCAGCGGCTCGATCGGTCCGCGCGCGCGCACACCTCCCCCAACCAAACCTCTCCTTTCCGCCCCCACCGCCGTCGCCGACCGGTGCAAAAACGCTCGCCCCGCCGCCGCGTCGCGGCCGTCGTGCCTGTCTGCGCCGCGCATAGTCACGCCCGCCGACAGGGGGCCGGCGCCGCACCCCTGCCGAGCGGGCGCGGGCGTGCCTCTGCTCAGCAGGCCAGCAGTCGGCCGGCCTGCTCCTTGGGTCGGGGCGGTCTCACAAGGGAGGGAGGAGGGGGCGACGGTGGCAAACGGACGCGGTTGGGCGGCCGACGGCTGGCAGGTCTTGCCGGGACGAGAAACAACGCTAACAAGGGCCCGGACTAGCCCCCGGCAGAGCCGGCGGACGCGCTCGACGTCCTGATCCGGGCGAGCTCTCGTGTGACGTTGACAGCAGGCTGCGCGCGTTTTGAAAGAGAGCGCGCAGCGGGGAAGAACAAGGCGCCCCCCGCCCGCTCTCGCGCCAAAGACGGGGGGTGCCGCCCCCCCCCCCCCCCCCCCCCCCCCCCCCCCCCCCCCCCCCGCCGTCTTCGAACCCCCGCGCGCAACGGCACAAAACCGCTCGCCCCAAGTGCTCATTTGCGGCCCTCCACACACACACCCTTTTCCCTTTTCCGCTCGGCCCCATCCCGCTCATCTCGTGCTCCTTCTCTCCCTCCCGACCCTCCACATGAATCCGTGACCGCCCCGCCCCCTCCCGGCGCCCCCGGACGCTCGAACTCAAATCCAAAAAAGGCGCCGAGGGAGGAGGACGATGCAGGAGGTCCCCGCGGGCCTGGTGGAGTCCGCGCCCCCTAGCCTGCAGGCGCAGGTCCTGCAGCCGCTCGGCTCGGAAGGGCAGCCGCTGCGGTTCTTCTGCCCTGTGCCAGGGTGCCAGCGCTCGTTCAGCGCGTTCTGGAGGTGGGTGTTTTGCCACAAACAGGTCGAGAAAATTAAAGGCCCCCCGCTCCCTCTCTCCGCCCGCCCTCCCCCCTCCCTTTCCCCGTCGCCGGACACGTTATTGCCACGCCCGAACAATTGACGCGGGGCCGGGGAGGGAGGAGGGCGCGCGGCGCCGGCAGGGGGCCTTGCACTTTGCGGCCCCAAATCGGCGCGGGCGACGGCGAGCGACCGCAAGAGCGGCGAGCGACAAAGAGGGGAAAACCATGGCTTTCCTCCCATCCTCCTTCCCGCCCCCTCCTCTCTCCCGCACCCCCGGCCGTCGGCCGCGCCCGCCCCCGGCCCGTCGCGTTCGGCCGCGCCCTCCCGTCCTCCCCACGCGGCCGCGCGCGCCTCATTGGGTGGTTGGCGGGGCAGCGCGAACGGCGTCCGCGAACAGTTTATCAAGTTCTCCCATCGGGTCGTCACGGTGACAAAGCACCCCAATCCTCCTCTCTTCCTTCCTCTCACCTCCTCCCCTTTTTTCCGTTTCAAAACAATCGCAGGCTCAAGGTGCACTACCGGTCCCCCCCGGACGCGCGCGGCAGCGGCGTCGAGCGCGGGCACGGCCAGGAGCTCCCCTTCTGCCCCATCTGCCTCGCCGACCTCAAGCACGTGCGCTATCACAAGTGCCCGGCCACGGTGGGCAGCGGCGGCGGCGGCGGCGGGAAGAGCGGCGGCGGCGCGGGCGCGACGATGACGGCCTCGGCGACGACGGGTGGCGGCCCGGCCGCGAGCGACGCGACGGGCGGCGGCGGCGGCAAGGCCGAGTGGGCCGCGAGCGCCAAGCAGCGCGCCGGAATCGCCGCCGCGGCGAAGGCCGCCGCCGCCGCCTTGAACGCCAGCGAGCCGGCGTCTGGCGCGGCGGCCGTCGCGGCGGCCGTCAACACCGCGGCCGCGGCCGACGCCGCCGCCGCCGCCGCCGCGACGGCCGCCCTCGCGCCCCCCGCCGCCGCCACCGCAGCAGCGGCAGCGGCAGCCAAGCCGCGCAAGCCCAGGCAGCCGAAAAAGGTCAAGGAGGAGCCGGGCACGCCGGCGGCGGCCGCGGCCGCGGCCGCAGCCGCCGCCGCAGCGGCGGCAACAGCAGCAGCGGCGGCGTACAACCCGGGCATGCAGCAGCAGCAGCAGCCGCCGGGGGGTGCCCCGCCCCTTCCGCCGCCGCCGCCCGCGGCCGCAGACATCTACGGCCAGGACCACTACGCCGCTGTCGCCGTCGCCGCCGCCGCCGCCGCCGCCGCCGCCGCCGCCTACCCCGGCGGCGCCTACCTGCCGCCGCACTTTAACGGCTACCCTCACGCCCACGGCCACGGCCAAGGCGGCGGCGGCGGGTCGGGGGGGGGCGCGAGCGGCGCCGGCGCGCCGGGCCTGCCCTTTTTCCAGGCGCCAGGGTCGCAGCCGGCGCCGGGCGCGGCGGGCGCCCCGCCGCCGCACTCGCACCACGCGCCGCCGCACGCGCGTTCGCACGCGCCTTCGCACGCGCACGCGCCGCACCACGCGCACCATCACCCCTACGCGCACGCCCACGCGCACCACGCCTACATGGCGGCGGCGCACGGGCTCCCGCACGGCGCCCCGCCCCCGCCCCACGGCGCGCCGCCGCCGGGTCCCGGGCCGCCGCCGCCGCCGCCCCACCCCCACGCGCTCGCGCACGCGCACGTGGCGGCCGCCTACGCGCACTGGGGCCACCCGTACCACCACCCTTACGGCCCGCCGCACGGGCAGCCGCAGCACCACCACCCGCAGCACCACGGGCAGCCGCCGCACCAGCAGCCGCCGCCGCACCAGCAGCACGGGGGCGGGGCGATGGGCGGCGTCGGCGACCCCCGCCTTGGGTACGGCGGCGGCGGCGGCGGGCCCGCCTCTGCCCCGGGCGGCGGCGGCGGCACCAACGCGCTGATGGACGGCTGGCTGCACTCCCTGGCGGCGCTCGCGGCGGCCGAGGCCGGCGACGGGCGCGCCGGCCTGCGGCGCTTGGACGCGGGCGCGGCGCCCATCGCCGCCGCCGCCGCCGCCCCCGCGCCCGCCGCCGCCGCCGCCCCCGAAGCGAGCGGGCACAGCGGCGGCAGCGGGAGCGGGGGTAGCGGCGGGCCGCTGCCGCCCGCGGCCTCGACCATCCTCGAGTCGCTAAAGGCGGCGCTGACGGACCTGCGCGCCACGATGACGCGACAGGAGGAGGAGAACGCGCGGAGGCGGCAGCGCCAGGGGCAAGAGGCGGCGGCGGCGGGCGAGCGCGAGGCCGAGGGCGAGGGCGGCACTACGACCCGCGCCCGCGAGGACGACGACGCGGCCAGCGGCGGCGGCGCCCAAGGCGGAGGCCTCCCCGCCGCCAAGCGCGCGCGCAGCGAGGCGGGCGCCGTCGCCGCCGCCCCGGGCGCCCCCATCGGCTCGTCCGACGCCACGGCCCTCACGACGCTCGGCGGCGGCCCCGGCCCCGGCCCCGGCCTTCCGGGCACGGCCGCGGCCGGCGGCGGCCACGCCAGCGGCCCGCTTGGCGGCGCCTTCCCGCCCGCGCGCGCGTCGCCCGGCGCTGCTGACGACGACGACGAGCAGGCGCAGGCCCTCGGGCAGGCGCGGCAGCCGGCCGACGGCGGCGGCAAGGGGGCCGGGCAGCAGCAGCAGCAGATCAGCTCGGCCTCCCACCACCAGGCCGCTGGCGGCGGCGGCGGGCAGGCCGGCGGCAGCAGCGGGCAGGTCGGCGCCCCCCTCGGCGGCGGCGGCGGCGGGCAGGCCAACGGCGGCCCGGCCGCCCCCGCCGGCTCGCGCCCCTCCCCGCCCCCGCCCCCCGAGACCGACCTCCGCGACGGCGGCGGCCACATGACCCGCCTCCAGGGCCTCCTCGGCGCCGCCCTGCGCGCCGCCAGCGAGGCCGGCATCGGCGGCGGCGCCTCGCGCGGCCTCGAGGCGGCGCTCGCCACCGCCGTCGACGAGCACCTGTCGCTGCTGGCGGCGTCTCCGGCAGCGGCGGCGGCGCGCGCCGTGCACGAGGCGCACGCGGCGGCGCACGCGGGCGGCGGCGGGGGGGCGAGCAACCAGGGCAGCCCCGCGCGGGCCGGCAGCGCCGGGGGAGGGAACGCCGCCGTCTGATGACGAGCGGGGGAGGGAAGGGGCGTGCTGGCGATTGCCCGCCCGACGGCGCCCGCCTCCTTTTCGTTTTCTCTCTCTCTTTCGTCGCTCCTCCTCGTCGCCTCCTCTCGCCTTCTAGGCTTGTTCCCCCGCCCTCCAGCCGCGCCCTCTCGTCCTCGGGACAGAGCCCCGCCCGCGAGCCCGTGCTACGCGCAACAACACAACTCCACCCCCTGCTTTCGTGTCACAACACCCCCCCACAAAAAAAGAAAGAAGAAACACTTGTTTTTCGTGGCGGCGCCCCGCTGCGGCGCCCGACCTCCGCAAGCGGAGAGCACAGAACAGAGAGACCGCCCGACAAGAGAAGAAAACGGACTCCGCGCGTCGGCCGCCGCCCTCTTTTCGCGCCAGGGGGGATCTTTCCTCGTCGCCCCCCCGTTTCACCCCCCTTCCCCCCTCGCCCCTTTCAACCCCACGCCAATGAAAAGCGCAACGTACCACAAATGCGTGCGTTTGTGGAATCCAATCCGAAAACGGCACGCGATTCCCCGCTCCGCGGCCCCTCTTGCTGTTTTTTCGTGTCGTTTTTTTTCGCCTGGTGTTTTCTCCGCCCCATCTTTCGTTTGGCGCGCGCCGCCGCCTCCCCACACATTTTGCCCACTCCCTTTCATTACTGACCCCCACGAGAGACCATGCCCACAAACCCCCACAAGAGCACACGTAGAGAGCGAGAGGGGCGAGCGAGCGAGAGGCGCGCGCGCGCGCCGGGCCGCCGCCGAGCGAGCGAGAGAAGAGAGAACGCGCCGGGCCTCCGGGCCTTCCCCCGCCCCGCCCCTCCCTTAACACCAATAGAGCGCCGAGCCGACCGAGGACGCCAGAACCAAGCGTCCGCCGTCCCCCGTCCCTCTTGCGCGCGAGCGACCGCCCCCGCCCGTCCCTCACCCCCTTACTTTTTTTTGTCCAACCCTGTCTACGTCGTCCCCGCACTCGCGGCGGCGCCTGTCTGCCACGTTTCATTCTTGACCCGCTTACTATGATCGACGCTCGCGCCGCCCCCTCCCCTGGCTTCTTTACACAGCTGTAAAATAATCACTAAAAATGATAATCGATGATCGGGTTGCGAGCGGCGAGCGGGCGCCGGCGAGCGCGTCGCTCGTTTTCCAGGGACGACGGTCGTCGCCCAGGGCCAATGACCACCTCCCCTTTTCACCCGCCCCCCTCCGGCCCACACACGCACACATACGCGCACATCAACACTGTCCCTTCTTCGCACGCGCACGCGCACGACAACCAACCGTGCACGCCACGCATTAACAGAATCCCGAAAGAGAGACAGAGAGAGGAAATCGCGTCGCGCCCCCCGCGCGGTGGCGCGCCCCCCCCCCCCCCCCCCCCCCCC
>Ga0209390_10002779_pt1 | contig 29811 bp, 16 predicted proteins | sample BON01_FD_187212 | JGI IMG/M metagenome (GOLD analysis project Ga0209390, IMG submission 187212) | Freshwater microbial communities from Lake Bonney liftoff mats and glacier meltwater in Antarctica - BON-01 (SPAdes) (version 2) | ecosystem: Environmental > Aquatic > Freshwater > Ice > Glacier...
GGGGGGGGGGGACGACGGCGGGGGAGCGCGCGAGAGCGGGCGGGGGGGGGGCGTTTGCGGTCCCCTCCCGTTCCGTCGCCGTCGTCGTCCCTCTCGACCTCTCTGTCTCTCGCTCTCTGTCCCCCCCGCCCAACCAGGCAAGCCGACGCCCCCGACAACGGGAAAAACCCCTATGCTACACACTCACCCGCTCAGCAGGTTGACGGCCGACTTTTGCAAAAAGACCTCGCCCATGAGGCGCGCGATGGCCGACCGCGAGATGGGCACGCGGCCCGTGGCCGCCAAGTGTTCCGGCAGCGACCTAGTGGCCTCGACCACCTGCCCCAGCCGCGCCTCGTACACGCCCAGCTTGGTCGACTGCGCCAGCGCGTGCGCAATGGCCAGCTGCGTCTCGCGCCCCGTGGCGAGCGAGGGCGGCAAGGTGATCACGTCGTTCTGGATGTGCGCGGCGACCGAGGCGGGCCCCACCTGCGACTCAAACTCGTCGACCTCGACGCCAGAGGGGTCCAGGGCGCCGCGCTTTGCGGGCGCGACGGCGGCGGCGAGCACGGCCTGCTCGTCGGCGGCGGAGAGGCCCCAGAAGACGACGGTGCCGTAGTCGAAGAAGAAGACGTCGCCGCTGCTGGGGCAGGCGCCGAGCAAGGGGCTGAGGGCGAGCGCGGGTCGGCCGGCGCGCGTGCGGGGGAGCAGGGCGCCGAGGCGGTTGGCGGCGGCGCCGGCCGGCTTGAGCAGGCCGCCAAGGCCTCCGCCGGCGCCGGCACCGGCGCCGCCGAGGCCGGGAAAGCCGCCGCCGAAGGCTCCGCCGCCGCCGCCGCCGCCGCCGCCGTCCGCGTAGAGCGGGGGGACGACGACCATCGGCCCGGGCGGCGGGGGGGCGGGCATGGCGGCGAGCTCCTCGCCCAGGTCGCGGGGCGCCGGGGCGGCCGCCGGCAAGAGCGCCTCGGTCAGCGACTCGAGGGCGCCCGCCTCGCCGCCGCCGCCTTGGTCGCCGCCGCCGCCGCCGCCGCCGCCCTCGCCGCCGCCCCCTCCGTTGGCTCTCGGGCTGCCGCGCGCCGACCGCGCGCGCCGGGCGGGCGACGCCGAGGCCGCGCGGCTGCGCCCCGGCCCCCCGACGCCGTCGCCGTCCTCGGCCGTCGCCGCGACGGCCCCGCCCTCGCCGCCCCCGTTGCCGCTGCCGCCGCCGCCGCCCGCCGCCACCACGGCCGACGCCGCGCCCGCGCCAAACCCGGCCGACGCCGCGCCGCCGCCCTCGCCCTCCTCCTCGGGGACGGCGGTCGTCCCCACAAACAGGCTCTCGACCGCCCCGTCGACACCTCCCGCGAGCGGCCGGAACGCCGCGTGCACCACCTCGGAGTAGGGGTGCACCACCACCCGGCCCGGCGCGGCACCAGGGGCCGTCGGCTGCCGCGCCGCCAGCGCCCGCAGCCCCTGCTCGAGCGCGGCGCGGTCGAGAGCGTCAGCCACGGCCATCACCGTAATGCGGCTGCGCGGCACGTCCAGTGGCAGCTGCAGGTCCTCGAACATCGAGGTGGAGAAGGCGCCCGTGCCGGCGCGCGGGGGCGGGGGGCGGGCGCCGTAGAGGGCGGGCGGGGGGGCGGGGGCAAACTGCTGCTGCGGCTGCTGCTGCTGCTGTTGCTGCTGCTGCTGCTGCATCATCGGCGGCGGCGGTTGCTGCTGCTGCTGCTGCTGTTGCTGCTGCATGTGCTGCTGCTGCTGCTGCATGTGCTGCTGCTGCTGCTGCTGCTGCTGCTGATGCTGCTGCTGCTGCTGCTGCTGCTGCTGATGCTGCTGGAGGGGCGCCAGGCTGTAGTAAGGCCTCGGCCCGCCCGCACCGCCGCCGGGCGGACGGAAAGGGATGCTGCCAGCGGGCGCGCCGCCGCCGCCGCCGCCGCCGCCGCCGCCCGGGGGCGCGTAGTTCGGCGGGGGCGCGTAGCCGCCGCCGCCGTAGCCGCTCGCGCCCCCCTGCCCGTTGAGCATGCTCAGGTGCTGGTGGAACTGCTGCATCGACTGCGCGGCGATGTGCGCGCGCAGCTGCTGCTGCTGCTGCAGGATCTGCTGCTGCTGCTGCAGCAGCTGCTGCTGCTGCTGCTGCTGCTGGGCGGCGGCGGCGAGCTGCTGCTGCTGCTGCTGCTGCTGCTGCTGCTGCAGCTGCAGCTGCTGCTGCTGCTGCGCCATCAATAGGTCGTCGGCCCCCGGGGCGCTGCCGTTTTCGGTCGGACCCATCTGCTGCTGGTAGTGCGGCTCCTGCTGCTCGTGTTGTTGCGGCGGTTGCTGCGGGTGCCGCTGGTGGTGCTGGCCGGCGGCGGCCTCGGAGTCGGCGGCGGCGGCGGCCGATGCTTCCGCGTCGGCGGCAGCGGTCGTCGACGGGGCACCCGCCGCCGATGCCGCCGCTGCGGCGTCCGCCGCCAGCTGCTGCTGCTCCTCGTCGAGGCGCACATACTTGTCGCGCTGGCGCACAGGGGCGGTGGCCTGTTTGTGCGTGATGGGTGCAAAGCAGAGAGGAAAAGAGGAGCGTGAGCGCGTTTCGACCGACTCCTCTTGGTTGTGGGTCGCGCGCGCAACCTGCCCCCCCCCCCCTTTTCCTCGCAACTCACGGGCATGTGCGCCGGCACCTTGTTGCGCAGGTACGAGACTGCCGGGGACTTGCTTCTTCCCGCCGCGGTGCGCCCCTGCCACGGATCGGTCATTTTCTTCGGCTGTTGGGTTCGTCCGTGGCTTTCTTCTTCCGCGCTTGCTCTTGCTGCTGTTGCTGTCGCAAGTGAGCGGGAGGGTCGATCGTTTCCTACGTCGTTATCGTAGGAGCGCGGGTTGAGAGTAACGAGAGAGCGATTGTGCGTATTCGTGTGGGGACACTGATTTCTGCGGCGCGCGTCGTCCTCAAGAGGCCTCTCGCGACGCGCAAACCCGATCGAAACCGACCAACCACCAACTCAAGAAGACCCGCCCTTCTCCCCCCCTTTACCCCCGCCCCCCCCCTCCTTCCCTTCCTCCTCCTTGAGCACCTCGGACAGCGCGCTGCTCAGCCACCCCTTCCCCTTGGACAGCAGCTCGGAGCCGCCCAGCTGCGCCGCCGCCGCACGGAAAGCCGGGTCGCTCTCGACCAGCCACTGCACGGCCTCGCCCAGCCGCGCGCCCGCGGGGCCGCCGCGGTCCGCAGCGCGGTTGGCCGCGAGCGCGCCGAAGGCCGCGACCCCGCGCAGGGTGGCCTGGCTGCGGGCGCCGATGCTGGCGGACTGGAGCTTCTCCGCGCGCGCGAGGCCGTCCCAGGTGACGGGGTCCGTCCTAGTCAGATGCCTGTGCACGCGCGTGAGCGTCTGGTCAAACCACGGCGGCGCGTCGGACGGGTCAAAGTCAAACATGAGGCCACGCATGTACTCGCGCGTGGCGTCGGCCCCGAAGGCCGCCTCGAGCACCCGCGCGGTCTTGGCGTTGGCGAGCTGCCGGTCGCAGAAGCGCTTGTGCGCCGCCGCGATTTCGCCCAGGCGGCGCGCGTCGCTGGCGCGCTCGCGGTTGAGAGGGCGCGCGAGCGTGCCAAGCTGCAGGTGCGCGCGGCAGAGGGCCGTGGCGTAGTCGACGAAGCCGGCGAGCTCTGCGCCCGAGCGCGGGCGCACGCACACGCACAGGGGGGAGAAGATGTCGCGCCCCCAGTCCGGGATGGTGCGGCTGCCGCCGGCGCCGCCGCGGCCCACGCCGGCGGCGGCGCCGCCGCCGCCGCTTGCCGCCCCCGTTGCCGCCCCATCCCCGCCCAAAAAGGGCAGGTGCTCGGCCTGCAGCCGCAGCATCGTGTCGTAGTAGGCCGGCGGCAGCTGCGAGTTGGCGCTCACGGGGCAGCAGTCGACGATCGCCAGCGTCACCTGCCCGCCCGCCGCCACCAAGTCCATCGCAAAGATCGGGACGTCGTGGTCGAGGCGCGGATAGAAGACCGCGTGCAGCACGCACAGGCCGTCCTGCCGGCGCGCGATCTCGAGGTGCAGCTTGCGGTACACGCGGCTGCAGTAGACGCGGTTCTCGACCTGCAGGCGCGGGTACGTCTTCTCGCCGCGCCGGGGGTCGGGCGCGTCGACGTGCGCCCAGCCCCCCCACGTGGCGTTGCCCGGGTCCTCGGTGTCCATGTAGTCCCACTGCTTGGCCTTCCACTTGTCCGGCGGGTACAGGCCCAGCTCGTCGTCGATCACCTCGCGCAGCAGGCCCTCGAGGCGCGCGGCGGCGAGCTCGATCGTCGGGTCGACGCTGCCGCGCAGGCGCCACGTGCCGAGGCCGATGGCCTCCGCGGCCACGGCCGCGGGGAACCGGTTGGTCGCGTCGAACAGCTCCGTCATGGGCGACTCGGCCTTGGGGTTGATGTCGGAGAACTCGGCGTCGCGGATGGCGCGCAGCGCCTTCTTCCAGTAGCCGGCGCGCTCGCCGCGGGGACCCGCGCCGAGGCCGCCGTTGCGCGCGGCCTCCCAGGCGTGCCGGTCGCGCATGGCCTGGCGGGTGCCGTCCTCGCGCGCGGCGTCGAGGCGCCGGTTGCGCTCGACGAGCTCCTCAGGGGTGAGCGGGGCCGAGGGGTCGTCGAGCGGCGGCGGGGGTGGCGGCGGGGACGAGGAGGAGCCTGCTGCGGCCGGCGGTGTGAGCGGGCGGCGGCGGGGCGGCGCCGGCGGCATCGGCGCTCGCCGGCGGCGGCGGTCGCCAGCGACGACCAAGGAGCGGCGAGCATCGCCGGCCGAGGCCGACGCGGCGGCGCCGCCGATGCTGCGCTGTTGTTGCAGCATGGTGGGTTGCATGCACCACCGCGGAGGGAGGAAGCGGAGCTGCGCTGCGCGCGGGCGAGAGGGGCGCCGGCGCGGCAAAAGAGTCTCGGCCTTTCGCCTCTCGCGCCGCGCGATCTCGACCTCGCGACGCTGTGAACGCTGGTCTCGAGGCGAGGAGGACGATGAGGCTGGGATGAACAAGCACGCGTGTTGTCAAAGTGAGTGTGGAATGTTTGCGCGCGTCGCATGCGACCAGTGCCGAAGACGCGGCAATGATTTGTCCGCGCGCCGCCGCTTTCAGACGCGGGTCGCGACAAGCCGCCCCGCCCCCCACACGACCGGGTCGCCCGCCGATTGACAAATCAAATCCGCATTTTTACACACTGACGCGCGTCTCTAACTGAAAAGCGCGAACGAACCCAGCATGAACCCGATCGACAGCCACGTCACCAGCCGCACGCAGTAGACCGCCTCTGCAAAGTTGGCAAACAGGCCGCTCTCGTAAAAGAGCAGCACCAGGTTGTTGAGCGAGGTGACGGCGCTGTTCTGCGGCAGGACGGCCGCGATGGTCAGGCCCGCATAGATGTAGGGGTTGCGCAGCAGGAGGAGGGCGGCGTAGCCGGCGAAGATGGCCAGGTAGACGGGCGAGAAGAGGTTGGTCGGCGCCGGGCCCGAGGACGAGGGGCCGCGGTTGCCGCCGCCGCCGCCAAAGCCGCGGCAGACGACGTGCTGCGCGTGCCCGCCCCTGGGCTGCTGCTGAGGCTGCAGGGGTTGCCGCCGGCTGTTGAGGACCAACAGGACGCCGCTGCTTGTGATAGGGCTGCTGGGGCCGAGGCGCGCCGACCGCGCCGCGACGGCGACCGCGCGCGGGCGAGGCGGCGACGGCGCGGCGGCGACGCGGGCGAGGGCCGGCCGGCTGCTGCCGCTGGCCGCGCACTGCCGGTGCTGCTGCCGCTGCTGCAACATCATCGAGGTGCGGCTCGTTCCGTCCCTCAAGCGCAGTGAGGGTCTGAGGAACGAGAGTGCGGCGGGCGGAAAGGGGAGGAGGATGGGAGGCCCTTTCCTTTTTGGAGACGCCTAGGGCGGCGCTGTCGATTTGCGTTGCGATGGATGCGCGGCTGGCGACGTTGGAGCGGGTCGTGCGTAGTAGGAGGTGTGAGGCGTGCTGTGCGGTTGCGGTCTTTTTGTGATCTGCCTCCTTTGTTGGGTGTTTTTGAGGGATGGAGAGGAGAGGAGAAGAGAGAGAGAAAGGAGGAGGGGCAGAGCAGACGAAACGCGCCTTTCGCGACGATGCTCAAACGACCAATCCCAACGACCTGGACGGGGGCGCGCCGACCCGCGGCGCACCGCCCGCTCGCCATCACCACCCACACAATCAACAGCAGCAACGCCCGGCGGCGAACGGCAGCGGCGACCGCGGCGACGCCGAACGCCGCCGCCGACGCCGCGACCAACGCCGCCGCCGCCGAAAACGCCGCGCCGGAAACGCTCCTGGCCCTGAAAGAGTGGGGCCTCGTCATCGACGCCATGCTAGCAGGCGACCAGGTTTTGCTCCTCCGCAAGGGAGGCCTCCTCGACGGCAAGTTCAAACTAGAGGCGCGCGAGTTTTTGCTGTTTCCCACAGTTTTCCACGTCGACGACCCCCTGCTGCTGGCGCCCGGCACTGTAGAGAAATTTGCCTCAGCGCTCGCGCTGCCCGAGCCCAAGACGCTCGCGGGCCCCGTGCCCCTGAGGTGCCGCGCGCGGGTGGAGGCCGCTTGGTCCGTGACGGACGCGCGGCGGGTGGTCGAGGCGCTGGCGCGGCCGCCGGGACTGCACGTGTGGGGCGGGGCGTTTGCCGCCGCGCGCCTCAAGTGGCGGCCGGGGGCGCCGATGACGCTGGCCCTGGTGCGCGCGTACGCGCGGCGGGGGGACGCGCTGGCCGTGCGGCAGCGCGACGAGTACTACGGGTGCTTCAGCTGGGCGCGGGTGGAGCCCGTGGTCCAGGAGAACGAGGAGGACGAGGGCGAGGGGTGGGAGCCCGTCTTGAGCGACGCGGTTTTTTCGGAGCGCGCCGCGCTCGCGCGCGAGGGCCTGGCGGCCGCGGGCATCGAGGCGACGCCGCTCGAGCTGTGAGGAGCGAGAGGGTTTGGGCGGGCGCGCGCTCTCTCTGCGTGTCATCGTCGGCAAAGCAACCTTGTAGAATCGATCGTTGTTTCTAGTTGAAGCGCGCGGTGGCGAGCGAGCGGCGGATTTTCAAAAAATTGATGGGCGCGAAACTTTCCGCGGCGGAAGAAATTATTTTCTCGGTTGTGTGAAGCGGAGCGCCGGGCGATTGGCGATTAGGAGTGGGAGAGGGGCAGATTTACGGGAGGGGGGCGGGGGAGGAGGGCGTCCTCTAAGCAGGGGAGTGGGGTGGATGGCGGGTGGGTCGTTGGGGCGTCGAGAGAATAAAATCGAGAGGTACGGCCGTTGCGGGAGGAGGAGGAGAGAAAGAAGGCGAGAGAGTCGAAACCAAAAAAAGGCCGACGCCAAATCAAGCATGCATTCCCTTGGTGATCTCGAGCCCGGCCTTGAGCGCGTCCTTCTCGGACGTCGCCAGCGCCTCGAACGCGTGCGCGTGGTGGTGCTGCGCCCCGCCCGCCGCCGCCGCCGCCGCCGCCGGCCCCGCGTCCCCGCCGCCGCCGCCCCCCGACGCCGTCCCCCCGTCGCCGCCCTTGTGCCCGCCACCCGCGCCCGCTGCCACCAGCCGCCCGAGCTCGACCTGGCACGCCAGCGCCACGCACATGAGCCCCGAGCACAGCGCGAACATCCCCCACACGGGGAACGCCTCCACGTTGTACAGCACCACGCACACGAACGCGTTGAGGGGCACGCGGAACACGTTGATGATCGTCGCGCGCTGCTCCTCCGGAACGTGCGCGCTGCGCATCTTCATCATCGACGGCCAGAACACGCCCACGCACACCTCGAACGCGCAGAACGCCAGCAACTGCGCGACCCCGCTCGCCGTGATGGGCGCGCCCGCGAGGGAGGCGTCGGGCACGCGCAGCAGGTCGGCGACCGCGGGCACGGCCAGGGCGGCGGCGGCCGCGCCAAACACCAGGGGCATGTATTGCTCGGCGCGCCGGTGCTTCATCAGCCAAGAGCTGAAAAGAGAGCCGACCATGCAGGCGGCCATGAGATTCGTAAACACGAGGCCGTGCTGGATGGCCTCCTTGTTGGGCGACAGGGCCATGGTCCACAGGAAGACGAACGAGTACATGGCGGCCTCGAAGGTGGCCTGCATGACGCCGAGCAGCGCCACGCAGGGGTCTTTGGTTTTTGTTTTGGTTTTTGTGGAGCGTGTCGTTTTTGTCGTTTTTGTTGTTTTTGTTGTTTTTGTTCGTCGGCGGCGTGTGTTTTGTTTTTGTGTGCGAGAGGAAGAGAAGGGGGGGGGGGTGTTGGATCAGAGGGCATGAGTGAGTCTTCTCGGTCGTCGTCGAGCCACGTCCGCAACACCAACGGCAAAGGGCCGGAGGGGGGCGGGCGATGCGGCCAAAGCAAAGGCGAAACAAAACAACAAACGACGACGCCAAAAACAAAAAAGACGCCCGACGACGCACCGCCGACGATGGCCGCCCACGCCTTTTCAAACTGCTCCCCGAGCCCGCGCGACGTGCGGTCCCCGTAGTTCTCCGGCCACGTGCGCGCGACCACCAGCCCGCCCGCCACCATCGCCACGACGGCCGCGTCAAAGGGGGCCACGCGCCCCAGGCCCAAGTTTTCGACCAAAAAGTTGCCCGCGAATCCCGCCACGATCGCCATCAGGCCGTTGCCCAAAAAGATGGCCCAGGCAAAGGTGTCCCCAAGGGACGCCGCGCTGTAGCCCCTTTTAAAGTGCTCGGCGACCAGCCACGCCTCGAAGGCGCTAAACAGGAGGCTCGTGGCGACGCCGCCCAGCAAGCGGCCCAGCATGAGCACCCTCAGGTCGGGAAAGTGCTTGGTGGCGCACGAGAGCGAATAGGTGACAACGTAGAGCAGGGCGGCGTTGCGGCGGCCGAGGCGGTCGGAGAGCGCGCCGACGACGGTGCCAAACACGAGCGACGAGCCAAAGCCGGCGATGAAGAGCTGGCCGATGGCGGCGGGGCCGTAGCCGTACGACTCGTACAGGGCGTAGACGTAGGGGCCCTGGAGCCAGTCGCCGACTGTTTTTGTTTGTTTTTTACGTTGGTGCGAAAGAGGAGGGGGGGGGGAGGACGCCGGCGAGGTGAGAAGGGTGAGCGAGAGAGCGCGAACGGGCGACGAGGCGCGCTGTGGCTCTCGGGCCTTGTGCCGCACAGCGCAAAGCGCGGCGTCGGCGTCGGGGCGTCGTCCCGCGCGCCGGCGCCGCTGCTCGAATCCACAGCCGTCGTCCGTCGGCGCGCCCGTGGGACGCGCTCGGACTACTCACGCATCGCCAGGGAGTAGACCAGCAGGTAGTTGTTGCGGAACGACAGGAAGCCCGGCATGGCGTCCGAGAGGCCGCCCGGGATGCCGTTCTTGGCGAGCAGCAGGCCCGCCAGCAGCGCAAACAGCAGGAACACGGCGTAGTAGACGAGCTCCATCTCGCCGCTGCTGCTTGCTCCGATGAGGTCGTGGCTTTATTTCCCTGGCGCGCGCGGGGAGGCAGAGGAGAGTGGCGGACGCTTTTGGCCCCCCTCTCGATTTCTTCTCGGTCCTTGAAACGTTTGGGGCCCAAACCGCTTTGGTTGCTGTGTTTGTTGTGGGGCGTTTCTCGAGGCGGGGTGGCTCGATTCGGATTCGAGGCAGGAGCGTGACGTCAATGTCTGTAGTGCGCGGTTGTCGAGGGGCGGCCGTGAGACGAATTCGCCTGACCTCTCCCGTGCCGCCCCGTCACTCGCCGAGCGTCGGCGTCGCCGTCTTCTCGGCTTGTCGTCGTTCGAAGGGTTTGTCCCCTCCTCCCGCCCTTGCCTACGATCACAGACCAGCAGAGGCACGCGCCGCCACAACAACAAGAACAACCACAACCGCCCATCGAAGCCACGATCAATCGAGACCTCCTCGTTCGTCGGACAACAAAAGCCTCCTCCTCCCCTCCTCCTCCCCTCCTCGCCCCAATGTCCGCGGCCGCAGCAGCAGCAGCAGCAGCAGCAGCGGCAGCGGCGGCAGCAACGACGTCCTCCGTCGCGTCCGCGACCGCCGCCACGCACCGCGCCTACGTCCTCTCGCTGTACCGCGAGCTGCTCGCGCTCGTCGACCGCCTGCCGGACGCGGCCGACGCCGCCGCCAAGCGCGGCGAGGCGCGTGCAACGCTTCGCGAGCGCGCGCGCATTTGCCCGCCCGACAGCGCCGAGGCGCAGGCGCACGCGCGCGAGCTGGCGGCGCGCGTGTCCTTCTTGCGCATCACGGCGCCCAGGCCGCCCGGGTCGCCGCTGGGCCCGGCGAGGGGGGCGGCGGGCGGCGGGGGGAAGACGACGTACGTGATGCGCGGGGGCAAGCTGGTGGCGGTCGGGGGCGGCGGCGGAGGCGGCGGCGAGGGGGGCGGCGGCGGCGGCGAGGGCGGCGGCGAGGGCGGCGACGCGGCAGCCGCGGTCACGGCCAAAGGCAGGCGCGCGGCGGACGGGTCGATCGGGCGGGAGGAGGGGCTCCGGCGAAACGCCGAGCATTACAAGCGGTTCACGGGCAAGGAGTGGCGGCGAAACAGCCTGTTCTTCTGAGTTTGAGCGGCGGCGTCGTCGAAAGCGTCGTCGAAAGCGAGTTGAAAAAAAAAACGAATTGAATTTTCTACTTTGTAGATTCCATCGATCTCCGAGTTTCACCCAATCTTCCTTCTCACACGTACCCCATCGCCCGCTTGTACGCGATCTCCTCGCGCCACGTGAGGCGGTCCGCCACCCAGTCGCCGCTCGACGTGCGCTGCCCGAGCGCCCGCTTGCGCTCGGGCAGCGGCGCGGGCGCGGCCGCCGCCCCCGCCGCGCTGCCGCCGGCCTCGAGCGCGGCGGCGGCCGCCGCGCGCCGCTCGGCCGCGAGCCGCTCGTCCCACCCCTCGAACACCTCCTCCAGGGGGCACGTCGTCTGCGGCGCGCCGAACACCGTCTCCGGGTCGACCGCCGCCTGCGCCACCAGCGCCGGCACAAGGTTGTGCGAGCGCGCCCAGTCGGGGATCGGCTTGCCCGCGCGGTCGGGCGTCGCCTCGCTGTCGTCGCGGTAGGGGGAGATCTCGTAGTCTCCCGGGGGGAGCGGGCGCGGGGGGGGCGGGGGGGCGCGGGCGGCGGGGGCGGCGGCGGGGGCGGGGGCGCGGGGCGGGGCCGGCTGCTGCTGGGGACGCGTGGCGGCGGCGGCGGCGGCGGCGGCGGGCGCGGCGGCGCTCGACAGGGGCTGCGGCTGCTGCTGCTGGTGCTGGTGCTGGTGCTGCTGCGGCCGCCGGGGCTGCGACAGCGGGTCGGGCTGCGGCTCCGTGAGCAGGTCGAGCGCGGCCGGCAGGGCGGCGGGCAGGGGCGTGCGCTTGGTGCCCGGGTTGACAAAGGGCGAGGCGCGGAGGACGGCCACGTTGCGGCGGTCCTGCTCGTCGAGGCCGCCGTCGCCGCCCTCGTTCTCGGCGCCGCCAGCAGCGCCGCCGCCGCCGCCGTGGTGGGGGGTCGCATAGCCGGCGGCGCCCGCGCCCGCCAGCGTGGCCTTCGGGGTCTTGGCGGCGGTGCGGGGCGCGGCGTGCGCGGCGGCGGCGGCCGAGCCCGCGCGGAGGCCCGCGCCCGGGGTGCGCAGCGGGTGCTGCTGCTGCTGCTGTTGAGACGCGGCGGCGGCGAGGATGGACGGGGGGGCGGCGGCGGCGGCGGCGGCGGCAGGCGCGGCCTTGGCGGCGGCAGCAGGAGGCGCAGCCGCCGTCGCCGCCGCCGCCGCCGCCGCCACCGCCGCAGCAGCAGCAGCAGCAGCGGCGGCAGCTCCGGGCCTGGCGCCGCCGGCCCCTGCGGCGCCGGCGGGCTTGCCGGCGCCGGCGCCGGCCGCCCACCCGCCGCGAGCCCCTGCGGCTGCGGCGCCGGCTCCCGCCCCGGCGATGGCAGCAGCCGCGGCCGCGCGCGCGTTGGCCAGGCGCTCCTCGCGCGCGCGCGCGCGCTGCTCGAGCTCCGCCTTGCGGCGCGCGTCCTCCTCGCGGCGCTTCTGCTCTGCGCGCCGCATGCGCTCGTCCACGTCGGCTCCCAGCAGGCGGCCCGAGGGGGCCGGGGCGGCGGCGCTGGCGGCGCCTGCCCCTCCGCCGTGGTGGTGGTGGGCTGCTGCTGCTGCTGACGGGGCGCCGGGCAGGCGCGAAGCCGCGGCAGGGGCTGCTATTGCTGCCCCGACCGCTGCCCTGGCGGACGGCGGGCGCGAGGGGCCGGGCACCGCCCCTGCGCCTCCCCCGGCCGCTGCCGCCGCGGTCGCCGCTGCTACTGTCGCTGCCGCCGCCGCCGCCGCCGCAGACGATGCCGTGGGGACCACCATGGGCCGGCTGCTGGCGTCGCCCGGCTTGTTGGCCGCGGCAGCGGCGGCCGCAGCCGCGGCGGCCGCCGCGGCCGCGGCGGCCTGGGCAGCGGCGGCCGCCGCCGCCGCCCGCGCCGCCTTTTCGGCCGCGCGCGCCTCCTCGGCGCGCCGGGCGGCGGCGGCGGCCTCCAGGGCTTTTATCTTCACGCGCACCCTGCTGCTGGCGTCGCCGGCGGCGGCGGGGTCCTCGGGCGGCGGCGCGGCGGAGAGGGCCGGGGCGGGGGCGGGGGCGGGGGCGGGGGCAGGCGGCGCTCCTGCTGAGGCTGCTGCTGCTGTTGCTGTTGTTGTTGCGGCCGCCGCCTTGGGCACGGGAGGGGCCTGCTCCTCTTGCTGCTGCTGCGGCTGCGGCTGCTCGTGCTGCTGCTGCTGCTGCTGCAACTGCTCGTGCTGCTGCTGGGGCCCAACGGGCGGTGCTGCTCCCTCCGAGGCGGCCGCGACGCGCGTCGCGCGCGCGCCGCCGGGCGACGGGGCCCCGGCCGCGCGCGCGCTCGGGACCGCGGCGGCGGCCGGCACCTCCTCCTCTGGTGCTGGTGCTGCTGCTGCTGCTGGTGCTGGTGCTGCTGCTGCTGATGCTGGTGCCGCGGGAACCGTCGAACCGGGCGCGGGTGCCGCGACGCCGGGCGGCGGACCGACGTGCGGCCGCGCCTCGGTGGCGGCAGGAGCCGCAGGGCCGACCGCCACGGGCGAGCTGAGCGCCGCCTTTGCCGGCCCGTCGGCGGCGGCGGCAGCCGAGGCGGCGGCAGCGCCGGGAGCGGGCGGCGGCGGGGAGGCCGACGACGCCTTGTCAGCCACCACGGGCACGCGCCCGGCCTTTTTGCTGACCGCGGGGGGCGGCGGAACAGGGGCGGCGGGCGGTGGAGGCGAGGGCCCCTTGGCCGCCGAGGCCTCTGCCTGTGCCGCCTCCGCCGCTGCCACCGCCGCCGCCGCCGCCGCCGCCACACGCTGCTGCTCGTCCTCCTCCTCCGCCAGGAGGTAGGCCTCCTCCTCGGCCGTGAGGTTGTCGTGCGCGGCCGCGGCCGCGGCGGCCAGGTCCATCGTGTCGTCGCCCAGGGCCGGGGCGGTGGCCGCGGCCGGGGGCGGGGCCGGGGGCGGGGCCGGGGGCGGGGGCGTCGCCTTAGCCTGCTGCTGCTGCTGCTGCGGCGCCGCCGCCGCCTCGGCCACGCCGGCGCGCGCGACGCTGCTGGGGCTGTGGCCGGCGGGCGAGCCGCGCGCGGGCCCCATCGCAAAGGAGGGCGAGGCCGGGCGCGCGCCGGATCCTGCGGGCTCTGCCGCTGCTGCAAGTGGGCCGGCCGCCTCTGGCGCCGCCGCAGCCGCCGCCGCCGCCGTCGTCGTCGTCGCCGCTGCGGTCGCGCCCGCCGCCGCGGCGGCCGCGAGGCGGCTCGACTGCCGCCGCAAGCGCGCATGCTGCTGCTGCTGCTGCTGCTGGTGGGCGGCCGCGAGGGGCGCGGCGGGAGGCGCCGCCACGCCGCCCAGGAGGGGCGTGGAGGCGCGGCGCGCGCTGGCGCGCCGAGCCCGCGGCGCCGAGCCCGCGGCGCCGAGCGAGACGGCCCGGCCCGGCGGCGACGACGGCTGCGGCTGCGGCTGCGGCTGCGGCTGCGGCGCAAGGGCGGGCCGCTCCTCTGCGTCGGCGACGTCCGGCCGGAGCGACGGCGCGCGCCCCGCGGCCGCGACCGGGACACCGGCGGGCGAGGGAGGGGCGCAGCTGCCCGCGGCGGCGGCCGCGGCCGCGGCGGGCGCCGGGCTCGCGACGGCCGCCGCCGCCGGCGCGTCCTCCTGCTCTTGCTGCATCGGCGCGAGCGAGGTTGGCGGCGCGGCGGCGGCGGCGGCGGCGGCGTTGGCCGCCGCCCCGTCGCCCTCCTCGGCGATGGCCCCCAGCTGCTGCTGCCGGGCCGCCTCCCCCTCGGCGGCCGCGGCGGCGGCCGCGGCGTTTTTGCGCGGGCGGCCGCGCCCGCGCTTGGGCGCCGGGGCCGCGGCGGCCGGGGCGGGCGCGGCGGCGGCGGCGGCGGCGGCGGCGCCTCGCGTCTTTTTGCGGCCGCCGCGGGCGCCGCCGGCCGCCTCGTCCTCGGCCTCGGCGGCAGCGGCGGCGGCGGCGGGGGCGGCGGCGCTTTGTCCGCCGTCGGCCGCGGGCCCCTCCTCCTCCTGCGCCGGCGGCGGCGCTTCCGCCACCGGCGGCCTCGACTCAACCTCCTCCATGGTGGCCGCGGTGCTCTCGCGGGCGGCGGCGCGGCCCCGCGCGCCCTTGGCGGCCGCCGCCGCGCGCGCCGCGGGCCCGCCGCCCCAGACGACAGTCACAGACTCGCTCTGCTGCGGCTGCTGCTGCTGCTGCGGCGGCTGCTGGTGCTGCTGCTGCGGCGGCTGCCGGTGCTGCTGCTCGTGGTGCTGCGCCTCCTCCTCCTCGTCCTCTTCCGGCGGCATGGACGCCGCCCGCGAGCGCGTGCTGGCGCGCCGCTTGGCCGCCGGCGGCTGCTCGGCCGCAGGCTCGGCGGCGGACGCACCGCGCTTGCGCGTCGTCCGCGGGGCGGGGGCGGCGGCGGGAGCGGGCGGCGGCGGCTGCGGCTCGGCGGCGGCCGCTTGCTCCCGCTCGGGCTGCCGCTGCTCCTGGGCGAGGTCGGCGAGGGGCGCGGCGTCGTCCATGTCGGCGTTCTGCTGGTGGTGGCGGTTTTGGTGTGGAGGAGGGATGTTGCGTGATGTCAGACGCTGATCTGCTTTTTGGGTTTGATCGATGCGCGTCGTCGGCGGGCGGCGGCCGACGCAGCTGTCGCGGCGCGCGTCTCGCTCGCCGTCGGCGCCTCTGTTTTGCCGACCGGCGCCTGGTTCCGAAGAACCGACGCGCGTCTCGCCGCCCCCCGATGGCGGATTCGTCTGCCGCGAGCCTCACCTCGTCGCCCTTGCAGCTCGCGGGCGCGCCCTGCCGCGCGCGCTTGCGGGCGGCGGCCCCCCCTCCTCCTCCGCTTGCTGCTCCTTCATGGTCCGAGAGGCCGAGCAGTCGCAGCGTGTCCTGCTCGAGCCGATGGTACAGCGGCGCCAGGCCCGCGCGCGCGCTCGCCAGCTCGGCCTCGACCGCGGCCTCGCCCTCGGCGCGCTGCGCGTCCAGGCGCGCGCAGAGGCCCGCGACCTGCTGCCGCATTTCGCCTCTGTCGCTGGGGAGAATGGGTTTCTGTGTTTTCGCGCGACTTGTTTTGCTCTGGGGGAGAACGTGGTTCGGTCCACCGAATGGCGCGCGCGGGTGTGTAAACGAAAAACTGCGTCGTGGGGTGTGGACCTGGCTCTCTCGCGCGGTCTTGGCTTCTCCGAGCGATGACAGAGGAGGGGAGCGACTCTTTACAAAATTGGGCTGTCGTGTGCCTCGAGAGCGGCGGGATTTTGAACGGAACCGAGAACGCTGGCCGGGCGCAGCGACCAAAAAGGATCAAAATGGGCTTGGGTTGTAAGAGGAGGCCTGTTGGCACGACGGCGCGCACAAAGCCGAGGGGCGCGGAGCGGGGCGGCAAGACCACAGACGGACGCGCGCGCGCTTTGTCTTTTCTCACTCTTGGACGGCGGCTGATGCGGCTGCGGCCGCCCCCGCCGCCGCCGCCGCCGCCCTCGCGGCGCGGGGCGGCGGACGGCGGTGCCGCCGCCCCACGTTGAGGACGACCGCCTCGGCCGGGCGCGCGCCCGTGCTCACGAGGCGGTACGACGCGCCGCCCCCGGTCACGTGCAGGCAGCGCGGCGGCGGCGGCGGCGTGGCTGTCGCGGCGGCAGCGATGGCGGCGGCGGCGGCGCCCCGCGGCGGCGGCGGCGGCGGCGGCGCGCACGCCTCTGGCCCGGCGCTGCCGCCCTCCTCGTCGCCCTCGGCGTCGGGGAACACTTGCCGCAGGCAGCCGCGCACCATGCACACGATCGAGGGCTCGTCGTGCCGCTGCTCGGGCGTACTGTCGGCGACGACCAGGCGGCGGCGGTCCTGGCGGGGGGGGTCGTCCACAGTCGCCAGGGGCCAGGGGGGCGCGGCGGCGCCTGCGGTGGGCGGCGGCGCAAGGCCGGGCTGCACAAGGAGGCGCCGCGCGTCGCCCCGCCCGGCGTCCTCGGTGCGCGGGCGGCGCCGGCCAAACTGGCAGGCGCCCACGCGAGCGTGCGCCGGTATCAGCATCGCCAGCAGCAGGACAGCGAGCGCGGCCGCGCGCGCCATCTCGCCCGAGAACCGCAGGAAGTAAGGCCGATGGCAGGAGGAGGACGGCGTCTCTTGTGCGTCGCCTGTGTCTTGTGTCGTGTGAGTTTTGCTGTGTCGCTCGCCGTCGCCCCCTTTTTGCGCGTGATGCAGATGCCTGCAGGCCGGGACGGTGCGCGTCGATCCGGTCGCGAGTAGCTGTCGTGTGTAGGGCGCGCACCGCAATCAGGCGCGCGTCCGCTCCTGATGAAGAGAGGGAGAGCGCCGAGCAGCCGCCCGCCGCGACGCCGAAGAGCGAGAGATTGCGAGGCCGGCGACGGGCGCGCCGTCTCGTCTCTCGAGCGCCGGCGGCAAGCCTCGTTGCCGGTGCACAAAGAGGAGTGGAGTCACACAAAGAGAAGGGATGCCCAGAAGCACGCGTAGTAGAATAGTGTCATAGTGAATAAGTAGGGGGGGGGGTCGGGGTCGAACGCAAGCTTTGGCAGCGTGCCCAAGTAGTAGTAATAATTTGGTCAATTTTCTCGTCGTCACCACAACGGCGCCTCTTTTCGCTGTCTGTCAAATCTCTGTCCGCCTCAGCCGCAAGACAAACTCCAGCGCCGTCGCCGTCCCCCAGCCCGCGTTGGCCAGGCTGAACGGCGCCGTCCCCGGCCCGCCCACGGGCGCGCACCGCGGAGCCGCGCCGCGCTCCTCCGCACAGAGCGGCCGCGCGAGCGCCGCCGGACCCCCTGCCGCAGCGCTCGCGCTCACGCAGCCCGCGGTCACGCAGACGACCGCGGGCGCGTCGTAGCGGCGCTCCTCTGTGCGCCCGCCCGGCGGGATGCGGACGGCGACCGCCTCGGCGACGTCGGCCGCCGTGCTGCCAGGGGGCAGCGGCAGGTGCGCCAGAACGCTCGCCGTGGCCGGGGCGACAGAGGCCAAGGTGCCGGAGGAGGCGGAGACGCGAGAGAGCGCCGCGCGCCGCCGGTACGGCCGCCGCCGTTTGTCGAGCGCAGCTTTTCCGTGGGGCCCGCGGTAGCCGTCCGCGCTCGCCGCGAGGAGGGCCAGGCAAAGCACCGCCAGCCAGGCGATCCAGCGGCCCGCTGGCCGGCGGGAGACCATCGAGATGGAGCAGGTGTCGCTCCTTCTTGGGCGATTGGAGAGTGTTTGTTTTTTCCTTTTTCTTTTCCGATGGTTCTTCGCCCACGTGATGATGACGGGTCGGGTTTCTCCGGAGGGTGCGCGGACTTATACAGGTTCTCAGTAGGAATAATCGAGCGTGGCGGGGATGCGTGTGTGGAGGTCGGGGGAGGAGCACACGCCCGCCTTTCGGAAAGAGGGCACACGACCAGGACGAGGAAAAGGCACTGCACGGCCGCACTGGCGCTCGCCAGGTCCCTCCCCTCGGCGATCGAGAGGGCGGCCGAGGGAGAAAAAACAACCCTGAAATTCAGATCGCTTTCCTTCCGCCCGCCTGCGAGCCAACGAGGACAGCTTTACAGGCGCGCGCGCACTTCACATCTGCATCTGCATCTTCACATGATCGCGCACCTTTCCTTGGCCTCGTCGCGCACGCGCCCCATCGTCCGGCGCGCCTCGTCGACAAAGTCGCCGCCATCGCCGCCGCCGCCGCCGCCCGACGCCGCGCCGCCGCCCGCCCCGCGGCCTCCGCTGCCGCTCGCCGCACCGCCCGCGCCAGCCTGCTGCCGTTGCTCCCTCTGCTCCCGCTGCTCGCGCTGCTCGCGCTGCCGGGCGCGTGCCGCCGCCTCCGCCGCCGCCGCCGCCTCGTCCTCCTGCATCTGCAGCTGCACCGCCAGCGCGTAGTCGGCGTCCGAGTCGCCGCCGGCCGCGCCGGCGGCACCAACGGGCGCCGCGACCGCGCCGGCCGTCCGAGCCGCCGCCGCCCCCACGGTCCCGGCCGCCGCCGCCTGTTGTGCCGCCGCCGCCGCCTCGCCGTCCCCCTCGGTCGCCGCCGCAAACACCGCCGCCTCGGTCTCCGGGTCGAGGCCCGCCGCGGAGGAGACGGCGCCCGCGCCCGCCCGAGAGGAGGAGGCGGGCCGGTAAGGTTTGAAGTCGTCCGAGCAGAGCAGCGTGTCGCCGGCGACCGAGTCGAGGCGCTCCCAGCACACGCCCGCGTGCTGGCGCGCGTAGCCCTGGTCGGTCGCCAGCAGGAAGACGTCGCCCTCCCGCTGGCGCTGGTGCGGGTGCTGGTGCGGTTGCCGCGGGCCGTCGTCGTCACTGTCCGCCGCCGCCGCCGCCGCCCCCGCCCCCCCCGCCGCCGCCGCAACCGCCTCCTCGGCCGCCTCGAGCGTCGGCGCGGGCGCGCGGTAGAGGACGGCCGAGAAGTGGTTGTTGCGGAAGAGCACGCCGAGCTGATTGTCGCGCAGGGCGGCGCCCGAGCGCAGCAGGGACAGGCCGTAGGGGGTGAGCTGGGAGCAGTGGCGGTCGAGCCAGGCGCGCGCGACGGCCGCGTCGGCGTCGCGCTGGCGCCGGCGCCCCCGCCGCGCGAGCTGCTGCTGCTGCTGCTGCGCCTCGGGGGCGCCTTCTTCGGCTGCTCCGCCTTCTCGGGGCGGTGCCGATGCCACTGCCCCTGCTGCTGCTGCTGCTGCTGCTGCTGCTGCTGCTGCTGCTGCTGCTGCTGCCGATGCCGCCGTCATGGGCGGCGCCACGGCCGCCGCCGAAGATGGCGCCGCCGCCCCTTGCCCCTGCCGCGCCTCCTCCTCCTGCTCGTCCCCGCACACCTGCGCAAACACGCGCCGCAGCAGGCCCTCGACCGCCTCGGCGTCCGTCTCCTCCTGCGCGTCCTTGGCGGCCGCCGCCACCGCGGTCAAGGCCGCCGCCGGCGCCGTCGCCGCCGTCGCTGTCGCCTCCGTTGCCGCCCCGGCCCCAACCTCCCCCTCCCCCTCCCCCAACAGGAGCTCCACCGCCTGGTTGTACGAGCGGTGCGGCCCCTTCGCGAGCAGCGCGTGCGCCCCGGGCTCCCGCGCCGGGTCGGGCACCCACCCGTGCAGCAGCGGGATGCCGAGGAGGTCGAACGCGCACGTCTCTCGCGTCGGCTCGAAATCCGTCGGCGCCGCGAAACGCACGTTGACGTCCAGGCCCGTGGCCAGGCTGGCGAGCGACTCGATGGCGTCCGACAGCGCGGCGGCCGCGTGCTCGGCGGCGGCCGCGTCGCCCCGCGCGAGGTCGTCGCAGGCCGCGACGAGGCGGTCGGCGACGAGCGCGACCAGGCGAGACTGGCGGACGACGCCGCCGCCGCCAGAGGGCACGGCGCCCTCCGGCAGGCGCCCCCGCAGGGAGAGGACGTTGGCGATGGCGAGCAGCGGGCAGGGGCCGTTGACGTTCTGGAGGAAGACGGGGACGTTGTCGCGGCCGAAGAACCGGATGCGCTTGACCTCGTACGTGGGCTCGTCTTCCCCATTGTCTTTTTTGGGCGTCGGCGCCGCCGGCCCGCTCCCGCCGGCGGTCGGCGCCAAAGACGCCATCCGAGCGACTCCCTTTTCCCCTCTAAGCTATCCTCTTAGCGGTCTGGAGGGCTTGCCCTGCGAGTCCGGTGGATGACGGCTGTCTGTCTACGAGCGTCGGTGAGGGGCCGGAGGAGAGTGCCGCGGAATCGCTCTCTTTTTTTTTTGAGAGAGAGGGATTTGAATCCACGATTGACGAGGCTCTCGTAGTTTAGTCCCGCAAGCGAGGGGACGCGACGTGCAACGCGGTGAATGTGGGGAGCGGTGTGATGCAAGAGAATGAAGAGAGACAGAGAGAGGACGGCGAGAAGACAGCCCTCCTTGCTAATGACTTTGGGCAGCTGCCCCTCCCTCCTCTTCCTCCTCCCGTTTGCGAGTGCGCTGCCCCCCATCTCTAATCACGTCCAATCCTTGTCGCGCGCACCAATCGAACGACCAAAGAAAAACCAATGCGACCGGCGCGCGCTGCGACGCAGGCGCAGATCACCACCACATCGCGGTGCGACGACGACGACCGCCGACGCCGGCAGCGTCGCCCGTCGACGTCGACGGCGGCGGCGCTTGCGCGCTCGCGGGCCGCTCTGTTGCCGCTCTTGCTGCTGCTGCTGCTGCTGGTCGGGCTCGAGCAGGCGGTGCGTGCGTGGTCGTACTAGGGATCCTTGATTACGATTGGGATCGCCGAGGAGGATCGCCCCTCGGCGAGAAGCAGCGCGCGCACTGACTCCTCCCCCCCCGACACCTCGATCATCGCTCCGATCGCCGCGACGCAGGCACCCGCCTACGCCCAAGACGACGCCCCCGAGGGCGATGCGTCCGTGCTCGAGATCACCGGCGCCGACTCGGCCTCGCGCCACACGGTGCAACTAGGTGAGCAGGCGTCTGTGTTTTTTTCCCCCGAAAAACCGCCACCGCCGGCGTCGCTCCCGTCGCGTCTCAAAACCGGCCCGCCGCCGCCCGCTCGCTCGAGACGAAACCGAAAAAAAATCAAATCCAGGCGAGAGCGTCAAGCTCGTCGAGCTCGGCCCGGCCGTGGTCGGCCCGGACGGCACCGTCCGCCGCATAGCCAACTGGGCGGAGCTGACGCAGGCCGAGCGCGACGCGGCGTGGCGGCGCATCGGCACGCGCAACGCAGAGCGGCTCGTCGCGCTCTCGGCGGCAGAGGCGGCGGCGACGGCGACGGCGGCCGGCGCCGACGCTGACGCTGACGCGGCACCGGCTGTTTCCGCTCACCAGCAGCAGCAGCAGCAGCAGCAGCAGCAGCAGCAGCAGCAGCGGCAGCAGGCACCGCCAGACCCTACAGCACCGCCGGCTCGCGTCCTGGCCCTCGGCGCCTCCGACTTTGTGCTGCTCGTGCTGCTGGCGCTGCTGGCCGCGTACGTGCTGCCCCGGTGGCTGCGGCGCGCGGTCCGGCGCTTGGCGCGACGCAAGAGGCGCGCCGCCCACTCCTCCTCCTCGTCCGACGACGAGACGCCTGACGAGCGGTGGCCCCCCCCTGCAAAGGCGGCCACGCCCCGGCGAGCCAAGACAACCACCACAACCACCACAACCCGCCGCACCCGCGCATGATCATGACGCTGCCCGTCCGTAGTCAGCCCGCGGGCGCGGGCGCAGCGGGCGCGGGCGCGGGCGCCGGCGCCGGCGCGGGCGTGCTCGACGCTGCCGGCGCCTGGCTGCAGCAGCGGCGGCTGGCCTCGCTGCGCGCGGCAGCGCTCGTAACCCCGTCCGCCGACGCCGCCCCGGCCGTCCTGCAGCGCGCGATCGTAGGGGCGCTGGCCCTGCTGCGCGATGAGCCAGGGAGCGGCGGCGGCGGCGGCGGCGCGGCCTCGACCGCCGCCCGCCTCGCCGCCGGCTTTGTCGGCCGCGCCGTCGCCAGCGTCGCTTCGGCGGCGGCGGCGGTGGAAGGAGGCGTCGGCGCCAGCGCCGCCGCCGCCGCCTTTGGCTGGTCTTACGTGGCCACCAGCCTGGTGATGGCCGCCGCGCCCGACAGCCAGCGCACGAGCGACCCCTGGGGGCCCGCCGCAGCGTGGCGGTCTTCGTTTGCAGCGGCGACGGCGCCGCCGTCGCAATCGTCGTCGGCGGCGGCGGGGGAAGCGGCAGAGCAACCGGGCGACGGGCGCGGCGCGGTCGCGCGGTCGGCAACCTTGCTGTCCGAGCTCGGCCTCGAGGCACACGCGCTCGAGGCGCTGGCGCGGCTGTGCCCTCTAGAGGGCGCCGCCGCGTCCCTCGCGCGCCTCGTCCGCGCGCACCCGCCGCTCGCGCCGGGCCTCCTGGCGGCGCTGGGCCCGCTTGTGGCGGGGGCGGGGGCGCCGGGGGCGGGGGCGGCGCCGGGGGCGCCGGGGGCGGGGGCGCCGCCCGCTCGGCTCTGCTTCGCTGCGGTCGTTGACGCCGCCGCCGCCGCCGCCACAGGGGCCGCGCTGCCGCCCCCGGGCGCCCGCGACCGGCACCTAATCCAGCTGGCCGCAGGCCTCGAGTCGGCGCTGCGGGCGTGGACGGCGGCGGGTGGCGGAGGCGGCGAGGCAGAGGACGGGGAGGAGGAGGAGGAGGGCGGTAGCGGCGGCGGCGGCAGCGGCGCGCCTCGAGCCACCGCGCTCGGCCCCTTGGCGGCGCGGGCGGCGCGGCTTGTGGAGGGCGTGCTGTGCGCGCGCCAGCCGCCGGCGGCCCCCGTGCCGCGTCCCCGCGCCCTGCGCGCGCTGCGCTCCCTCGACGCCGCCGTCCAGCGGGCCATGGCCGCCGGGCCTCCGTCGCAGCCCCTTTTGCACCTCGCCCTCCGGCTGGCGCTATTCTTGGCGTCGGCGCCCGGAGAGGAGGCGGAGGAGGAGGAGAACGAGAGCGGCGGCGGCGGCGGCGGCGGCGGCGGCTGCGCCCCGGCCGCTCTGCCGCCGTGCTCGCCCGACCAGCAGCGGCGGCGGCAGCATGGCGATGCGTGGGGCGAGGTGGTGGGCGACCCTTTCGCCTGCGAGGACGACGACGACGACGACGACGGCGCTCGGGAGCCAGGGTGGATGCGGGCGATCAGGGGGGAAGCCTCCTCGCGCGCCGCCGCCGCCGCCCCCGCGCTTCCGAGCGTCGCGGCCCTCGCCGCTCGCCTGGGCGGCGGGAGCGGCGGCCGCGGCTCGTCCTCGCGCGCCGACGCCGCGAGCCGCGCCGCTGCCACTGCCTTGCTGTCGGCGGCCTGGGGGCTACAAGTCCCTCCGACCTCCGCCAGCGGCACCCTCGACCCAACGGGCGGCGCCGACCTCGCGCTCGCGCCGCCGCCGTCGCCGCCGCCGCCCCCGGCGCCCTTTGCGGCGCCGCCGCCCCCCGCTGCTCCTCCTCCTGCCTTGCGCGCGCTCGAGCACCACGTGGCCGGCTCCCTCGCGGCCGTGCTGACTCCCGGCGCGTCCCTGGGGGCCAGCGGGTCCGCGCCGTGCTCGGCCAGCGCCGCCGCGTGCTCGGCGCGCGTGACGCGCGCCGCGGGCGCCGACGCCTTTGCGCCGGTGAGGCTGGCGGCCGCGCTGCTGGGGATGCTGCTTGGGGCGCCGCCGCCGCCGCAGCAGCAGCAGCAGCAGCTGCCGACGCAGCAATCGCCGACGCAGCAGCCGCCGCAGCCGCCGCCGCGGCTCCAGTGCCTGTACGCCCGGATGCTCACGCGATGCGCGTGCGCCTCCCCGCTCGGCGTCGAGGAGCAGCGCGCGCTGCTGACGCTCGGGGTGGCCGGCGGCTTTGACGACCGCGCGGGCCCCGCCTCCGCGTCGCCGCCGCCGTCGTGCCTGCGGCCGGCCGCCCGCCGCGCCCTGGTCGCCGCCAGCAACCGCCTCGTGGTCGACCGCCGCGCCCTGGCGCCCGCCGTGCCGGGGGATGGCGAGCCCACAGCCGTTGTTGCCGTCGCCGTCGTTGCGCTCACCCCGGCGCAGCGCGACGAGCGGGTCGCGCGCTCGGCGTCGGCCCTGCTGGCGCCGGCCGCGCTCTTCCCGCGCGAGGCGCTGCGGCGCGCGCTGGGCGACGCGCTCGCGCACCCCGCGCGCCAGCCGGCCGCGGCGCGCCTGCTGGCCGGGCCGCTGCGCCCGCTGCTGCCGGCCCTGGCGGCCGAGCTGCAGGGGCTGCTGTTCGGCTCTCCCGCCGACGGCGGCGGGGGCGGCGAGGGCGTGCGCTCGGCGGCCGAGGCGGACTCGGCGGCGGAGCTGGTGGGGCGGCTGGCGGCGGCGGGGCTGCTGCTCGGGTCGGCGACGGGCTTGGCCGGGGGGGGCGGCGGCGCCGCTGGTGCTGCCGACGACGGCGGCGCTGGATCCCTCCAGAGCCTGGCTGTCCTCCCTCTCGAGCGCGCTCTGGAGCGCCGAGCCGATGCTCACGTGCGCGCGTGCCTGGGCATCTGCGAGCAGCTGCTGCTGCCCCTGGCTGCTGCTGCCGCCGCCGCCGCCGGCAAGCCCCCCACCGCTCCCGCCGCAGCGGCGGCCGCCGCCGCCACGGGGCGCCTACTGCTGGCTGTCGCCCGCGCGTCGGCCTTTGCGCGCCGGAAATCGGTCCTCGGCGCGCCCTCGTGCGTGTCCGTGTCGCAGGCCGCGCGCGTGCTCGAGGCGGCCGTCGCGCGCGCGCGGGAGGACGGGGCGGCGGCGCCTCGCTTGCCGCTGCCGTTGCGGCTTCCGCCGGGCGCGGCCGCCCTCCTGCCCTGGCGCGAACGCGCCGCGCTGCTGCCCTGGGCGGCAGTCGCGGGCGGCGACGTCGAGGCTGCCGAGGTCCCTCTGGGGCTTGTGCCTCTGCCAGGGATCGGCCAAGTGTGCGACGACGAGGAGCAGCGTGACGACGACGACGACGGCGACGACGACAACGACGACGAGGGCGAGGGCGAGCCGCTGCCGCTCCTCTCCGCGGCGCTGTCGCGGGCCCTCGACTTTGCCGGCAGCGCAGAGGCGCACGCGCGCGCGCTCGAGCGGGCGCTGTCGGCTCGCGACGACGGGTATTGCGAGGCCGGTGATGACGACGCCAGCGATCCGGCCGCCTGGCGCGTCGCACGCGCCGTCGCCGCTGCGGTTGCTGCCGGTGCCGACGCCGGCGCCGGCGCGGGCGCCGGCGCCGCCGCGGTCCGGCGGGCGCTCGTCCGCCGGCTGTCCCGATGGCTGCCGCACGCCTCGGCCGAGCAGGCGCGCCGCTCGCTATGCGTCGCCCTGCCCGCGTTGGTGGGCGCCGCCCTGGTCCGGGTCGCGGACCTCGAGCCGGCGACGCTGCTGCCCCTGGCGGCAGAGGTCGCGCGGCGGGCGGTTGTGCGGGCGGCGGCGAGCGGCGACGACAGCGGCGACGGCGGACGAGGCGCCGCGGCCGCGAGGCATTTCGTCGCCTTTCTCGCGGGCGCGTCCGGCGCCGACGGCCGCCGCCCCTCGCGGGCGATGCCTCTGGAGACGGCGCAGCTGTGCCTGCGCGAGGCGTGCCGCCTGTCCGCGGCGCTCGCGGCGCAGGCAGAGGCGGAGGCGCGGCCGACGCCCGCGGGCGAGGGGACGCTCGCTGCCGCCGCCGCTGTCGCCGTGCTCGCCGTGCCCGCCGCCGCCTCCGCCGCACCCGCCGCCGCCCCACACGCGGCCGCATCGCCCGCTGCCGGCCAGAGGGCCTTGGGCGCCCTGGTGGTCCAGCTCGCCGCCGCGTGCGCCCGCGCGGCCGCGCCCGAGTTTGTCTCGGCCGCAACGCCCGACGACATGGCCGCGGCCTGGATGGCGCTGGGTGTGCGGGAGGAGGAGGGCGCGGCCTCGTCGTCGCCGCCGTCGTCTTTTGTCGGGCGCGCGCTGGCGCCGTGCGCGGCCGCGCTGCGGCGGCTGCCGCCGGGCGACGGCTCGGCGGCCGCCGCGCTGTCGGCGCTGGCCTCGGAGGCGGCGCGCCACGTGGCCATGGCAGCTCTGGCGGCGCTGGGCGAGGGTAGCGCGTGGGAGGACGAGGACGCGGCGGCCGAGGCGCTAGAGGACCTTTTGGAGGAGGAGGGGCTTTAGGGAGGCAATTTGTCGTTTGCGTTTTCTTTTCGCTGCTGCCTTTTGCATAAATCGAGGATCTGGTGCGAGACAACAACGTTTTGTGTTGCAACTCTGCGATGATGGTTTAAGAGTGCGGGTGGATCGGTCATAGCAGGGGTCTTTGTGTGCGCATGTGTGCGCGCACGTGCGCGCATATAGAGAGCCGAGGGCGAGGTTGTACGCAGAAAAGCGTATTTTCTCGGACAGAAAACGAGATGCGCGGCACAAAAAAAGCGGGGGGATAAGCGCGGAAAATAAAAAAACAAAGCAGCGCGGTCGGGCAGTGCCCAAAGCTCCAAGATCGCAGCTCTCACAATACGAAAACAGAGGACGGGACCGCGTCTGGTGCATGCAACTCGAGGTGTTGTTGGGTAATGCTCCTTGTTTTGGGGGGGAGGGGACGCTCGCTCGCCAATCCATACTCCCCTCTGCCGTCGCTGCGTCGCCCAAAAATAAAAACGCCGTCCGGCGGTGGCGCGGTCAGCTCGCCTCTCTCACTGACCGCCGCCGCCTCCCTCGTCCTTCTGCCGCTGCTGCTGCTGCTGCTTCAGCGCCGCGACCACGGCGTCCACGTCCAGGCTGCCGTCCTCGATCGACCCGAGCACCTCGGCCGCGCCCATGCCCGTCGCCGCCTCGCCGCCGCCGCCGCCGCCGCCGCCCTCGCCCCACGCCGCCGCCAGCACGCGCCCGGCCTTAGCGCGCAGCGCGCGCTCGTGCGCCACCTGCCGTTGCAGCTGCGCGTGCCGGTCTACCAGCGCCGTCATCGTCTGCTGGAGCGAGCTCATGAAGCCCGACTTTTTTGCGCGGCACTTGCGCGCGGCCACGCGGTTTTTCTCGCGGCGCACGCACGCCTTGTCGGCGTCGGTCAGGTTGGGCTCGGTCTTGAGCGCGGCGACGATGGCCTCCTCCTCCTGCAGGTTGGCCGGCGCGTAGCCCCACGCGCGCGCGTCGTGGAGGCGGCGGAGGCGCTCGGCCGTGTCCTTGGTGCCGTGCAGGAGGGTCGGGAGCGGAGCCGCGGGCGATGGCGATGGCGCCGGCCCTTGCCCGCCTCCGCCTCCGCCCGCCGCCGCGCCGTCGCCGCCGCCGTCGCCGTCGTCGTCGCCGCCGCGCAGGGCGGCGGGCGCGCGGGGCGCGCGCGCGCCGCTGCCGCGCTTGCGGGCGGGCGGGGCCTCCTCGCCCGCGACCTTGGGCGCCTTGGGCTTGGACTTTGAGCCGAGCGGGCGGCCGCGCTTGCGCGGCGCGGGCGGCGCCGCGGCCGCGCCCGCGTCGTCGAGGCTCATGCCCGCGGCCGTCACGGTCGCGCGGGCGACCGCGTCGGAGACGGCCGTGCGGCGGGTGTAGCCGCGGCGGGGGCGCCCGGCCGGCGAGGCGGAAGGACGAGCGGCGGCGAGCGACTGCGTCGTCCCCGCCGCCGCCGCCGCCGCCGCCGCCGCGACGGGCGACCGGGCTGCAGAAGCGCCGGCGGGCGGCTTCTCGTCCTCAACCTCCTCCTCCTCCTCCTCCTCCTCCTCCTCGTCCCATCCCGAGTCCCAGCCCGCGGCCGCGATGGCCGCGGCGGCCGCGGCCGCAGCGGCAGCGGCAGAGCCCGCCCCGCACCCCGAGGCGTCGGCGTTGGTGCCGCTGCCGCCACCGCCGCCGCCGCCGCCGCCCAAGCCGGCCGCGATCGCGTCAAAGCGGGCGCCAAAGTCGGCGGCCATCAGGGAGGCCTGCGCAAAGGGCTTGACGCGCGGCTGCTGCTGCGGCGTGGCCGGCGAGGGGGCAGCGGTGGCGGCGGCGGCGGCGGCGGCGGCGGCGGCGGCGGCGGCCTTTTTGGACTGGACCTCTCCGGCGACCAGCGAGTCGAGGCGCCGCTGCGCGGCGCGCGCCGAGGCGACGAGGGCCGCGTCGGCGTCCTCCTCGTCCTCCTCGTAGGCGTCCGCGTCGTGGCCCACGACCACGATCGGCGGGGGGGCTGCCGCAGCCGCCTTGTACGTGCCAGGGGAGGCGGCAGGGGCGGCGGCGGCGGCGGCGGCGGCGGCGGCGGCGGGGCAAAACAGAGGCGGCGCGGCGGCGGCGGCGCCGCCAGCCTGCTCGCCGACGCCGATCCCGAGGCCCGCGCGGCCGCTGTGCGCTGCCAGGAGCGAGGTCAGGCGCGGCAGGGACAGGAGCGAGGCGGGGCGCCCGGCCGGGACGCTGCCGGGCGCGGGGGACACGAACAGCAGCGGCTGGGCGTAGAGGTCCTCCTGGCCGTGGCCGTGGCCGAGGCCGTCGTGGGCGGCGGCGGGCGGCGGCGGCGGCGGCGGCGGGCGCAGCGGCGGCGGCGGCGGCGGCGCGGCGGCGGCAAAGGGGGAAGAAGGGATGGGGATCGGGTGCGTCGTCGGCGCTCCCGCGGCCGCGCCGTAGCTCAGAGGCGCGCCCGGGTTGGAGAGGAACCCGAGCAGGTTGCCGTACAGGTCGTTGGGCGGCGAGGCCATGGTTGAGGCGCGTTTGGAGGTTGCGTTTCCGTGGGGCGTTTTTTTGGCTGTTGCCTCTTTTTCTCCCCAAAAACGGCACGGGCGGGCCACGACGTCACGCCTCGCTGCTTTCCCCAAAACGTCTCGTTTCTCTGCGGCGCCCTGTGTGTGATGCGCCTGCAGGCAAGAGCGCGCGTGCTTGATGAGGGACGTGTGTGTCGAGTGCGTGGAAGGAAAAAGAGAGACTGCTTGTGGCGAGCAAGAGACAGAGGACCACGCAGCTTTTCTCTTTTCTTTCCTCGCTCCTTCCCGGCAGCTCGGCAGCTCCCCGCCGTTTCGTTTCGCCCGTATTTTTCGCCGCCGCGATCGCAAAAAAAAAAGGCGACGCTTTACACACACGCGGTTTCGTCTTAGCGCTTCTTGTTCGACTTTGAGCGCTCGGCGCGCTTCTTCACGTGCTTGGGCGTCTTGGTCTTGCGGCGCTCGCGGTTGGCCTCCTTGACGGCGCGCTTGTGCGCCTTGCGCGCGTCGCGCTCAGCCTCGCGCCCCGCCTCCTTGTCGCCGGTGTCGCCGCTGCCGCTGTCCCCGCTGCTCCCGCTCTCGTCGTCGTCGTCGTCATCCTCGTCGTCGCTGCTGCTGCTCTCGTCCTCACCCTCATCCTCAACCTCGTTGGCGGCGGCGACGCCGCCGACGCCCGCGCCGGCGGGCGTCGGCGGCGCGTCGGGCGGCAGCAGGCCGTGCTCACCTCCCGCCTCCTCGGCGGCGCCGGCGGCAGAGGCAGAGGCGCCCTTGCGCTGCTGCTGCGCCCGCTGCTCTCGCCGCGGCCGCTCGACGGGCGCGGGCGCCCTGCGCCGCGGCCCCGACAGGTCGGCGGCCATGCCCGTGATGCCGACGTAGTAGGGCTCGTCGTCATCGCGGGCTGCTGCGGCTGCAGCTGCGGGGTCGTAAGCATCAGCATCGGCAGCGCCGCCGCCGCCGCCCTCTTGCGCCGCCGCCGCCTCTGCCGCCGCCTCCGCCGCCGCCTCTTGCTTGGCGAGCGCGCGGTCGCGGTCGCGCTCGTAGTGCGCGACCTCGTCCAGCCGCCGCGGGATGAACGCCTGGTGGAACACCGCCTCGGCCACCTCCTCCTCGGCCCCGCGCTCCAGGGGCCGCGACGCGGCCGCCTGCATCAGCGCGCTCAGCGCGGCCGCCTCGCCGCGCGTCGCGCCGCCGCCGATGGCCGGCGGCGCCTTGCCGCCGCCAACGCCGCCGCCAACGCCGTACGCCGAGCGGGCGGGAAAGGCGTCGTCGAGCGTCGGGTCGACGACAAAGTCAAACAGCTCGCGGCCCGTGAGCACGGCCACCCCGCCCGCGCGCCGGAAGAAGTCGTTGACGTGGCGGCAGTCCTCGCGCAGGAAGTCCAGCGCCTTGGGGTGGTCCAGGTCGACCGACTGGGACACGTCGATGATGACGAGGCGCGGGCGCTTGCCGGCGCCGGCGCCGCCGCCGCCCTTGAGCTTCTTCTTCGGGTCCTTCGCCGCCGCCGGGCCGCCGCTCTCGCCGCCGCCGCCGTCCTCGCCTCCCTCCTCCCCCTCCACCTCCCCCTCCCCCTCCTCCTCCCCCTCCTCCCCC
>Ga0209390_10002780_pt1 | contig 29795 bp, 18 predicted proteins | sample BON01_FD_187212 | JGI IMG/M metagenome (GOLD analysis project Ga0209390, IMG submission 187212) | Freshwater microbial communities from Lake Bonney liftoff mats and glacier meltwater in Antarctica - BON-01 (SPAdes) (version 2) | ecosystem: Environmental > Aquatic > Freshwater > Ice > Glacier...
TAGAGGTGTATAACCAATATGTAAAAGCACTAAAAAACACTGATTTGTATGCGGCACGTTTTAGAGAAATTACCAACATCACCATGGGAATAGGCGCTATCATAACCCAAGATGAAAATTTAAAGGCCAAAAATATTAACAATATAATCGTAAATCAGTTAGATTATGAAGTGCTTTACACCTCAAATCATTGGGGAGGCATCATTAATACTTGGGTGCAATTGCAAACAATGGTATTAAAAGACGATAGCCAAATGATAAAAGAAGCACGAATACTTCTTAATCGCATGCCCAATAACCAGATTTACACTGATTTTTTGAATAGCCTTACCTATGAGCTCACAAAAGCAGGTAAGGATAACGTAATTACTGCGTTAAGACCAGAGATTAAAGCGGATAACAAATTGTTAAACTATGACAAATATTTGAGTATTTACTTAAAAGACTTGTCAACCCAAGTGCCAAATTTAGAAATTATAGAACACACAGATTATGAAAACGGGCACAGCCAGGTAGAAAAAATAATAGACCTATCAAAAATGAAAGGAAAATACACGCTACTCGTATTTTATCAAACGGGTTGTGGCCCATGTGAAGAATTGATGACAGGCCTTCAAGGAAATTTTAAAGATTTAACGGCAAAAGAAATAGAGTTAATAACTATTTCTGCTGATACAGACGAAAATATTTTTAAAAACGCCGCAGCACAATTTCCTTGGGAAAACAAGTATTGTGATTTAAAAGGCATGGGCGGTATCAATTTTGAAAACTACGCTGTCATAGGCACACCAACCCTGTTTTTATTAAACAATAAAGGCGAAGTTTTACAAAAAATGGCTACAATTTCAGAAGTTTTAGATTGGAGCACGAAGAATAAGTAGCCCATCCAGACCGTTCAAAGGATGCGATTTAGAGCTTGCAATTCTAAAAAAAAAGCAAAACTGGTTTATGTTTTTGTAAATTTGCAAAAAACGAATCAACTCACAAACGGGGTAATTGAAAATTAAGATTAAAGAGCTCTTAAAAAAAGACATGAAAACAAAATCAGCGAATATTAAAATAAAAATGTGCATCAACGGTATTGGCATTAGTTTTTCGGCCTATACTTTGAGCGGTCCAACAGTTACGTATGTTCCTGCTAACAATGGTGCGTATGCATTAACCTCTGGTGACAGAATTCAGTTTGATTATTTTTATTAATTATTATTTATAAAAAATTACAAACCGAGATATGAATTTACATAGATACATTAAAACAAGAATAAGTAAAGTTGTTACGCTGTGTAGTACTTTACTTAGATAATAATAGTCCCTCAAACTAATTTATTATTTTTCCTGATAATTATTAAAAAAAATGTTTAAAAAACAATTACAAATACTACTTCTGACATTTTTAGTACATGCGGGTGTTTACGGACAGAGTTACGCGCTCGATTTTGATGGGACTAATGATTATGTAACCACGCCAATTGATGCAGATTTACAAGCGATGCCTTCTACAACATGGTCTGGATGGATTAAGCCAACAGGCGTAAGTGGTTGGCAAATTATTTTTGGAATGGAAGATGGCGGTTGGGACCGGATGTTGCTTATAGAACCTGGAGGTGGGTTGTCTTTGGGGCATACAAATAATCGCTGGCAAACAGGAATTTCGATAGCTACAGGTGCATGGCAACATGTTGCTGTTGTGTATGATAATGGTGCGATGCGTTTTTATTATAATGGAATAGCATATGCTACAACTACAACTGAAGGTAACCATTCTTCAGCCGGTACGTTTACTATTGGAGGAAATCAATCTCCTGGTGGAAATTATTATAGAGGGCTTATTGATGAAGTAGCCGTTTGGAACGAAGCACTAACCGCAGCTGAAATAACAACTTTGTATAATTCAGGAATTGGTTTAGATGCAGCTTCCAATTCAGGAAACTACGCTTCTGCTTCTAATCTTGTGGGATATTACAAAATGAATGAAGGAACCGGAACTACAATAGCGGATGCTAGCAGCAACTCAAACACAGGCACACTAGCCAATATGGATGCAGCTGATTGGGTTACTGGTTATAATCTTAAACCATTACCAACCATCACCAATTTTAACCCCTACACTAAAACCTATTTTGATGGTTCGTTTATCATTATAAACCCCACAAGTAATAGTACAGGGGCATTCTCTTATACTAGTAATAATGCAGCCGTAGCAACTATTAGTGGAAATATCGTTACGATTACGGGTATAGGAACGGCAAACATAACCGCAACCCAATCAGAAGATGCAACGTATTCTAGCGGTACCGCAACGGTATCGTTAACAATTTCTGATATAAATATGGTTTTAAAAAATGGCGGAATTTCCAATACAAATCCTAATTATGTAGATCAACATGGTAGAATAGGCGGAGCAAATGCGCTATCTAAAAATGGTGCGTTATTGCAGACAAGATCACCAGTCCTACCATTTTCAGGAGGAACCTTTGATGGGTTTACATACAACCTAGTCACCTCAGCAACAACAAGAGTTTGGCTAGACAGAAATCTAGGGGCATCCCAAGTAGCCACTAGTAGCTCAGATGCGCTTTCTTTCGGCGATTTGTACCAATGGGGTAGAGGAACAGACGGCCATCAGCTCAGAACACCAGCACCTGCAACTACCACAATTTTAAGCCCCACTGACAATCCTAGTTATGGAAACTTCATTATAGGAACGACTAGCACTGCTGACTGGCGTTCCCCACAAAACGGCGATTTATGGCAAGGCATAAACGGTAAAAATAATCCGTGCCCAATTGGGTTTAGATTGCCTACAGAGACAGAGCTTAATACAGAAAGACTTACTTTTTCACCGCCAAACGCAACAGGTGCATTCAATTCTGCGCTAAAATTGACGATGGCCGGCTACCGAAACCGCTCTGATGGTAATATCATCCGTATAAATACTCACGGCTACTATATGTCAAGTTCGCTTAATAGTTTTCAAGTGCGCGTCCTGAACATAGTCAGCGGCAGTGCTTCCATGCTCAATGACAATAGAGCAAATGCGGAGTCTGTTCGTTGCATTAAGGACTAGCAAAGAGCCTGTTGAGGGGTTGACCTTATACTGCCATCCAGCTATGGTGGCAACGTAATTTAACAGCACTGCACATTCGCTGCTTTCAGTATAAACTCCGCACACGATTTTTTTGATAAACGTTGGTACTATAAAAAATACCTAAAGGCATTGATAATCAATTGTTTACATGATAAAAATAAGGTTTGTTTTGTGCCGTTAGTGGTTTTGCCACGTTTGTCACGCTGGAAGCGACCTATACAATACAGGGATTCCCATGGAATGACAAATGGAAAGGCAATAATCCCATGGCAAAAGATTAGGTTAAAACACAAATATTGAGTAAAAAAGGCTTTAATTTTAAAGCTTTGCACGTGATGATACATCAGGTTAAATATTGGCTTAGAACAGCTTATTTTTGAGTAAGTGATTTTCTTGTCTTTTCCTCAACTTCTTATATTTTTTCAAGTAATTTTTTTGTTTGTGGTATCAAATCTTTTCCAATAAAGTTTTACAATCCTTTTTTCCAGCTAATCCCAATATTTTGCTAGCATTCCTTGTGATATTAGCCTTATTTTCTGCCAATCTCTACTTTCCCTTCATACGCAAACGAAGATATTTATTTTTAAACCACAAAACCACAACTTTTTAGGGTTGTGGTTTGCTTTTGTTTGCGATAAAATGTTTCTATAGCACTGGTTCAGCTTTATAATTTAGCTCCTATGGATACAAAGAATGTGCGTCCTTCTCCAGGTAAAATACCAGGTCCTGGATAACCAGTAGCTCTTCGGGTAGCGTATGTTTCATTAGTTAAATTATTAATACCAGCTCTGATGTTGTAATTTTTCAAAAATTTATATTCTGTAGATAAATCCAAAAGATTGTATCCGTCTAGCAAGCCGGTTACGCCATTAGCAGATGGGGCAACGGTATTGTTTGCGTCTGTAAATATACGTCCAGACATTTTGTATTGTAATGTGCTTGAAAATTGATTATTACTCCATGTTACTCCAAAGTTATGAATGTATCTTGGGGCGTTTTCCACACGATTTCCTGATAAATTTCCTTCAGTAACGGTTGCGTTAGGAGCAGTACCAGATACCGATGTTGTTTTAAAATCGGTGTATCTCGAGTCTATAAAACTAAGGGTGGCAAACAAATCAAGATTACCGTAGTTGTTTTCTATTTCTAAAAAGCGAGTTACATTGAAGTTGAAAAAACTTTCAATTCCTTTATTAACAGTTTCGCCTAAGTTTGTTCGGAACAAAAAGGTGCCTTGAGTAGGGTCGTTATTTATAAATTGACGCGTGCCACCTATGCGGTTGTTGTAACTTAGATAAAATAGACTAAAATCAAAATTGAAATAATTTTTAACATTTCCTCTATATCCCAAATCAGCATTAAAACCATCGGCATCTTTTAAATTAGGGTCAATCACATCGGTAACGGCAGGTGGTGTTAGGTCTGAAAACAATACAGGTCGGTAAGCTTGCGAAATGTTAGCATATATATTAGTCGAATTTATTTTGTATTCTAACCCAAGACCAAACAATGCGATATTTCGGGTGATTTCTCGATTGCTCAAATCAACTGGATTATTGGCACTTACTCCAAATTGTCCCTCTGCTGTTGAGTTGATATGCTCATATCGAACACCCGGTGTAATGCTAAAAAAGTCGCTTACTTTAAATTGATTTTCTGCAAAAAAAGTAATATTGTTTGTATAGTAGTTTAAGTCTCTTGGGTAGTTTCCTTCAATACTTAAATCAAAATCAGATCCTGTTGTTCCAACTCCTTGTTGCTGTCTTTGGGTATTAGCGCGATATAATCGTGTTCCAAAAGCTAAATTGTTTTTTGTTTTACCTAAGTTGTAGGTAAAAACATTTCTATTTTCTATACCAAAGTTTTTATAAAAATCTCTGTCAACGGCTCGGTTTTCTAATGAATTTGTGAGTGGGTTAACGGCATCTTCGATGTTTGGTGTTGCGGTAAAACCAATACTATTTCTTTCGCCTACGAGTCCAAATACTTTTGTATTAGAGGTTAAATTAGTGGCTAATTTTGTATCAAAATTCAATGCAAAAACATTCCAAGGAGCTCCAAACCAATTTCTTTCTCGTGAGGATTGTCTTGCATTACTATTAAATTGTTCATCTGTTAAACCGCCAGGTTGTTGCAGTTGGTAATTCATGTTGGTGTATTCTACCGAAATTTTGGTGTTTTCAGTAAACTCATATTGCAAAAAAACATGAGAATTTCGTACTTTATATTCGTTGTTTTCTCTCCATCCGTCAGCACTTCTAGAATGGTTGTAGGCATAGTAAGAGAATTTATTGATTTTTCCACCAATGGCATTATAGCTGCTCATTAAATTATAACTTCCTACTGTGTTTTGGGTTTCAAACGAAAACGTTTTTTCCTTTTCCCTTTTCAATACATAGTTTAGCATGCCTCCAAACTGAGGGCCGTATTGTAAAGAAGCACCGCCTCTAATTAATTCTACAGATTCTACAGCATCCAAAGGTGGATTGTAATACGCCTCAGGATAACCAAATACATCAGATGATATATCATAACCATTTTGTCGGGTATTAAGCTCCCAGCTTCTGTTTGGGCTAAGACCACGGACACCCACATTGATTTGAATACCTGATCCTTCGTTTTCCCAAACTGTTACTCCGGGTACTCTTGAAAAAAGTTCTCTTGCACTGTTTGTTGCAAAATTACCTGTAATATTTGATAGTTTTATTACTTCATTTTTTTTACCGGAAAACAAGACATTGTTTTTTACCTCTGGCATTCTCTCGGGAGTATTTTTGGACGAATAAATAGTTATGGGTTTTAAATAGGTAACCGAGTCGTTTGTTGTATTTTCATTTTCTTGTGCAAAACTTGCAATTCCCAAAAGGCAAGTAAATATTACTAGTAAGCGATTCATTTTCATTTTCGTTTTCGTATTTATTTTGAATAATTAGAGCGCAAAGTTAAAACACAATTTTTATTTAGACAAGTTAAAAATAATAAAAAAATAATTTTTCAATCTTTAACTAAAAAAGCAACATAATTGAATGTTATCTTTTAAAGTATAACCTTAAATCCGCAAGGGAACTTCAATTTTCAAAATTTCTATCAAACTATATTTTTTGATTGTGTTATGGATAAGTTCAAGTAAAAAAAACAGAATTTCACTTGACCATCTGCTTTTAGAATGGTGTTTTTTTCTTGTCTTTTCTGGCTGCGCTATCAATTTCATTTAACAAAAGAACACTTTTGTTAAAACTTTGATAAACACAGTGCTGTGCTGTTGTAAATAATCTTATTAGGCATAATTATACTTATGCCCTTAAAAAAGAAGCTATTTTTTAAATCAAAAGCTGGTTGTAAGGGTCATTGCCATAGCGTTTCAAGACCCAATCTCTAACTTGATAGCACCATTTACTACACACATTTATACCTCTAAAAACAAATCTTTTAATCCGATTTGTTGGTGTTATTGATATTAAAATTTCCTCAAGATATATTGTAAATTAATTACTTTAATTATAAAATAGTTCAACATATTGTACCTTTATAGCGTAAGGCTAAAGTAAATTCTAAAAACAGCCTATTCCATTGGAAAAACAGGTTATAAATATTGTTTGGTTAAAGCGCGATATCCGTTCACAAGACCACGAACCACTTTTAAAGGCAGAACAAGCGGGAATTCCATACCGCATTATTTATCTGTTTGAACCTTCATTTATTCAATATCCAGATACGAGTCCAAGGCACCTACAATTCATTTATCATTCTATTTTAGCCTTAAATAAAACACTAGCTCCGTTTAATAGGAGTATTGCCATTTTTTACGCAGAAGCTATTGATGTATTTGAATATCTGTCAGATGGCTTTGATATAAAAACTGTTTTTAGCTTTCGCGAAAGTGGAACGCAACCTACTTGGCAGCGTGACAAAAAAGTGAAATTGTTCTGTAAACAGAATCACATCGAGTGGCAAGAATCGCAACGAGATGGTATTCTACGAGGTATAAAAAACAGAGATAATTGGAGCAAACAATGGCATATAAAAATGCATGCGCCGGTTATTCAAAATACTTACACAGTTTCTAACGAAAAACCGCTTAAACATCACTTTTTATTGCCCCAGAAATTACAAATACAATTAAAAGAATACCCCAAACAGTATCAACCCGCTGGCGAACAAAACGCATGGCGCTACTTAAAATCGTTTACCAATCAAAGAGGATTTAACTATCAAAAGCACATCTCCAAACCTACAGAAAGTAGAACAGGATGCAGCAGATTATCGCCTTATTTAGCGTGGGGAAATATGAGTATTAAACAAGCCTTTCATTTTATTGGAACGCACCCTAACGGAACAAAGAATAGCAGGGCTTTTTCAGCAATGCTAACTAGGCTGCACTGGCATTGTCATTTTATTCAGAAGTTTGAAGTAGAATGCAGTTATGAAACCGAATGCATTAATAAAGGTTACGAGCTTTTGCCTCATAAAAAAAATGATGCCTTTATTAAAGCCTGGAAAACAGGTACAACAGGCTTCCCGTTAATTGATGCTTGTATGCGAGCCGTTGAACAAACAGGCTGGATTAACTTTAGAATGCGCGCCATGGTGGTTTCTTTTTTGACGCTAAATCTCGATCAAGATTGGCGGGAAGGTACGTATCATTTAGCGAGACAATTTTTAGATTATGAACCAGGCATTCATTATCCACAGTTTCAAATGCAGGCGGGAACAACAGGTATTAATACGGTGCGTTTGTATAACCCTGTAAAAAATTCACAAGAACACGACCCAGAAGGCATATTTATTAAAAAATGGATTCCAGAGCTTGTGAATGTTCCAATAACCTACATTCACGAACCTTGGAAAATGATGATGATGGAACAGACTTTTTGTGGTGTTATGATTGGGGAAGATTATCCATTACCCATTATAGATTTGCAAGAAAGTGCACGAATCGCAAGAGATAAAATTTGGGGACATAAAAGGCATCCTGCAGTTCAAAAAGAAAAGAAACGTCTGTTGGAAACTCATGTAAATGAGCGATAATGATTATTTTGTTGAAATCTTAATCGCTAATACATTCATCAACAAAAAACCGAACGGACTCATAATTTTTATTGCTGGCATCAGACATTGATATTTTACATGTTTTAGTAGATGCATAATAACCGTCACAAGCTATATTTTCAAGGTGCTGCTTTTCACGTTTTGTTGCCAACTTGGTCAATTCTGGAAATAAAAACCATCTATCGCCAGCCATTCCGAAACAGCCATTGTGCTTTGGCAAAACAACATCTTTTGTAAAATGATTGGCCACATTTAAAAATTTACCCTCAATTTTCAATTTTTCCAAGGCACATGCCGAATGTAAAACAATTGTATCCTTTTGTTTCTTGACTTCTACTTTATGGCGTACCATTTCATTTAAAAATTCTACGGTATCCATGATATTTAATTTTTGGTATTTTTCTTTGTTTTTTACACTTAAAGCGAAACTGATTTGCTTTAGGGTATAAGTATAAGAATTTTAACTTTAGGTTGTCTGAGTGGATTACCAACTTAGAAAAGATATTCCAGCAAAAAAAATTGCTATTTATTGAAATTTATTATTCTGGCAGTTACTACGTAAAGTTTATTGCCAGATGCAAGTATTTATGATCAAATCTAAGAAAAATTTGAAAACTCAATATGCTGTACTAGGTAGAATAAAAAAACCCTCTCATTTTTGAGAGGGTTTATAGTAGCGGGAACTGGACTCGAACCAGCGACACTATTGTTAGTGCCTATAGCTCTTTTGGAGAGGCAGGAAAAAAGGTGCTCCTAAAAGTGTGCCTAAAACATATATAAATAGTCAAATAATCTGGAGAAGTGGGAAAAATCAAACATAGGAATAATTCCATAAATTAGGAATAATTACGGATACACAATTAAATTATATATTATTTGTTTAATTAGCATTTTTAATAGGTATTAATTAATAATTTGTGGATTTTAGTTCTAATATTAGTACAAACGCTTTTTTTTATTAAAATTTCTGTAATCTTGTCTATGTAATGTTTATTAGTTGCTTATCAATGGAGGGAACAAGTCATAATTATAAAATCTCTAACATTATAATTCATGCAGAAAAGACAAAATCAACCAATTACAAAAACATTAGAGTCTGATGTAGATTTAAAGATTAAAACTTCAAAAACAACTACTAATAGTCTAAAAGTGGTTAAAGAGCTAGAATCAATCATTTGGGCAAATTTTAAAAAAGGTGATAAAATCGCTTTAGGAAAACTATATGATAAATATATAGATATCTTATTTATTTTTGGTATTCAAAACTCCCAAGACCGCAGTTTTGTTATGGATTGTATTCATGATTTATTTTTGGACTTATATAAATATAGAGAGAATATATTGATTACTGATAATGCAAAAAACTATCTATTTAAGTCTTTAAAACGAAAAATAAATAAAAGGTATTCCAGAAAAAGTTCTCCAAAGTCTGAAGAGTTTATCAGTTCCCAAAATAAAAATCATATAGACTCCTGTGAAAAAGATATGATTATAAATGAACGTAGGTTAGAAAAAACAGCCGCTTTGAAAAATGCACTTAGCACGTTAACAGCTAATCAGAGAGAATGTTTGTTTTTAAGATTTAATCAAGAAAAAACATACGAGGAAATTTCATTTATCATGGGTGTTTCAATTCAATCTGCAAGAACTAGTATCTACAGGGCTATTAAATCTTTAAGGCATCATAAGCTCAATTATTGATTTTAAAATTTGGAAATTTTTTGTCTATAAATTGTTATTATTTTTCTTATCAGTATAGTTGCAGTATTAAATAATTTGAATAATAAATATCCATTAGGTTTTGAACAATCTTAAATATGAAAGAAAAAACTTCTTATAAAGTTAAATTTTTACCAATAACAAAATTGGAAAAAATAAATTTGAAAAATAAAATTTTCAATTCTATACATAAATCAAAATCTAGAAAAAGACAAATGCTTTATGCCATTATTGGTATAGCAGCATCATTGTTATTAATAACAGCGTTTAATTTTCTTTTTTCTGCCAAATCAAATGATTCAATAATCGATTTTGTAAACTCATTAGAAACAACGAATAACAATGCATCCGACGAAGTGACTCTTATTTTAGGAGAGGGTGAAAATTTAAAGATAGATGAAAAAATAACATCTATAAATTATTCCGATTCAGGTGAAGAGGTGACAATAGGTGCAACGAAAACAGTAAGTCAGCAAACATTAAAAAATAATAAACTAGTTTACAATACGCTTATTGTTCCCTATGGTAAAAGATCTAAAATTCAACTTTCGGATGGTAGTATTGTATGGTTAAATTCTGGTTCTAGATTGGTGTATCCAATTGTTTTTAAAGGGGAGAAAAGAGAGGTGCATTTAGAGGGTGAGGGTATTTTTGAAGTTGCTTACAACAAAAATCAGCCGTTTATAGTAATCTCTCAAAACCAAGAAGTTGAAGTGTTAGGAACTGTTTTTGGAATTACCAATTATTTAGATGAAAATTCAATCAATACAGTTCTTAAAAGTGGTAGTGTACAAATCAGCTATACTAATGCTTTATCGTCAAATTCAGATAAAATGAAAATTACCCCCGGAACCATAGCAAGTTATAATAAAAAATCTAAAGCTATTATTTCAGAAAAGGTAAATGTAGATCAATATTTTTCATGGCGAGACGGTGTTCTTATCTTTAAAAATAATGATTTGAAATTTATAATGAAAAAATTGTCACGCTACTATAATATTGAGATTGAAATAAGTGAGTTCAAATATAATAAAGATAATGAAGGGGAAACATTTTCTGGTTATTTAGATTTAAATGAAGATTTGGACAAAGTAATCAAAAATATACAAATGAGTACTAATATGAAGTATAGGTTCATAGAAAATAAACTAATAATTAATTAATATTAAAAACAAAATGTCTATGAAGTAAAAAAATTATTTGAATTAGTAAAAAAAACCAGAAGATGTTCCAGCATCTTCTGGCAATTAAAAAACTAACATTGCTATTTTTAGCAAAATTAATAACGAAAACCAAAAGTATGAAAAAAAAATTATGTAACGCAATCCCAACGCTTATGAGGGTATTTTTACTATTAATAGCTATTGGACTAACATCTGCTTATGCAAACCCCGTTTTGGGTCAAACTAAAGTCGATATAGATGTGAAAAGTATATCGATTGAAGAGTTATTTAAAGAAATTCAAAAAGTAAGTGATTATATCTTTTTTTATAAAGATAATGTGTTAAAAAGTAATAAGAAAATTTCTTTAAAGCTTAAAAACGTTAAGGTATCTAAAGTTTTAGACCAAGCTTTTCTGAGTACAGACCTAACCTATAGCATTGTTGAAAACCAAATAGTTGTAAAAACAATTGAGAATAAAAATTCAGAATCTTCGGAAGATGAAGAAATTCAGTTGCAAGAAAAAATTGTGTCAGGTATTGTTTCTGACAGCAATGGACAACCATTACCTGGAGCAAACATTTTAATACAAGGAACAACAAAAGGTGTACAAACAGATTTTGATGGTAAGTATTCAATTGGAGTAAATCAAGGGGCTATTTTGGTGATTTCCTATATAGGAATGACAACGAAAACCGTTACCGTAGGTAGTAATTCGGTTATAAATATTGTTTTAAATGAAGACGCAGATTCACTTGATGAAGTAGTAGTAGTGGGTTACGGCTCACAAACAAAAGAATCACTTACGGGTTCTGTTGGTGTCATGAAAAGTAAAGATTTGGAGCAAGCACCCGTATCTACTTTTGAACAATCCCTTAGGGGAAGTATTGCTGGTTTGCAGGCAACGGCTGTTGATGGCGCACCAGGAGGTAATACTCAGATTAGAATTAGAGGTATTGGTTCTATTACAGCCTCCAGTGAGCCTTTATATGTTATAGATGGTATTCCTATTCAAGCAGGTAGTATTGCCACGAACGACAACGGAGGAACGAGTACTAATGTCATGGCAGGTATTAATCCTAATGATATTGAGAATATAACTGTACTAAAAGATGCTGCCTCTACTGCTATTTATGGTTCTAGAGGAGCAAATGGTGTTATATTAATCAACACAAAACAGGGTAAAGCAGGGAAGGCAACTATAAGCGTAAAAGTATTAACTGGCCTAAATTCTCAGGCATTTAATAATATATTAAGACCACTTAATGCTGCTCAATATACAGAACTATTTCTTGAAGGTTATGTAAATAGAGGAGATACACCTGCTCAGGCTCAAGCTAGGTTTGATAATACTTTTCAGCAATTAATAGATCCATCGACGGGGCAACCTACAGATACCAATTGGTTAGATGCAATTACCAGAATAGGATTAACACAAAGTTATGATTTAAGTGCTAGAGGCGGTACTGATAAAGTAAAATATTTTATGTCTGGATCCTATTTAGATCAAGAAAATTATATTATTGGTTCTGAATTTAATAGATTGAGTGCTCGAGCCAATCTAGAGGTTGAAGCGACGGATTACTTAACTATATCAAATAATATCACAGTTTCACAACTTGTTTCAAACACATTTTTCGATGGTGGTTCTTTTAATAATCCCTTTAAAAATAGTTTAGAACTATCTCCATTAATTCCTATTTTCGATGATCAGGGAAGATTTAATGGTGAACACCAGAATTACTTTCCGCTTAGAGGAGCCAATCCAGTCGGTAGTTTGAGTGGTGATGATTTATGGGAAACTAGACAAACACGAATTATAGATAATTTTGCCGTTTCTTTAAAATTACTAAAGAATTTAACATTTCGATCGCAACTGAACTTTGATCTTCTAAATGTAGGAGAATCTCAATACCAAAATCCACGCTATGGTAGCGCAAATGCAAATAATGGAACTGCATATGAAGCTAGTACGACAAGTAGAACATGGGTGGCTACTCAAACTTTAGATTATAATTTTATTTTAGGAGAAAATCATAATTTTAATCTCCTAACAGGTTATGAAGCCCAAGAAACAACAAGTGAATCCATAAACGCATCCGGAACGCAATTTCCTAATGATAAAGTAACAACATTGAATAGTGCTTCGGCGGAATTTGGAATTGGAGGTTCTCTATCAGAATATACATTTGCTTCTATGTTTACAAGGGTAAATTATAATTATTTTGGAAAGTATTTTCTTTCTGGTAGTTTAAGAAGAGATGGATCTTCGAGATTTGGAGCAGATAACAGATGGGGAAATTTTTATTCTGTTGGTGCCAGTTGGATTGCTAGTAAAGAGTCTTTTTTAAGTGATGTTTCTTTTATTAATTTAATTAAAATTAGAACATCTTATGGATTAACAGGTAACGCTGCCATTGGAGATTTTCCTTCTCAGGGATTATATGTATATGGTCAAGATTATGATGGAAATCCTGGCGGTAGTCCAAGCCAAATTAGTAATCCAGACTTAACATGGGAAACACAGAAGAACTTTAATATAGGTTTAGATTTTGGATTATTCAATAAAGTGAATGGTACTATAGAATACTTTAATAGAATTTCATCCGACCTTATTTTAGATGTGCCTATTTCTCGAACTACAGGTTTTAATTCTCTTACGCAAAACTTTGGAGAGATGACAAATTCCGGACTAGAATTAAGCTTAAATGCAGATATTATTAGTAATGAAGATTTTAACTGGAATATTGGTTTCAATGTTACCTTTCTTAAAAATGAAATTACTCAGCTTACCGAAGATTTTATTGATGGACAGTTTAGAAGGCAAGAAGGTAAAGATTTTCAATCTTTCTATTTGTTTAATTGGGCTGGGGTAAATCAAACTAATGGTCAGCCACAGTGGTACACAGATGCTACAAAAACAGCCGTAACAAATAATCTTGGCGATGCCGAACGGTTTTTTGATGATAAATCTGCAACACCAGAATATTTTGGCGGTATCAATACCTCATTCAACTATAAAGGATTTAGTTTAAGTACTAGCTTTAACTATTCAGTAGGTAATTACATTCTTGATGATAGAGCACGTGGTTCTTTAGGAGATGGAAGGTTAACACCTAGAAGTACAGCAAGTTGGTTATTTGATAACAGATGGGTTCCTGGTAAAACAGATGCACTAGTTCCGCAATTTCGTTGGGGCGGTTGGCCCGGTAGTAGTGAGTCGGCTAATTCTAGATGGTTGTATGATGGTAGTTTTATCCGTATGAGAGATTTAACAGTAGCATATCAGTTTCCAAAAGAAATAACTTCAATTTTAAGTGTAAGCTCTTTAAGAATGTATTTTAGAGGCACTAACTTATTAACCTTTACAAAGGAAGACTTGTATATCGACCCCGAACAAGCTATAAATGGACTATATACTGGCCAAACTCCGGCACTAAAAACAGTATCTATAGGGCTTGATATTCAATTGTAAACTTAAAAAAGAACAGATGAAAAAATATAATAAAATAATACTAATGTTCATGATAGGTTTCGCTTTATCATGTTCCGAATCATTTTTAGAACTTACGCCGCAACAATCTGTATCAGATTTGGAGGCATTAACAAATTTAGAAGATATGAATTCTTCTATTACGGGTGTTTATGATGAAATTTCAGGATCATATTATTATGGTAGGTATATGTTTATGATACCTGATGTAATGGCAGATGATGTGAAGCAGAATTCACAAGCAAATAGAATTGTATTGTATGCAGAACATATTGTAGATCAGTCCGATTCTGATGCTGCTAGTCTTTGGACAGGGATGTATCGCGCAATTAACGCAGCAAATAATATTATAAATTCAGATATTGTTGTCGCTGCTGGCGCTCAGGCAGATAAAGATCATATTATAGGAGAAGCTTACGCCCTAAGGGCACAAGTTTATTTTGATATGGTAAGAATGTTTGGCCAACATTATACGTTTACGGCTGATGCTAGCCATTTTGGAGTACCATTAGTTTTAAGCTTTGACCCTACAAATAAACCTGAAAGAAATACAGTTAAAGAAGTTTATGATCAGGTCATTTTAGATATGACTACAGCTATTTCATTAATGAAAAACAACTCTAGAAGCGGAAACTCTAATACCCTTTCCTCCACAGCTGTAAAGGCATTATTGTCTAGGGTATATTTGTATAAAGAAGATTGGCCAAATGCTGAGGCTATGGCAACTGAAGTTATCGGCTCAGGATTCAGTTTAGTACCTAACGCAAATTATTTTAGTTTATGGACCACAGACAATAGCTCTGAATCTATATTTGAAATTTCAATGACAGAAGCTGATAATGTTGGTGGTCAAGGTATATCTGGCTTATATACAAAAGAAGTTTTCGGAGATTATCTTCCATCTAATGACGTGGTGTCTCTATACGATGCTGGTGATGCAAGGTTAAGTACTTTTGAAGAAGATACTTTTTTGACTGGTGAATTTGCTCCATTTAGAGTTGATAAATACCCAGATTTCAATGGCTTCGACAATGTGAAAGTAATACGCTTAGCAGAAATATATTTAATTAGAGCAGAGGCAAGAGCAGAAATCAGTACTAATGTTAACGGTGCTCAACAAGATTTGGATATGGTGCACCAAAGGGCACTTCCATCAGCACCAAATACTTCTCTTACCGGTCAAGCACTTAAGAATGCTATTTTTCTTGAAAGGCGCTTAGAGTTATGTTTTGAGGGTCAAAGATTATGGGATTTAATGAGAAATAAGCTTGACGTAGTAAGAACCCAATGTACTTCAAGTATATGCTTAATACCTTATGGAAGCGATACTTTAATACTGCCAATACCACAGGTAGAGACAGATACCAATCCTAATATAACTCCTAATCCAGGATATCAATAGTATTTAAATTAATAGCCATTTAACACACTGAAAAATTATATTATGTAATTTTTCAGTGTGTATTATATTCCTGTTTATAGATCGAAATAAGTTTTAGCTAAAACTTAAAACATCAAATATTCAATAAAGGGTTTTAAAGCCTTTTAGTAATACAATATAAATTAAAATAAGAAATAATTTTGGAAACAAACCGTAGAAACTTAGTTAAAATATTATCCATTGGCGCTCTTTTTCCTGGACTGTCAGCAAATGCGCTTTCTTCTATACTTAAAACTATTCCTTCTAATCAACCGTTGTCAAATGATTTATTTACAGAACTTCAAAATAACAATATAGATGAACTTTATAAAAAAGCTATAGTTTTTGATGGACTCATAATACCAAGAGGATGGAACGAACAATCATTTCAAGCACTTGCTAAGTCTGGTTACACTGGTTTCAGTGCATCCTTAGCATCGGCTAATTTAGAGGTTGCCATGGCTTCCCTAGCAGAATGGAGAGATCAAATCGATGATCATAAAGATAAACTTATTTATGCCACTAGCGCAGATGATTTTGTTAGAGCTAAAAAAGAGGGTAAAACCGCTATCCTTTTAGGTTTTCAAAACGCTACCATGATGGAGAATTCTATTGATAACCTTGATGCTTTATACAATGCAGGAACACGATGGATTCAATTAACATACAATCAAAGAAATTTATTGGGTGATGGTTGTACCGAACGGACTAACGCTGGTTTGTCAGATTTTGGTATTGAAGCCGTAGAGCGCATGAATGAGCTTGGTATTATGATTGATGTATCGCATTGTGGACATCAAACAACCCTTGACGGTATAAAATTCAGTAAATCTGGAGCTGCCATAAATCACGCCATGTGCGAATCATTATATAAAAATCACCCAAGAGCTAAAACCGATGAACAAATTAAGGCAATGTCAGATAAGGGAGGGGTAATGGGTATCATTTGCCTTGGTTATATGATTGGTCCAGATCCAGGAGGTAAAACAACAATAGAAACTTATGTAGATCACATAGATCATGCAATTAAAATTGGAGGTATTGATCATGTAGGTGTTGCAGCAGATTTTGCAATAGAGGGATTGGAGGCAAATGGAGCCACAAGAGATAACTGGTACGAACCACGACTTACGAGATTTAAACCTTCATATCAAGTAAAATGGCCGCCATGGATTCCCGAACTAGATAAGCCAGATCGTTATTTGCAAGTTGCTAGAGTTTTAGATAAAAGAGGTTATAGTACTGAAGATATTGAAAAAATATTAGGACAAAATTGGTTACGCTATTTTCGAGAAACATTGAAGTCTTAGTGGTAATATATTAAGAAATAATAAAATCTGTAAATTCATTTACTTAATAAGAATATGAAATACGTTATAATTCCAGTTTTTTTAGTTACTTGTTTTTTTACCAGTTGCAAAGAAACCCCAAAATTAGATAAAAGTAATTCAGAGAAAACACTTTATGACGTTGTATTTCGAGAGAATTTAGCTGGTTCTTATGAAAAATGGGCAACAGGTGGTAAAAGTTTTGAGTTTTATTACACCTACACCGATAGAGGTAGAGGGCCTGAGTTTTCTGAGGAAATCACTTTAGATCCACAAAATTTTATAACATCACAATCTATAAAAGGATTTAACTACCGAAAAGTTCCGATAAACGAAAATTTTTCTACTAGTAAAACTATCGCTTACTGGGTTAACACCATTGGAACTGATGAGGTTGATTTTGATGACACCAAACTTTATTTCCGTTATGATGGCTCTCCTGCAATTTATGAAATACTTGCCCAACTATTATTAGCCTCTAAAAATGGGAAAGTTGATTTATATCCAGATGGAAAAGCTGAATTAATTAAAAAGTATCCATTAAAGCTTTCCAATGATATTGCTGTAAATCTTTTGATGATTAAAGGTTTGGATATGAATCCTAGTTATGTGTGGATGATAGGCAATCAGATGGTCGCTAAAATATCAGGTAATCTGCATGTTATTAGGGAAGATTTAAAATCAATGCGACTTGAAATTAAGGCATTACAAGATAACATTGAAGATGATTATTTAATTGATGTTGCTAAAGAACTAACACACGATATTGAGAAAATCGTCATTCAAAATGTTAACGTTTTTACCGCTAATGGAACGCTATTATTAAACCAGAATGTGCTTGTTGAAGAACAGATCATCAAAGCAATTAATCCTTCTGGTAAAAATACAATACATAAAAATGCCACTGTAATTGATGGTTCTGGAAAAACACTCTTGCCAGGAATGTTTGATATGCATACGCATAATGATAAATTTAGAGGCCTATTGCATTTGGCAGGAGGCGTAACATCAGTAAGAGATTTGGCTAATAATAAGCAGGTAATGGCTCTAAGCAATCAGTTTAATAATAACCAAATTCTTGGCCCTAGAATTGTAACTTTTGCAGGAATTATTGATGGTCCAGGCCCTTTTGCAAATCAGAGAAACGTAGTTGATAATCTAGAAGAAGGTTTATCAGAAATTCAGGAATATAAAGATTTAGGATATCAACAAATCAAATTATACAGTTCTATAAAACCAGAATGGGTAAAACCATTAACAGAAAAGGCGCATAATCTTGGTATGAGAGTAAGTGGTCACATACCTGCATATATGACAGCATCACAAGCTATTGAACAGGGCTACAACGAAATTCAACATATTAATATGTTATTCTTGAATTTCCTATCAGATACGATAGATACTCGAACACCATTAAGACATATTATGCCTGCAAAACATGGTGCAGATCTTGATCTTAATTCTAAAGAATATATAGATTTTGTGACTCTTTTAATATCAAAAGATATTCTTATTGATCCAACAGTTGCAATTTTTGAAGATATGTATATTTCAAAAAAGGGAGAACCAAGTCCTACATACAGTGAAATAATGAATAGACTCCCAATTATGAATCAACGTGATTTTTATAGTGGAGGACTTCCGAAGTCTGATGAAAAAATAGCGACGCGTTATAACGGTAGTTTCAATAAAATGTTAGATGTCATTTTTGATTTATATCAAAAGGGAGTTGATATTGTTCCTGGTACAGACGGACTTCCAGGGTTTTTGTACCATCGTGAGCTCGAACTTTATGAAAAATCTGGTATTCCAGCATCAGAAGTATTGAAATTAGCAACCATAAAATCAGCTGAATTAACTGGAGTTTCAAAATTATATGGATCAATTGAAGTTGGTAAAAAGGCCGACCTAATTTTAATTGATGGAAATCCAGTAGAAAATATAAGTGATATTCGAAATGTAGAATGGACTATGAAGGAAGGTAAACTTTTTTATGCCAAGGAATTATATAATTCAGTGGGAATAAAATATTTTAAGTAAATATTTATAAAATCAATTATAATCATTAACGAGAATAACTGTCTATAAATAGTACAAAGGTTACTTATTTATATACCTATATAAACAAACTAATAGCTAAATTATGAAGTACGTTATTTTTATATTTTTTTCAAGTTGTTTTATTCCTATCAACGCACAAAGCATAGAGTTTTTTAATAATAATCGATTAATACTCGGTACACATAAAGAACTAACGGCATCCATGGGTATTGGAGATATAGATGGTGATGGTGATGCAGATATTCTAGTTGCAAATGGCAGGCATTGGCCAGGACAAAATCGTATTTTTGTTAACGATGGAAGAGGAGTTTTTACAGTTTCAAGAAACCTAGGGGAAGAACAAGAAACTACGTATTCTACAGAACTTGCAGATTTTGATGGTGATGGCGATTTGGATATCGCCGTTGGTAACGATATGGCACCAAATTTTATTTTTATAAATGACGGTAAGGGTAATTTTACGAAAGGAACAACTTTTGGTGAAACTTATGGGCATACAAGAAATATTGTTGTAGTAGATATCGATAATGATGGAGATAAAGACATTTTAATAACCAACAGAGGCAGTGAAAACGAAATATGTTTAAACGATGGAAATGGTGTTTTTTCTGAAGTTATTGGTTTTGGAAACAAAAAAGATTCTACCATAGATGTTGAAGTAGTCGATATGAATCGCGATGGCAAGCTAGATTTAATTTTAGCCAATAGAGATGACCAACCAAACTACGTTTATCTTAACGATGGAAATTTAAAGTTTAGTAAAAGAGTACCCTATGGCACAGCTAATGATAACACGAGGTCTATTGCCATTGCAGATATAGATAAAGATGGTTACAAAGATATTATTACCGCAAATATAGGGGAGCCAAATGTGATATATTTTGGAAGTAAGGCACAGACTTATGAGCGTAAAATTGTATTTGACGATAGCTCTGATGAATCGTATTCGTTATCTATTGGAGATTTAGATTTAGATGGTGATATAGATATTGTTATTGGTAATTATGGTGCTCCAAATAATGTTTTTGTCAACAATGAAAAAGCTAAGGTTTGGGAGAAAATTAAGTTAAGTGATAAAGCTTTTAACACCTATGATATATTAATATTCGATTTAAATGGTGATGGTAAGTTAGATATTATTGAAAGTAATTCAGATGAAGTAAATCTATTTTATTTCAATAAATTTATACCTGAATTTCCTTGATTTAATAATAGGTACAAAACAAAAAAATATACAGGAGCTACCAATATCCACTAAAACATAAAGTCATGAAAGTGAATTACTTTTTAAAACTATTTTTACTAGTATTAATTACAGGATGTTCTTCGGCACCCAATAAATGGAAAAACATAAATGAAGAAGGAGCATTTTTGGTTTATAGAAGGCAATCATTAATTGGTGAAGAAAGCTATTCAATAACTTCAAATAAAGATTCCATTATTGTTAAATCCCTTCAAGGAGAAAACGAAAGAGGACGTGTCACTGGTGTTCAAGCCGAATTACATTTAAAAATGGATTTAACACCTACGTATTATCAAAATATACGTTTAACAGACAAGGATACTATTATTAACTTAAAAGTAGAAACAAATGTAGATAGTATTTCTGTTTGGGAAGCAAATCAAGAACCTTTAATTATAGAAAATACAAATTATTTTCCGATACACAGTGATATTCCAGCAGCTATGGAAATGATGCTTTATCATTATTATTTTGAAAAGGGCAATATGAAAAATATTCCAACGCTACCCAGAGGAGAAATTTCAATAAATTTTATACAAAATGATACCGTAGAAATAAAACGTAAAAAAGTTCCCTTAGAAAGGTATGTTGTAGAAGGCATTAACTGGGGTGGCAGAACTATATGGTTAGATGAATCTAAAAATTTAGTAGCACTTGTTAAAGCAAACACCCAAATAAGAGAATTAATTAAAAAGGGTTATGAAGAAGCAAAATCCTTTTTTGTACAAGGCAATGTTGAAGAACAAATGTCTATGTTATTAAAATATACTAAAGATTTAAAAGGTGAACAAGCAAAAATCAAAGCCTTAGTTGGGGGCGATATAGTTGATGGACTTAGTGATGTTGCCCTAAAGGATATGACTTTAATTATTGAAAATGGACGTATCACAAAAATTGGTAAGCGTTCAGAAGTTGAAATTCCAGAAAACGCAAAAGTTATAGATGTTTCAGGTAAAACTTTAATGCCCGGTCTATGGGATATGCATGCGCATTCAAACCAAGTACAATGGGCACCGGCTTACTTAGCTGGTGGTGTGACAACCATTCGCGATAACGGGAATGAGGTTGAATTTGCTACATCATTTAGAGATGCCATTGCTAAAAATGGAGCCTTAGGTCCTGACATTTTACTGGCTGGAATGACAGACGGTGAAGGTATTCAAGGAAATGGAGTAATAAGAGCAACCAACCCCCAAGAAGCCAGCGAAGTTGTGCAGATGTATTTTGAGAATGGCTATAAACAAATAAAAATTTATTCTTCTGTAGCTTCTGATGTTACAGAGTCGCTATCAAAAGAAGCACATAAAAGAGGAATGACGGTTACGGGTCATGTTCCAATATCAATGGGTAATGCTAGACTTGCTATTCAAGCTGGTATGGATCAATTAAGTCATCGCTCTTTAATATTAACGGTACTTTTTCCTGATAAAAACCAATCAGATTTGGGTAGGTATTATTTAGAAGAAAATGAAATCACACAAGTACAAATTGATGATGCTATTGATTTTTTATTAAAACACAAAACAGTTTTAGACCCAACAATTGCTTTAGATGTAGTTAGATCCTTACCTAGAGGTTCCAATACAGAAACCGTTGAGCCAGATGCATTTCGGATTGCTTATGAACTATTTGAAGGCAAAAGGTTTAGAAGCGGACTACCACCACAAATTTCTAAAAAAGCTAAAGCAGATTATACTAAAGCTGTGGGTATTTTAGGCCAGTTTTATAAAGCAGGAGTTCCAATAGTAGCTGGTACAGACAATATTGTACCAGTATATAGTCTTTATTTAGAAATTGAAACCTATCAAAAGCTTGGTGGTTTAACATCTTTGGAAGCCATAAAGACAGCAACAATAATTCCAGCAAAAGCGATGGGTTTAGATGCTGAAACAGGTACTTTAGAAATAGGTAAAGAGGCTGATATCGCTATCCTAGAGAAAAACCCGTTATTAGATATTACTAATTTAAGAACAGTCTCAGCAGTTATTACAAATGGGAATTATTATGAAAGTAGTCCCTTATGGAGCGCGGCAGATTTTATTCCAAGAGAAGACAAATAAATACAAGAAAAACAGATAATATGGAGGACTATAATCCAGAGTTAAGACTTAAAGAATTAAACATTGAGTTGCCAAGTGCACCAAACCCGGTTGCTAACTATGTAAACGGTGTGCAAGCTGGAAACCTAATATTTTTAGCAGGAAAAGGCCCTAGATATGCTGATGGTGTGGAAATAACAGGTAAACTAGGAGATGATATTTCTATTGAAAAAGGATATGAAGGTGCTCGATTAACCGCAATCAACCAAATAGCCGTATTGAAGGAAATGTTGGGGGATTTAAAGAAAGTAAAGCGAATTGTAAAGGTATTGGCATTCGTTAATTCGACACCCGATTTTATTGAACAACCTAAAGTTATAAACGGATTTTCAGATTTAATGGTAGAAGTTTTCGGAAAACGCGGCATACACGCTAGAGCCGCCATTGGTGTTGCTGCCCTACCAAGATCGCAAGCTGTTGAGGTAGAGTGTATTGTTGAGATTTATGTTTAGAATAATTCTTTAAAAGTAACAAACTATCTTAAAACTATAATCCCAACCCACTGTGATAATGATAAAGTAATTTATGGTTACTTGCTAGAACGTTAAATAAAAATGAAAATTAAGCCTTTTGTTAAAGTATTCAAAGTAGGTTTTCTAATGCTAAGTAATTATGCTAGTTTATTTATAAATGACAACAGATAACAGATAGTGGGTCAATACAATTTTATAATGGTAAAGTATAAAAAGAGAAGTGGAATGGGGAATAGTCAAAGAACTGTATATTTCAACCACATACTTATTTTACTAACTGTATTTTTATTAGGATGCTCTGAAAGTTCAAACATTATTGATGTTAAGTATGCTGAAGTGTATGATGCTAGTAGTGAGTATAAATTAAACTTGAGAGTGCATATAATGACAGACATTATCATGGAACACACTTCAGGAGTGAGCATGGAAAGTTGGGTGACAATTAATGATGTGAGTGAAATAATTATTCCAGAAATGAATGCAATATGGAAACAAGCTAAGATTATATGGGTTGTGGAATCAATTATTGAAGAAGATGTTGTGAAGCATAAAAATTATAAAGAATCAATAGCATTTATAGCAAGTACAGAGCGGAATTCTGAGGGTCAATCTGATCCAGCTCGCCTTCCGCACTTGTATAATTTAATGCAGCCAGATAACAGAAGTACAGTGAATGATTTAGACAAGAATTTATATCACCTCTATTTATTTCCATTTATTGGCAACACCTCTCAAGGCAACGCTATGACAAGTTTCAGTTTTAACAGTGTAGTTGGTACCTGGACGAACAAACACAATAAAGGTGGTGATCCAGAGAAAACACTGTTAATAGAAAGTCATATTAGTTTTGATAGAGGTTCGCTTTCAAGGACTATGGCGCATGAAATTGGTCATGTGCTAGGATTAAAACACAACCAATGTGATTTTAATTGTTTAATGGGAGGTGATTTTGATGGCTATTTTATGACTATAGAGCAGATTAAAACAGCAAGATTAGAAGCTTTAAGACGGTTGTAATTATAGCTTAGGTTTCATAATAAGAGCGTTTAAAAGATTCAGATAAATAAGATATAATACGAACTAGAATAAAATAATATTCAATAAAATTTCTTAATTAAATTTATCACTAGCATGTTAACCAATTCGCAAATCAATCCACTTTGGAATGAAAAAAAAATAAAGAATTATTTACCTCACATGACTGCTCCTGAGGTTGATGTGTTTTTGACGAAATCTGATTTGGTTATTATTCCTATCGGAGCATTAGAACAACATTCAAGCCATTTGCCAATTGGCACTGATTTTATCAACGGGGTAGAGCAGTGTAAGCTTATAGCACAAGAGAGAGATATTTTAGTCGCTCCTGTTTTAATGGCAGGACAATCACCTTATCATATGGCATTTTCAGGATCTATAACATTAAGTGCTGAAACAATAATTAAAGTACATATAGAAACGGTTGAATCCTTAATTAAACATGGGTTTAAACGTTTTTTGTTTATGAACTCTCATGGTGGAAATAGTGCTATTACAACTTTTTTAGTAGACCAAATTAACCAAAAAACCCTTGGAATAGCTGTCGATTTTGGCGTGGCAATAAAACCATATTTAAAATCAGATAATAACCAAAAACCTAAAGTTTTAGATCGTCATGCAGGTACAGGAGAAACGTCAGATTCATTGTATTTAATGCCAGATTTAGTTCAATTAGACAAAGCTATTGCAACAAAATTAACGCTTCCAAAGCATTTAGAAAATATGCTTTCTGAAGTCATTAATGAAGAACCTACTGCTAAACTATTATTTCTTTCAGAAGCTTTAAAGTCAAAAGAAACAGGTAAGAAAACATCGACTATAGAAATGACCAAAACAGGAGTTTGGGGAGAGTTAGACCCTAAAGAAGCAACAGTTGAAAGAGGAGCAATGAATATAAATAACATTATCCAAGCAACTGTAAAGTTTATTGACAAATGGAATGATCTGATTGGTAATTAATTAAAGTCGCAAAAATACTTTTTATTTTAAATACAGCTAAATAAATACATATAAATTATTCTTTGACGCAGAAATAACAAAAAGCTATTACAATATTATATAGAATTTTATTAGAAAAACTTATGTATAGTAAAATAAGAAAAACAATAAAAAATATGTCCTAAGCACTAAAAAAATAGTAAATAGAGTAGTAGAAAGTCTTATTTTGGGATAAACAGAATCTCCTTTAATGATACTTGATGGTTCAGGAATTCTTGAAATTTCGATTTTTAATACAACCGAGGTTCATTCAAAAGCTGGGGTAGAATTTATTTTAAAAAATTAAATATGCAAATTTCTAAACAAAATGTAGGACGTATTTTAGGTCCTTTAGCTTTTTTCTATATTTTATTTTTTTTTCATCCAGATGGCTTAAGTGTTTCGGCGAATGCTGTTTTAGCTTCGGTGGCTTGGGTGGCCATTTGGTGGGTTACGGAAGCAATCCCTATTTATGTAACAGCCTTGTTGCCGTTAATATTGTTTCCCCTAACTGACGCTTTGAGCTTATCTGAAACAGCAACATCCTACGGTCATAAATATATTTTTTTATATATGGGAGGGTTCATTTTGGCCATTGCCATTGAAAAATGGAACCTGCATAAAAGAATAGCGCTAACCATCATTAATCTAGTCGGAACAAATGTTATTAATATCATTCTTGGTTTTATGCTGGCAACTGCATTTCTATCTATGTGGATTTCCAATACGGCGGCGGCAGTAATCATCTTACCTATAGCTATGGCAATTATTTATCAATTAAATGACAACCCAGAAACAGAGAAAGATGAAAATAAAATTTTTGGGAAGGCTCTAATGCTTGCTATTGCATACAGTGCATCTATAGGTGGTATTTCAACATTGATTGGCACACCTACCAACTTAGTTTTAGCTGGGGTGGTGCAAACCACATTTGGCAAGGAAATTACCTTTTCAGAATGGTTCGTGCTTGGATTTCCGATTGCCGTGCTGCTATTATTTATAAGTTGGGTTTATTTGACTCGCTTTGCTTTTACATTTAAACAAAAGGAATTTCCTGGAGGAAGAAGTGAAATTAAATTAAGATTAAAAGCTCTAGGTAAAATGGGATTTGAGGAAAAAATGGTGTTATTTATTTTTGTCTTAACCGCTTTAGCATGGATAGCACGTTCTTTTTTGTTACAACGTTTAATTCCTGCTATAGATGATACTATTATTGCTATGTGTACCGTAATTATAATGTTTCTAGTGCCTACAAGCCAAAAAGGAAAGAAACTAATTACATGGGAGGATGCTGTTAAATTACCTTGGGGAATTTTAATTTTATTCGGTGGAGGTTTAACCTTGGCAATGGGTTTTGAAAACAGTGGTCTAGCACTTTGGATAGGTGGCAAATTATCGGCTTTGCAGGTATTACCTTTTATTCTTTTGTTGCTGATTTTAATTGCTATAGTAAATTTTTTGACAGAGCTAACGTCTAATATTGCTACGACTGCAATATTATTGCCTGTATTAGTTTCATTGGCCCCAGTTCTCGGGGTACACCCTTATTATTTGATGATAGCAGCTACTTTAGCGGCGTCTTGTGCTTTTATGTTACCTGTTGCAACTCCACCAAACGCGGTAGTTTTCGGGTCAGGATACTTAGAGATGGAGGATATGGTAAAAAAGGGGTTTTGGTTAAATATTATCTCAATTCTTATTTTAACGCTTGTAGTTTATTTAGTGCTTCCTTTGGTGTGGGATTTAACTTAGAATTCAAGAATATTTAACATTTATAAAAATGAAATTAGTATTTATTCAAACCGGAGGTACTATTGATAAAGATTATCCCAACAAGACTAAAGGATGGGCTTTTGAATTTGGTGAACCTGCAACAAACCGTATTCTTAAAAAATTAAATCCATCTTTTGAATTTGAAGTGATTACTGCGTTCCAAAAAGATAGTCTAGAAATAACGGATCAGGATAGGCAGGAATTAGTAGATTTAATCAATAGTAAAAATAGTAGTAAATTCATCATTACACATGGAACCGATACCATGATAGAAACCGCTGAATTTCTTAGTAAGCACATTGAAAATAGGTGTATTGTAATCACAGGAGCCATGCGACCAGAAAGATTTAGCAATTCAGATGCACCAACAAATTTGGGATGTGCTATTGCAACAGCTCAACTAATTGAAAAAGGAATTTTTATAGCTATGAATGGTATTATTAAAAGATATTCAGATATAGATAGAAATTTAGAAACAGGACAATTTTATTAAATTCAGCAGGGTTAGTTGTATCAGCGTACTTCATAATCAATCAGTCATTTTTTAAAAGTATTTTGTTTATCCATTAAATTTTGAATAAAATTGACAAGAAAAATATTTTCTAAAACTATTTAAAAGCAAGTATGTAAATTGAAATTAATTTTAACTGTACTATTCTGCACAGTAAATTATAGGCTATTTTTTTTTGAGAATCTTATAGTCTTTAGTTTAATATAGCAATAGGAAATTAAATTTTTAAGATCTTACGTCAATTAAGGGAACCATATTTTTTAAACAATTAAAATCATGCAAAAACAAGAACTGATAGATTGCCATAAACGTATTGAACCATATATTCACAATACACCTGTTTTAAGCTCAACCCTAATTAATGAAATTGTAGGAGCATCTTTAGTATTTAAATGTGAGAATTTTCAAAAAATGGGAGCTTTTAAAATGCGAGGAGCCACGAACGCCATATTACAATTATCAGAAGATAAAAGAAAAAAAGGTGTTGTAACCCATTCTTCTGGCAACTTTGCTCAAGCGCTTGCTCTAGCAGCTAAAAGCTTAGGTGTTAAGGCTTATATTGTTATGCCCTCCAATGCCCCACAGGTAAAAATAGATGCTGTTAAAGGGTACGATGGTGAGGTAATTATTTGTGAACCCACACTTCAAGCTAGAGAAGCAACTGCCAAAGTGATTGAGCAAAGTAAAGGAGCTACTTTTATTCACCCATCTAATAATATGGAGGTCATATTAGGTCAAGGAACAGCAGGAAAAGAATTACTGGAAGACTATCCCAATCTAGATTATATTTTTGTGCCTGTTGGAGGTGGTGGACTTGTGGCAGGAACAATTTTGGCTGCTAAAAATTTTGGAAATAATTGTAAAGTCATAGGTGGAGAACCCTTTGAAGTTGATGACGCTTATCGATCTTTAATAAGTGGAAAAATCGAATCAAATAGCTCTACTAATACAATAGCCGACGGACTTAAAACTCAACTAGGAGATCAAAATTTTCCGATTATTCAAGAAGGAATAGAAAGAATAGTACGTGTGACAGAACAAGAGATCATAGAATCCATGCAATTAATCTGGGAGCGCTTAAAAATAGTTTGTGAGGCCTCATGTGCTGTAGCATTGGCAGCCTTATTAAAAGAAAAGGAATTATTTAAGGACAAAAAAGTTGGAATAATTATTTCAGGAGGTAACGTTGATTTAAGCAAATTACCTTTTGGGAATAATTAATTTTTTGTTCTATATTTAACGTTACCGTTTTTTCATTTTCTTAGCTTGTAAAAATTTACCTCCAGATGGTCAAAAGTCTATTACTTAAGCGAGCAGACTAATTGCAATGCACTTTAGTTATAGAAATCGATATAGATTAAAATTAAATTAATACATTTCACAAAAGTAAAACTTACTCTATACATTCCTTAAAGAAAAGCCTTACCTGAGCTTTTCTCGAAAAGCTTCATTCTGGGAAAAGAGCTTCACCACAAAGGTTTTGGACAAAACTCCAAAGCTTCCGATTTCCATTCCACTTGCCCGCTCATTCCCGAAGAAAAATGGGGAAACGTGCAAACTCTACTTGAATCTACATCCTTGAAGTTAAGTCCGCTTTGCATACCTGCTCAACGATAATATTCAGTTTCCATAAGCCATTCAGCACATTCCCCTGCATTTCGATGCTCTGCATTCCGGGAAAAGAGCTTCATTGACAAAGAAGTTGGACACAATCCCCATAATTTATTTTGGAAAGTAAAATTGATATACATGAGGATAAGGTTCTTTTCCAAAATAAAAGATGTGAATTAAGTCCACCTAACAAACCTAATTGCATTTTGTTCCGCTTCCTGTGATTTTGTATTTCACAATAGATTTAGACGCACCTCCCGAACCATCACCGCTATACCTTTTTTTGACAGCAAAATTACAACATTCGGAAGTTGAACGGACTGCATAAACCAGGCTCGTTCCTCGCTCTTATTTATAAGTCCTTATCAATTCCAAATATTGAAGCGCACAAAGCAACAAAAAGAAGGTAACAGTGACGGCGCTATGGGAAGTAAATCTAAAATGAAAATTATGAAATCATACAAAATCAACAAAAAGGAAGCGGAACAAAAAAAACAAAAAAAAGGAAAAATATATTTCCTTTCTGTTCACTCTTAGATTTAATTAAATAAAAGTAATACATATTAAATTATTATATATCCGCTTAGCTTCCAGTCGCTGTAATGCTTGCTATTACTAGTCTATCGAACATTCTGTCTCCAAAATACCTTCTATTTAGCTTATAAATGAACTCATTGAGGTATAATTGTAAATATTTTCTTTTTATTTTATGGAATTTCTGAAGATCTCTTTTGGCATTTCCAATTGTAATGT
>Ga0209390_10002785_pt1 | contig 29780 bp, 15 predicted proteins | sample BON01_FD_187212 | JGI IMG/M metagenome (GOLD analysis project Ga0209390, IMG submission 187212) | Freshwater microbial communities from Lake Bonney liftoff mats and glacier meltwater in Antarctica - BON-01 (SPAdes) (version 2) | ecosystem: Environmental > Aquatic > Freshwater > Ice > Glacier...
CTGGGGGGGGGGGGCCCGGCGCCAAACCAAAACCAGCACGACGCGCAAAACAAAAAAAACAAGCGCGCCCCCCCCTTCCTTACTCTCCTGATCGCCTGCCCCCGGACCCCCTCGCGCGGGCGGCGACAGACAGACCATCGGTCCGAGACGTCTGAGTTTTTTCATTACAGGTGCAAGGGCTCCAAAGAAAGAACACGAAAGTGTAACAAAAAAAAGTGGAGAAATCGCGGCGAAGGCGTTTTCAGCGCGGAACCAAACAAAAACAAACAAATCATCGCGGCGACGGCAACACGTGAGCAGAGGCAGCCGGCGGCGCGACGGTCGCCGCCGGGCCCGCCCCCGTCTCGCCGCGCCCCCCCTCCCCCCTGCTGCCGTCCAGCCACCGCATCGCCGCCTCCCAGACGGCCCACTGCGCCGCGTTTGCCGGCACGGCGCGCACGACCGTCGCCCGCGCGCCCGCCCACAGCGCGCGGGGCCCGCCCTCGCGCCACAGCGCCCGCAGGTGCCAGGCGAGCGGCCTGTCCCAGGGCGAGCCCGGGCGCGCGGCCTGGATGCGCGTCTTGGCCACGTCGAGCGGGAGGATGGCCATCCACATGGCGGTGCCGGCAAAGGCGCCGCACACGGTCGCGCGGCCCACGCTGGAGAGCGCCTCGCGCCAGGCGTCCGGCGGGCCGTCGCCCTCGGCGTTGGCGTTGGCGTTGGCGTTGGCGTTGGCGTTGGCGTTGTCGTTGGCGTCGCCTTTTTCGCCGCCGTCGTCTCGTCCGCTCGCTCGTCGCGCGCCGCCGCTGCCGCCACTGGCCCCCGCCCCCTCTACCCCGCCGCCCCACCCGCGCCGCGCCCACTCGTAGGCGACGAAAAAGATGGCGTTGCCCGGCGCCTCGCGCGCCACGGTCGCGCCGAATCCGCGCATCATGCCCCGGGCGCCCTGGCGCGCGAGGACGTCGCGCACGCAGGCGGCGGGCGTGGGGTACTGGCCCATCTGGAGGCGGCACTTGACGAGCTCGGTGGGGGCGAGCACCACGGAGAGGGCGACGCCGGCGACGGCGGCGGCCGCGGCCACGGCGGCTAGGGAGGGAGGCGGCGGCGGCGGCGGAGGCGACGGCGGCGGTTGCCCGGGCGACGCCGGCGCCGACGCCGACGCGCCCGCCTCTGCCTCTCCCCCCTCGGCCGCCGCCGACGCCGCCGCCGACGCCGCCGCCGACGCCCTCTGCACCGCGACGATGCGCTCCAGCGCCGTGCCGTACGCCGCGTAGTTGACCGCCGTCTCCGCCGCGCCCCCGACCAGCGGGCTCGTCATCCCCTGGTACAGCGAGCGGGCCCCGCCGCGCTGCACGAGCGCCCGGGCCGCGCGGAGGATGCTGCCACCGTAGGCGCCGCCGCCGCGGTCGGCCTGCAGGCGCACTTTGACCGTGTCGAGGGGGTAGCCGACGGCGACGTTGGCGGTGCCGGCGAGGAACCCGCAGGCCAGGTGGCGCAGGGCGGCGGCGCGCGGGTCGGTCGGCGGGTCGGGCGGGGACGGGGCGGCGCCGACGCGGGCGGCGGGCGCCGGCGGCGGCGGCCTTGCCGCCGCCATGCCTGCGTCCGCCTCTCCTTGCCGCGCCCCGACACTCTCAGCCCCGCTTGGTCGCCTCGATTGGTTGGTTTGATTGGCGCGTGGGGGGCGAGGAAAGGGAGGATTCGACGGGTGTCGTCGATTCGAAATCGTAGGTCGCAAAAGAGGTCGCGTTTCCGGTTCGTAGCGTCTTTTTCCAAGATGAGATGAGTGAAGCGGTCAAGGTCTGGTTGGGACAGCCGGGGCTGACGATGGCGCCGCTGCGACGCTCGTTCTTCGGTTCAACTGCGAGCCGGCGCAGCGCGTCGACCCGAAAGCGCCGGCCTCGCGGCTCCGTCTTTGTGCCGCTGCTCGGGCGCCGAGCACGCCGAGCGGCCGCCCCTGGACCTGCGAGGCGGCCGCGTCACTGCATCGTGTTATTTTTGCACAAGAGCGTGTGCGCGATGCCGCCCGGCGCCGACTGGCCCTCCAGGGCCGAGACGACCGCGTCGATCCCCCCCATATGATGGCCGTCATTTGGAGGGGAGCGCGCAGCGCGTCGCCTTTCACGCCCAGCGCGGTGCCGAGCGCCGTCGTCGCCCCGCTGAGGGCCTCGAGCGCCAGCACCGGCGCCGGCGCCAACGGCAGCGCCGCGCCCCTCGAGGGCGCTCGAGGCCGCAGCCGCCCCCGTGGGCGCCGGCGCGCTGATCAGCGCGTCCATGGCAGCCTCGTCCATCGTCACGGCCGCCAGGGCCGCCGAGAGCGCCGCCTCGACGTCCGCGTGCCTCTTTGTGGAGGAGCGGGCGGCGGGCGGCGGCGGCGGCGGCAGGCAGCAGGCGGGAAGAAGCGCGGAGCGCGAGTCGAGGCGGGGGCGGCGACGGCAGCGACGAAGGCAGCGACGACGCGAGCGGCCCGGACGCCTCCTCGAGCGCGTTCAGGGCCGCCCCGATCGCCCCGGCCAGGACAAAGGCCCGGCGGGCGGGCGCGTCGCGCGACAGCAGCGCGGACACCGCGCGCGCGGCCGTCGCGCGCCGCCTGCTCGCGGGGCTGTCGACGCGGCGCTGCCGGGGCGCTGCCGGGCCCGGCCGGACGAGGCGCAGACGCCGGTCGACAGCCCCCCTCATCGGAACCGACGCCCCCGCCGACCCCCTCGCCCTCGTTCTCGTCGTCGTCGGCGCGGTGCCGCGCCAGCTGCAGCAGCGCCCCCCACCCCGGGTCGGCCGCCACGACGGCCGCGCGGCACCGCGCGTCCACGGCCATGACGCCGAGCGCGCCCGCGCACGCCTCCTGGATGGCGTGCCGCCGCGAGCTCGACAGCACGCCGTCGGCGAGCAGCGCGGCGGCGGCGGCGGACGCAGACGCCGGGCCGTCGGCGCCGCCGCGGGCCTCGCGCACGCAGCGGGCCGTCAGCGAGCTGCGCGCCAGGGCCACGAGCGTGGCCGCGGCGCCGGCCTGCTCGAGGGCGAGGCGCGGCGCCTCGCTGGCAGATGCAAACTGCAGCTGAAGTGATTGTGGTCGGTTGCTTTGTGTGTGCGCGAGAGAGGGATCAGTCGATCGCACATCGACCGTGCGTATGTGAGCGCGCCGCCGCCGCTTTTATGGTTTCCGTCCCGCGAGCGAAAGCGCCAGCCGCCGACGACGACATTGCGCTCGCGCGTGCCGCCGCCGCCGCCGCTGCCAGCAGCGCATGCCCCCTTGAGGCGCCAGTGACGCGCAAGGTCGAACAACTTCACAGTGCCTAGGTTTGATGCTGGTGCTAATGTCTGGTAACTTAGGCGGCTCTCCGTACCAATTCAGATACACGTTTCCGTCGATCCGCCGTTCCCGGGCGCGCGAGCGAATCGTTCCCCCGCCGGCTGTCGCCATCGTCGTCGTCGTCGTCGTCGTCCTCCTCCTTCAATCAAAACAACAGGCGCCGCCGCCCAAACAGCTGGAACCCCTGCGTGTTGGAGGTCGACTGCCGGACAGGGGTGTCCACGGTGATGGGAGTGGCTACGGACACGGGCGTCGACGTGCCCAGGCTGACCGGGCCGGAGACGCCGCCAAAACCGTTGCCGCCAAAGCCGGCGGAGGGGCCGGCCGGGGCGTCGGGCACCTCGATGACGTTGGGGATGACCTCGGCGCCAGCGGGGACCGCAACCTGGACGAGAGCCGTATCGCCGCTGCCCACGGGGAACACGGCTTGCTGGGAGGAGACGGCCGGGACGGCCGCGGCGCCGGGCAAGGCGGGCGCGGAGGCCGCGCGGACGGCGGGCACGGGTGCGCGCAGCGCCCGGGCGAGCGCGGCGGAGACGCTCTCGTAGAGGCGGCGCTCGGCCAGCGTCACGGTCGTGGTCGTTGCGACGGGAGCGACGGCGGTAGCAGGCGTGGCGACAGGGACTCCGACGGCAGGCGGCGCAAAGTCGGCCGGAACAGGCCCACCGGCCGCCGACAAGACGACCGCCCCGACCGATCCGTCATCGGCCACAAACGGCCCGTCGCCTGCCCCCCCCGCGACCAGGACTCCGTCGCCGCCCCCGATCAGGGAGCCGTCGTCCACCACCACCATCGCAGAACCGTCGTCGACTGCACCCGGAAGCAGCGCCCCGCCTTGCTGCTGCGCCGCCAGCGCCTGCGCCAGGCCCGCGATGGCGGCGTCCTTGGCCTCGTCGCTCGTCGCCAGCCCCTGCTGCTGCTGCAGCAGCAGCTCCCCGGGTGTCAGCGCCGCCGTGTTGGGCACCGCCACGCCCGGCTGCAGCGCAGACCCCGCCAGCAGGCCGCTGCCCGCCACGCGGCCCTCGCCGAACGCGCCGAGCACGCCGAGCGGCTGCTCTTGGACCTGCGAGGCGGCCGCGCCCGCGCTCGCCGCCGCCCGGCGCTGAATCATGTTTTTCGCGCCCAGGAGCGTGTGCGCGATGCCGCCCAGCGCCGACTGCCCCTCCAGGGCCGAGACGACCGCGTCGTTGGTCCCCATGGCCGTCATGTTGAGGACCGCGCGCATGGCGTCGCCTTTCACGCCCAGGGCGGTGCCGAGCGCCGTTGTCGCCTCGCCCAACGCTTCGATTGCCGTCTCTTTCGTCTCGACGAACGCGTCATTGAAGGCCTGCGCCTGGCCCACGAGCACCTCGCCGTCGGTCCAGGCCGCGGCGTAGGGGGTGCAGGCGGCCAGCGCGAGGGCCGCCAGGAGCAGGGCGGAGGCGGCGAGCTTCATCTTTCGGCTCGTTTGTCGGGCCGAGAGCGAGAGAGGCAGAAAAGAGAAAAGAGTGAGGCGGCGGCGAGGGTCTTGGTTTTGCGTTCCTTCTTCTTCTGTTTGTTTCAGGCGTCACGGTTGCAAACTGATAAATGCTTAGATCGTCGTCGCTTGTGAAGTTTCGTAGGAAGCGAGCAAGGCGCGAGGCCCAAACGACCCCCCACGAGCGGCCGTTGACGGAAAAAACGCGACGACAAAAATTTGCCGCTCGGTCTAAAAAAAGACTGTCCCTTTTACACACGCGGCAGCGACCACAAAGAGGGCGGTCTCTCCAACCACACAGAGCCAGACACGAAAATGGACGAGGACGGCGGTGCCCCGGCGGCGCGCCGGCGTTCTCGCCGCCAGCAAGCGACGCGCCCTGAAAAACACGCGCGATTCGCTCACCCGCGCGCAAAGTTGAGCAGCAGCAGCACCGCCGCGCTCAGCACCAGCGAGCCCCAGAACGCGTTCTGAACCCCCACGATCGCCGCGCCCCGCATGATTCCCGTCAGCTCCTGCTTCTCGCGCTCGTCCAGCTGGCCGAAGAACCCGCGCCCCTCCTCCTCCTCCTCCTCCGCCTTGCTTTTGCCGCCGCCGCCAGCGCCGCCCCTGCCGTCCTCGCTGCCGCCCTTGCTGCCGCCCTTGGCGCCGCCCCCCTGCCCCTCCTCCCCGGCCCGCAAAGGGTCCGCGATCCCCTGCAGCTCCGTCAGCGCCACCGCGTGCGGCGACGTGGCCGCGTCGTCCTCGTCCCACCGCGCGCCGCCGCCGCGCCGCTTCCACCGCCACAGGTCGGTCAGCAGGTGGCCGAGTGCCGCCAGCGCCGCGGGGTCGTCACACGCGGGGCCTAGGCCGTCGGCGTCGGCGTCGTTGCCGGCGGCGGAAAGGGCGGCGGCGGCGGCGGCGGCGGCGGCGGCGTTGGCGGCGGCGATCTTGCCGCCGCCCCCGCCTGCGTCTCTCGCGCCGCCGGTGCTGCGGTCCTCCAGGTCGCTGGCCGCCGCGCGGAGCATAAACTGCGACAGCGCCTCGGCGGCGCGGCGGACGGGGACGCCCTCGGCGGCGCGCGGGGGGCGGGCGGGGAGGCGCACGGACTTTTGGGCGTAGAGCAGGACCTCGCGGGGCGGCATGTCGAGGCCGCGCAGCTCGCCGAGCAGGGTCTTGATGCCGCGGCGGCGGTCGGCGGCGAGCGCGGCGCGAGCTGCGAGCGCCGTGGCGTCGGGCGGCGGCGGCGGCGGCGGCGGCGGCGGCGGCGGTGCGGCGTCGGCGGCGGCGGTGGTGGTCGCGTCGGCGCCGCCGGCGCTGCTGCCGACCGCCGTGCCAGGACGAGTGCGGCGGCGGGCTGATGATGGTGTTGCTGCTGCTGGTGAGAATGAAGTCCGGCTGCCGGCGCGCGCGGCGATCGACGACGACGCGATCATGGGAGGCGGGCGAGGGCTGAACAACACGCGCGGTGCGCCGGTGCTCAGGCTGCGCAGCGAGCGGCGCGGCGCGGCGGCGCCCCCGCGGTCAAGTGATTGGGTTGAGGATTGCATGATGTTGTTTTGGTCGTGGCTGTTGTGTGGCCGCAAAAGTCAGGGGGTGGGGAGTCCTCGTGTCCTCCTCTCCGAAAGGCACAAGATTTTTTGATCATCGCCCTCAGTTGTGATACAGCGACGCCCGCTCAATCCAGCGACAGGTCCACAACTAGCTGGGCTCACGTGCCTTCTTTCCACTCGTCCTATCAACGTGTTTGAAAAGGCCACGCCTCGCGCATGCCACACTCTCGCCAGCTCCTCCTCGTTTCGTCGCTCCTCCTGCTCCCGTCGCTCCTTTCCTCGGCACGCGCGCGAACCTCTCCACCACCGGCACTCCCGAGCGACGCAATGGGCTTTGCGGACCAGCTCAGGAGGTGAGTGGTGACGGGGCGTCGGCAAAGTAGGCGCCAAACGAAAACGGCAGTTGGCGGCGCTCGACCGACGCGTCCGCGCCAGCGCCCGGTCTCGGCGCGCGCGCTCTCTCGTCGGGGCCGATGAGCCCCTGCCCCTGCCTCTGCCTCTGCCTCTGCCTCTGCCTCTGCCTCTGCCTGTGCCTCTGCCTCTGCCTCGCTCACGCGCGCCTTCCCCCCCCCCGCAACGACCGAAAACACCCAATAACTCAAAGCCTGGCGCACCTCGCGCAGGCGACGGCGGCGCGCGCCCTCGAAACAACAACGGGCGGGAACGACGGCCAGACCTGCCCCGCCGCCGCCGTGCCCGTCCCCTCGGGCCCCGACGCCTGCGCCATCCCGGACGGCGCCGCCGGCTGCTGCTGCGACGACTCGGGCTGCGTCCGCGCCGAGTGCAGCGGCCAGGTCCACTACCTGTCCTCCGCGCGCTACAAGATCGGCCTCGACGCGGGCAGGGGAGGGGGCATCTGCCATCTGTCGCTGCTGACGCCCCAAAATTCTTTCCAGGGCAGGAATTTCTTGAACGCGTACGACTGCGGGCGATTCCTGCAGCAGTCGTACTACGGCGACGAGGACGGCAGCCACTGGGATGGCCGGCCGTGGCGGTGGAACCCCGTGATGGGCGGGTCGTGGCGGAACGCGCCCTCGCGCGTGCTGTTCGCGGGCGGCGCGTCCGGCGGGCGCCAGATCGCCGTCGCCACCGTCCCGCGCAACTGGGCGGGCGGGCAGCTGCTGGAGGACTGCCTGATGACGACGGCCGTGCGCTTCCTCAAGGAGGACCCGGCCCTGGTGCACGTGCGCCAGTCGTTTACTTATGCGGCGTCCGGAAAAAAGCACGCCCCGCGCACACAGGAGACGCCCGCCGTGTTTGTCGACCGGCGCCTGGGCGAGCTGTGCTTCTACGACGGCCCCGCACCCTGGACGGGCGGGCCGCTGCGGCGCGAGCGGCCCGGTGCGCAGCCGCCCAACTCGTACTACAAGACGACCGAGCGGTTCGCCGCCTACGTCAACGAGCGCAACGTCGGCCTTGGCGTCTTTTGCCCCGCGGCCACGGGCGCGCTGACCGCTTATCGGGTCGGGCCCGACGGCTCCGAGGCGCGCAGCGACACGAGCTACTTTGCGCTGACGGTCGACCGCGCGATCGTCCCCGGCGAGACGTTCGTGTACGACTGCTACCTGGCGGCGGGCACCATGCCCGAGATCCGCGCCGCGTTCCGGCGGCAGGCGGTGCGGCTGGGGATGGCGCCGGCGGCGCCTTCCGTGACGCGAGACGGCGAGAAAGAGGGGGCACCTCGCACTCTCGACCGCTCGATCATGCACCCGCAGTGACACCCACACATTGACCACTCAACTCGCGTGCATCACCCAACCCATTTGTAATAGTCGACAAGACTTTTGGCGGCGCGTCTGACAACCGCAACTCCCTCTTTTCTCTCTTCCCCGCCGCGGCAACGCACGCGTCGACCACGCTGTTGGGGATCGAACGCGAGGGGCCAACGCACATCGACCAATTGCTGCTTTGCTTGCTTGAGCCACGCGGGCGCCCGCGAGAGAGCTCCAGGAAGCGCCCTTCTTCTCACGCACCCGCCGATCGCTCTCTGTTGGCCGCCCTCTGCTGCCAAGGGGACACGCGCGCCTGCGTACTACGCACCAGCGGCGCCCATCCAGACCAGCAGCGCGCGCAAGCCTCTCGCGTGGAGAGGGAGACCGCGCGTGCAACCACCGGCCGCCGCCCGCGCGTCACTGCCGCCGCCGCCGACGCGCGCGCGCGCGCTCGCCCCCTCTTCCTGAAGAACGACCAGACACTGCACGAAACAACACAAATGGCGTACGACGAGGTCGAGGTCGAGGACATGGCCTGGGACGCCCAGCTCAGGGCCTGGACCTACCAGTGCCCCTGCGGCGACCTCTTCAGCATCACGCCCGAGGAGCTGATCGCCGGAGAGACCGTCGCCCGCTGCCCGTCGTGCTCCCTCTTCGTGGAGGTGGTGTACGACCCGGACCACCTGCCCGCCGTGCCCGCCGCCGGCGAGCAGGGGGGGGACGGGGCGGGGGACGCTGGGGGTGGCGGGGGAGGGGGGAAGGAGGAGGAGGCCGGGCGCGCGGCGCAGCCGCCGGCGCCCGCGCCGATCCCGGCGTCGGCCTGAGGGCGTCTCTTCTTCGTGTTTTTGGTTTTGCCCTTTCAACATCCTCTCCCTCTCTTTCTTCGATTGGATTCAGTAACGCGTTGAAACAAAAGCGAGAGGCCAGCCAACGACCCAACCAAGTGGGCAGGAAAGACGCCGGGCTGGCTGCCCCCCCCCCACACATCCGCAACCAAAATCAGCGGCGCTTCTTTGTCTCGGGGGCTGCGGCGGCAACCACCGCGCCCCCCTCCTCGCCCCCCTCGTCGCCGTCAAAGTCGGCCGCGCCCAGCTCCTTCTCGTAGGCCATCCACCCCTTGGCGGGCGGGCTCGCCGCGGGCAGCAGCGCCCGCAGCGCCCGCTCCCACACCCACGTCCCGCCCGCGACCGCCGCCGCGCCCGCCACCAGCCGCAGCCTCAAACCGGGCGGCATGGGCACCAGGCCAAAGCCCTCGTTCATGCCGGGCAGCGCCTCGCCCGCCAGCAGCAGCCAGAACGCTCCGGCCCACTGCAGCGCGCGGCGCATGCCCCCGTTCTCCGACAGCGGGGTGTTGTGCGGCGCGCCCACGTAGTTGACCCCGAACGTGATGAGCTGCACGGCCTGCTCCGCCAGGTAGCACGCGCTGTTGACCAGATTGGGCGCAAAGTCCCCGTCGGCCGGCTGCCGCTCGCCCTCGGCCATGGCGGCGGAAGACGCGCGGAACGCCCACACCACGAACGCCAGCTGCGCGGCGGCCTGGCCCAGCAGCGACAGCAGGAAGTAGGCGCAGAAGATGGACGGGTGCGGCCGCTCGAGCGACAGCCGCTCCAGGGGCTTGGCCGACGACAGGAAGAAGAACATGCCCGCCTGGAGCACGCCGCCGAGCGTCGCCTGCGCGTCCGAGAGCTTCACCCCGGCCAGGTACAGGGCGGAGAGCGTGTAGGCGGTCGACAGGCAGATGAGGCCCAGGATCTTGAACATCTGCACCGTGGTGACGAGGGTGCACCGGCCCTGCTTGAGGACCTCGGCGACGGGGGCCACGCCGCCGGACTTGGCGGTGAAGGGGGCGGCCATCGACGCGTCTCCCGGCTTGAGGAGCGGCGGGTCGCCGGCGTCGAGCCCGCCCGCGCCGCCGCCGCCGGGACCGCCGGCGGCCGCCGCCTCTGCCTCCATCTTGTCGAGCCAGTCGGCCATGCCCTGCATCGCGCGGGGGACGGGTTTCCCTTGGCGGCGGAGCTCCTCGAGCATGGCGTGGCCGGGGCGCTTGAGGCCCGGGGGGGAGGAGGAGGAGGCGTCGCCGGCGCCGGCACCGCCAGCCGGTCCGCCGCCGCCTCCGCCGCCGCCTCCGCCCGCCGCCCGCAGCTGCCGCTCCCGGGCCTTCGCCTGCTCCTTGCGCTGCTTCGCCTGCCGCTCCGCGTCCAGCTGCGCCATGGCCATCGCCACGTTCATCGGCGTCACCGCCCGGCCGCTCGACGCGACGAGCTCACGCGCCTCCCGCTGCCGCTCCAGCGCCAGGGCCAGCGCCCTCTCGCTCGGCGCCAGCAAGGCGACGCCCACGTGCGCCGCCTTGAGGCCGCCGACGTCGTTGGTGCCGTCTCCGACCATGAGGGTGGTGCGCCCGCTGCCGCGCAGGGCCACCAGGACGGCCTCCTTCTGCTCGGGGGAGACGCGGGCGAAGACCTGGACGAGGGGGACGACGCGGGCGGCGAGGGTGGGCGAGTGGCCGCCGGCAGAGGCGCCGAGGGCGGACGAGGCGGCGGCCGGCGCGGCGGCGGCGGCAAAGGAGGCCGCCGCGCCCCCTGCCCCTTGCGCGGCCGCCAGAGGGATGGCCTCGAGGTGCGCGAGCGCGTCGCCCGTCAGGCACAGGTCGTAGCGCGACGCCAGGCGCAGGATCGAGCGCCAAGAGCGCTCAAACGGGCGCCGCGAGAACGAGATCACGCCGGCGGCGCCGTTGCTGCCGTTGCTGCCGCTGCCGTCGCCGCCAGCGCCGCCGTGCGCCCCCGCCGCCGCCGCGCCGGGGGAGACCCACTCGTAGTCCCCGTCCGCGGCCGGCGAGCCGAGGGCGGCGTGGCGGGCGGCGGCGGCCGTGCGCGTGACGGCGACGGCCCCGGCGGGGTCGCCGCTGTCGCCCGAGCTGACCGAGTCCCCGCCGTCCCCGCCGCCGTCGCCGTCGCCGTCGCCGGCGTCCGCGGCGGCGCCCTTTTCCGCGACGCGCTCCCCCTTGTTATTCTCCTTCTTCGCCCCCGTCGCCGCCGTCGCCCCGCCCGTCGCTCCGCCCTGCTCCTCCTCGGCCTCCTCGCAGTGCTGCAGGATCAGCACGGGCCGCGTCACGATGCTCACGTCCTTGGCCGCGTGGCACGCCGTCAGCGGCGCGTCCCCGGTGATCATCACGAGCTGGTGCCCGCTGGCCGCCAGCTGCGCGCACGTGGGCGCCGACTCGGGTTTGAGCGGGCAGGTGAAGACGGCAAACCCCGCAAAGTCAAGCCGCGCCTCGGCGTCGGCGCGCGACAGAGCGCGGGCGGCCGAGACCGTCATCGCGCCGGGCGCAAAGTCGCGGCGCGCGAGGGCGATGACGCGGGCGCCCTGGGCGGCCCAGCGGCGGTGGGCGTCGTCGTAGCCCTCGGGCACGCGGCGGAGCAGCGGGCGGATGGCCTCGGGCGCGCCCTTGGCGAGGACGGCAAAGCGTGGGCCGCCGGAGGCGGCAGCGGCTCTGGCGGCGGCGGCCTTGCTTGCGGCCTTGGCGGCGGCGGCGGCCTTGGCGGCTGCGGCCGCGGCCTCGTCGTCGTCGCCGCCACCGCCGCCCTCTGCCCCTCCTCCTCCCTCGGCCGCCTCGCCGCCCTCCTGCTGCTCCTGCTCCTCGTCCGCCTGCGCGTCGTACTCGACCTCGTCCCCGGGGGCCGGCGCCGCGCCGCCCTCGAGCCGCGCGACCACCGACATGCGCCGCAGCGCGCTCGAAAAGTGGAAGCGCGCGACCACCTCGGCGCGCGCGGGGCCGCCGCCGCCGCCGCCGCCGCCGCCGCCGCCGCCGCCGGCCGGCGCAGCAACGCCGTCCGGCGGGCGCCAGGCCCAGCGCGTGGCCGCCAGCGAGGCGCGCTCGAGCGGGTCGCCCACGACCTCGCCGTCGATGCACACGAGGGACTGGCAGGCGGCCAGCACGACCGCGACCGACGCGGGCACGGCCGCGGGGTCGGCGAGGGCGTCGGGCGCGCCTTGCTCGGCCGCCGCCGCCGCCGCCGCCTCGGTCTTGCCTCCCCCTTCGCCGCCGCCGCCCTTGCGCCTCCTCGCCCCCCCGGCGGCGGCCGCCCCCCCGCCCGCCGATCCAGCCCCCGCCCGCGCGTCCCCCGCCGCCCCCCCCCCCCTTGCCGCGCTGCCCCGCCCGCGCCCCGCCGCCCCCTGCCCCATCCCCAAACCCGCCAGCCCCTCCAACACCATCTGGTCGCTCGTCAGCGTGCCCGTCTTGTCGAAGCAGGCGACGTCGACGCGCCCGGCCATCGGGATGCGAAACGGCTCGGTGCAAAAGACCGAGCGCCGGGCCAGGTTGACGAGCGACGTGTTGACGGCGATGGTGAGCTCCATCGGCAGCTCGGGCGGGATGACCGACGTCACGATCATGACGCAGTTGAGCAGGAGCTTGAAGCGGTCGCGCGAGGGGTCTCGCAACCCTGTGTCGAGCACGTGCCAGGCGGCGAGCACCGCGAAGAACAGCAGGAAGAGGATGAAGCACCCCGTCTCGAGCGAGTTGGCCGTGACGCGCTCGGTCGAGTGGAGGATGGTGCGCACGAGGCGGCCCTGGGCGGTCTCGAAGCCGGTGCGCAGGACGACGGCCAGGCAGCCGCCGTCCGGGGTCTTGAGCTGCGAGTGCGGGCTCGCGGAGGCGGCCATGTTGTTGCCGCCGCCGCCATCGCCACTGCCGCCGCCGGCCTGCGGGCCCCCGCTGCCCCCCGCCGCCCCGCTGCTGCCGCCGCTGCCGCTGCTGCTGTGCTGCAGCACCCGCGTGCCCCCAAACAGCACGTGGCTCTTGTGCGCCTTGACGTGCAGCCGCTCGTCCGCCCCCAGTCCCCCCCCAACGTCCGCCAGCGCCACCTTCCACTGCGGCGTCGACTCGCCTGTCAGCACCGCCTCCTCGGCAATCACGCCGCCGGCCAGCAAGAGGCAGTCGGCCGGCACGACCACCTGCTCGGCAATGGCGGCGGCGGCGGCGGCGGAGGAGACGGCGGTGGTGGAAGGGACGGAGGTGCTGCCGGGAGCGCCGCCGCCGCCGCCCGTTGCCGTTGCCCCCGCCGACGCGCGCACGATCGACACCAGGTCCCCCGGCAGCAGCGCCTCGCCCGGCAGGCGCTCCCACGCGCCGGAGCGGCGCACGTACAGCCGCTGCTTGGGCGTCTGCAGGGCGCGGAGCTCCTTGAGGTTGCGCAGGCGCTGGAAGACGACGGTGCACTCGAAGACGACGAGCATGCCGAGCGTGAACAGCGAGTAGTAGCTGGTATTTTTTGGTTTGGTTTGGTTGGGTTTTGGATGTTTTGGTTTTTTGGCGGAGGGCGGCGGTGAGCGCGCGCGCGCGGGGAAACCAAAGAAGCAGCGGGCGGGCGGGCGTTGCAGCGCGGCAAAAAGAAGCAACACGAACAAGACGCACATGTACTCGTCCAGGCACCACAGCCCCACGCAAAAGACCTGAAACACGAAGAAGGGCGCGAGCAGCTGGTCCCGCAGCAGCAGGCCAAATGCCGGCAGCGGCACCTCGACCCTGTTGAGGCCCCATCGCGCGGCGGCGGCGGCGGCCTGCGCGGCGGACGCCGTGCCCGCGGCGCGCGCGTACGCGCCGAACGTGTCGCGGTCGGGGTAGCGCAGGTGGCCGAAGGCGTGGTGCTGCGGGTCGTAGACGAAGCGGTGGTGGCGGAACTCAAAGCCGAGGTCGCCGTCGCCGCCGTCGGCCGCCAGCAGGGCCAGGGAGGAGGGAGGGGCGCCGCCCTGGCCGCCGCCGCCCCAAAAGCGCGCCTCGAGCGGCACGACCTCCTCCTTGCCGTGAAACTTGGTCGGCGTCACGCGCACGTGCGTCGCCCCGGGCCCCAGGCCGCACGCCCGGTACCGCAGCGCGCACCGCACGGCGACGAGCCAGTGCGCGAGCAGCAGCGCGAGCGCGTGTAAGAGCGCGCAGGCGGCGAGCGCCCAGGAGCAGCGTCGGCAGCCCGTCCAGTCGCCCGCGAGGGCGCGGTGCGTTAGAGCGAGCGCGACAAGGGCGTACAGGGCGTAAAAGGGCAGGGCGTCCAGGCGCTCGAGGACGCCCGTGCGCGCGCGGAGCGGCTGCAGCCGGGCGACCTCGCGCGATCCGGTGGCGGCGACGGCGGGCGGGCGCGCGCGCGGGCGCGCGTCTGTCGGGACCGCGTCCAGGGCGCGCGCGAGGACGGGGTCGGGCACGGGGGGCGGGGCCAGGGCCAGCAGCTCCGCGACGCCCTCGGCCGCGGCCTGCGCCCCGCGGGCCAGGGCCTCCTTGAACCGCTCGACGGCGGCGGCCGCCGCCGCCGCCGCCGCCTCTTGCTCGGGCGTGCGCGCGCCGGGCGGCGGGCGGCGCTGCGGTTGGTTGCCGTTGTTGATGTTGTTGGTGTAGTGGTGGTTGGCCCGCGCGCCCGTGGCGTTGGCCGCGGCGGCGTACGCTGCGCCTCCTCCACCGCGCGCCATGGTTGGTGACGCGGCGTGATTCGCACGGGCGCGCGCGTGGAAGTGGCGTTTGTGAGAGAGAGGGGGGAGTGTGCTTGGCTTGAGTTCGGTTTCCCTCGATGCCGTGGCGGGCGGGCGTCTCTCTGTGACGTGCTATCTAATATGGGGGAGAAGAAGGACGGTTGTCGTGTGTGTGAGAGAGGGACGCGTGTGAGGGATGGGGGACGAAAGGGATGGTGATTTTCAAGTGGATTCTGGTGTCATCGACGATTCGAGGGCCTGTCTTCCCCCCCATGCCGCAGCTCTAGCAACAGCAGAGAGCGTTTACACAACAACTCCATCATCCTCATCAACAATGAATCCCCCGTCCCGGGGGCGCGTGAGCGCTTGAGCGTCCACCAGCTCGTTTGCAAAATCGTCGACAGCTCTCCCTCCGCGCCCCCCCTCCTGCATCCAAGCATGTGATAGACGACAGGGCGCCGCCAATGGAGTCCTCGACGCTCCACCCGGAGCTGTCGCTGATGCCAGAGCGCTGGCTGGACAAGGGGGACGAAGAGGAGGTCGCATCGCCCCGCGCGCGCGCCGACGCCACCGGCGCCGACGACACCGGCGACGACGACGAGGCGAACGCCAACGCCAACGCCACCGCCGTCCCCGCCAACAAGAGGGCCAGCGGCAGCAGCAGCAGCAGCAGCAGCAGCAGCCTCTCTAGCGCTTCCTCCGCCATCTCCGACGCCGCGGCCCAGGCCATCGACCGCGAGGTTGACGACGCCGACGCGTGGGGCGCCGCCGCCGCGCTCGCGCCGCCCCCCCGCTCAGCGTCCGACGCCGCCAACAACCCGCCGTCGGCGTCCTCGCCGCCGCCGCCGCCGCCGCAACCCGTGGCGGTGCGCTCCTTCCCCGTGCGCCTGACCGAGCGCGACCTCCTCAAGGAGTCCGAGGGCGTCGGTGCGTGGTTCGGCTCGTTCCGCGGCTGCGCCCTGCACGTGCGCATCGTCGGCGCGCGCGACCTGTCGGCGCAGCGCGGCGCGCACGGCTCGGCGGCGTCTGGCGGCCTGCCCGACCCCTACTGCGTCCTGCGGGTGGTGGGCGGCGGCGGCGGCGGCGGGAGCGGGGGCGGCGGCGGCGGCGGCGGTGGCGGCGTCCGGCACCGCACGGCGACGGCCAAGGCGGACCTGGACCCGGACTGGGGGGAGGAGTTTATTTTGGAGTGGGGCGCGATTGCGGGGGCGGGGGCGGCCGCGGGCGGCATTGGCGGCGGCATTGGCGGCGGCGGCGGCGGCGACGGCCGGCGGGGGAGGCAGCAGCGGCAGCAACAGCAGGCGGGCAAGGCCGGCAAGGAGGCGGCGGGGGGAGCGTCGGCATCGGCAGCAGCATTGACAGGTCAGGGCTGCGGCGGCCGGGACGCCGCGAGCGCCGGCCCCGGCGGCGGCAGCAACAACGACGACAACCACGACGCCAAGCGCAGCCACGCCGCAGCCCGCGCCGCCCGCTCCTCCGCTGCTCGCCCGGGCCTGCTCGCGCTCGAGGTCTGGGACTGGGATTTTTGGTTCTTCCGGCCGGACGAGCTCATGGGCAAGGCCTTCGTCGACCTGTCGGCCCTGGCGCTCGAGCCGGGCGAGGTGACCGAGCTCGAGCTGCAGCTGCTGCCGCCGTCGGCGCGCGGGCCCGTCCTGACAGCGTCGGAGCGGCAGCTCAAGGCGCGGCGCGAGCGGCGCGAGCGGCAGCGGCGCGAGCGGGAGGAGCGGGAGGCGCGGCAGGCGCGAGAGGAGGCGCGCAGGCGGCGGCGGCTCGAGGCCCGGGCGGGCGCGGCGTGTGGAGGCGAGGGCGAGGGCGCGGGCGCGGGCACGGGCGCGGGCGGCGGCGGCGGCGGCGGCGGCGGCGGCGGCGGCGGGCCCGCCTACCGTCGGTGGACGGGCGCGGCGGCGGGCGCGGCCGCGGGAGCGGCGGGCGCGGCCGCGGCCACCGCCGCCAGCGCGGCGCGCGGCCTGGCCACGACGGCGTACCGCCGCATTCGCTTTCGCACGCCGCCGCCCGCCGCCGTGTCGCAACCGCAGGATCGGCAACGGCAGCAGACGGGCGGCGGAGGCAGCGACGGCGCCGATCGCGCGGACGCGACCGCAGAAGCAGCGGCAACGGCAACGGCGACACCAGCGGCGGCGGCAGCAGGTGAGCCTGGCGGCGTCAACAGCGGCGGCCTCGCCCGTCGTCCTGCCTCCCCCGCCTCGGAGACCAGCGGCCCCCGCGTCGCCTCCCCCTCCTCCCCCGCGCCTTCTGTGGCCGCCAGCAGCAGCCGCGCCCGCCGGCGAAGCGACGCCAAGCGGCCGCCCTCTGCCCTCGTCGGGCCCGGAGCCGCCGCCGCGCGCGCCCGCCGCGCCCTCCTGTCGGCCTTGCGCGCCGCCCGCGGCGCCAACCCGCCCGCCGCCCAGCTCGGCACCCTGCGCGTCGCCCTCTGGTGGGCCCCCTCGCGCGCGCACCAAGACAGCCCCTCTTTGGATGGCCCCGGCGGAGGGCGCCGCGGCCCGGGCGGCCTCGCGGGCGGCGGCACGCCCTTGGTCGCTGAGGCCGTCTCGTTCTGCCTGCTGCCCGGCGAGACGGCCAAGGTGCCCCCGGTCATCACGCACGCCGCGCTCGGAACCCTGTACCAGGAGCCGTGCGTGGCCTACGTAAAGGTCGTGCTGCGGAGCGTCGACCTGGGATTCTCGCCGCTGGCGTGGCAGCAGACGGCGCAGCGGGAGCGCGAGCGCAAGGAGCGCGAGAGGCGGGAGCGGCAGCGGGGGAAGGAGGCGCGCGAGCGGGAGCGGCTGCTGCACAAGCTGCTGCTGCAGCAGCAGCAGCAGCAGCAGCAGCAGCAGCAGGCGCGGCGGCCGTCGCGCGAGCAGGCGCGGCCGGTTGCGGGCGACGCAGCTGCTGCAGCAGCAGCAGCAGCAGCAGCAGGAGCAGCAGCAGCAGCAGGCACAGCAGCAGGCACAGCAGTATCGGCGCCGACGGGCGCTGTCCTGCCGCCTCACCCGACCGACGAGGAGAGCGCGGGCGCCTGGGCCGCGTGGCTCAGCGCCCAGCGCGAGGCGGCGGCGGCGGACGTCGGGGGAGGCGGCGGCGTCGGGCGCAGCAGCGCGGCCGCGGCCGCGGCGTTGGCGGCGCGCTCGGCCGGGCGAGCGGCAGCGGCGGCTGCGGCGTTTGCCGGCGGCGGCAGCGGCAGCGCGCCCGCGGCCGCCCCCCCGTCCCTCCAGCCGCCGCCGCCGGCGCTCGCGCCGCACAACCGCTCGAGCGTCGCCGGCTCGTCGCCCCCCAGCACCCCGCGCGTCTCGAGCGTCACCTTCCACACGCCCGCGATGCCGCCTCATGCCGCCGGCGCGCCCAGCACGCGCGGCCCCTCGAGCGAGTTTGGCCCCCCGTTCCTGGCGCGTGCCGGCGGCGGCTGCGGCCCGGCCTCGCCGCGCGCGCCGCCGCCCTCGTCGGTCGGCGGCGCCTCGGCGTCGTCCTCCACGGCGCCGCGCGGCTGGCTGGGCGGTGGCGGCGGCGGTCCTGCCGGAGCCCTGCGCCCCCCCACCGGCCGCTTCCCGCCGCGCTTTCCGTCGCAGCTGTCCCTCGCCTCTGTGGGCGAGGGGACCGCTGCGGCGTCCGACGCTGCCGCCGCGGCTGCCGCGGCCGACGCCGCCGACGCCGCCGACGCCGACGCCGCCGCCGGCGTGTCCCCCCCCGCGCCCGGCTCCCCGCTCTTTCGCGACACCGCAGCCGCCGCCGCCGCCGCCGCGGCCGCCACGGCCGTCGCCGCAGCCACGGCCGCCGAGGCGGCCGCGCGCCTGCTCGCGGGCAGCAGCAACATCGGCGACGCCTTTTTTGACGCCTTTTTTGACGCGCCCGCGCCCGCGCTGCAGCGCCTGGCGTTCGGCTCCCGCGGCCCGCTGACCTGCAGCGCGCCGGGCACGCCGCCGTCCACGCACCCTGCGCCCTCGATCGCGGGTCTGTACGACGGCTTTGGTGGTGGTGGTGCCGGTTTCGGGACTGGCGGCGGCGGCGGCACGGCGGGCAACGCCGCTGGGGGTGGGGGCGGAGCGGGGTGGGGCGCGTCGTCGTCGGCGCGCGGCGGCCCGCTCGGGTGGGGCGGCTGGCTCATGGCCGCGGCCGCGTCGCCCCGCCGCCGCTTCTGGCAACACCAGCAGCAGCAGGTGCTTCTGCAGCAGCAGCAGCAGTACCGCGCCCACTTTGAGCAGCAGCAGCAGCAGCAGCATCAGAGGCAGCAGAGGCAGCAGCAGCAGCAGCAGCGACGGCCGCCGCCGCCGCCCGCGGTCGTCTTTGCAAAGGCCAAAATCACCCTCGTCCCGCCGCGCGGCGCCGGCGCCGCGGGCGGGCAGGCCGTCGTGTTCGAGACGGCCCCCGTTAAAGTGCGCCCGGGCACCGGCCGCGCCGTCTTCAACGCCGCGTTCGTGTTCACCGTCGCGCGCCCGCTGCGCGATGAGCGCATCATCGTCGAGGTGGCGGCCCGGGGGCCAGGGCTGCCGCCGGGGACGCCCGGCGGCGAGGCGACGGCGCGGGGTGAGTGGCCGGCGGCCGTGCTGCTCGCGGCTTCGCCGCCCCCCCCCTGCGACTGGGCCTCTGTCTTCCGCCTGCGCACGCACCAGGCGCCGGGGGTGCGCCTGGCGCTGCCGCACGCCAACCACAGCCACCACCACCAGAGGGAATCCCCCTCGGGCGGCGGCGGCGGCGCGGCGGGCCCGGCCGTCGAGCTGCTCTGCCACGCCGCCGACGCCGACACGCGCGCCGCGTACTTTGGCGTGCCCGTGGTGGCTCCGGCGGCGGCCGTCGCAGCCGTCGCCGCAGCAGCAGCCGCCGCAGGCCCGGGCCCGGGCGCGGGCGCGGCGCCGGCGGCCGAGGACGGCGCTGGCGCTGCTGCTGCAGGGCCGGCGGCGGCGGCGGCGGTGTCGGCAGCGACAGCAACAGGGACAGGCCTCGCGTCTTCTCCTCATGGGCCCGCCGCGGCGGCGGCGGCGACCGCGGGCGGCGGCGTCTACAACAGCCTAGCGGCGCTCGCCGCGGGCGGCGCGCCCACGGCAGCCGAGGGGGCGCCTGCTGCTGCAGCCATTGCCGTCGCCGCCGCCGCCGCCGCCGCCGCCGCTGCTGCCGCTGCCGGGGGCGCCGGCGCTGGCGCCGTGGGCGCGCCCGCCGCGCTCGGTTCCGAGCTTGCGGTTCAGAGGGCACCCAGGACGATGTGGCGCGCGCTGTTGCAGCGAGGATGGCGCGTCCGCGGGCTGCGTGGCGCCGCCTCGGCCGCCGCCGCCGCCGCCGCCGCCGCCTCGGCCGCCGCCGCGTCGCTCGCCCTCCCCCCGCGCGCCGCCCTTCGGCCGCGCTCCGCGGCGGGCCAAGCCCTAGCAGCCGCGGCAGCCGCTCCCAGCGCGTGGGCGGAGAACCCCCTGGCGGCCCTGCTACCCCCACCGCTCCTCGCGCCGGCGCCTGCAACAACAGCGGCAGCAGGAGCCCCGCCCGCGCCGCCGCCGGCCCCCCGCCCGCACCCGACGATCGCCGCCGCCGCCGCCTTTGAGCGCGGCGGCCCGCTCGCCACCCTCGACGTCGTGCTGCACCGCTGCGACCTCGACGCCCTCCTGCCGCCGCCGCAGCCGCACCACCCGCACGATGACGGCAACAACAAGCAGCACCAGCACGACGGCGACAAGCAGCCCCAGGCCCACCAGGCCCCCCCCCGCTGGTCCCACTACGTCCTTGTCGCCAAGTGCGGCCCCCACTGGGCGCGCACGCACCCGCGCCGCGACGCGCGCCTGGGGTGGCGGCTGTCGGTGCCCGTCTACCACCCGACGGCGACGCTGATCGTGGCGGCGTTCGCGGTCGCGCCGGCCAAAGGCGACGGGAGCAGCGGCGGGGGGGCGCAGCCCGGCGGCGAGGCCGACGGCGGCGTCGGCGTTGGCGTTGGCGTTGGCGGCGGCAGACAGGCGTCGGCGGCGGCCGCGGCGGCGGGCGGGGTCGCCCCCCCCCATGGCGACGCGGACAGTAAGCTCACGTTTCTCGGCAAGGCCACGTACCGCATCGCCACCCTCGCCTCCCTCGCCCACCGCGAGACCTCCAGGGCCCTCCGCCTGCGCGGGCCCTGGCCCCCGCCCGCCCCGCCCGGGTCGGCCGCCGCCGCCGCCGCCGCCTCGGGCCAGGCCGCCCCGCTGCCGCGCGCCGCCGCCGTCGTCGGCACGCTCTCCGTCACGCTGCGCTGCGAGATCCCCGACCGCCGCCGCCTGCTCGCCGCCTACGACCGCTCCCCCTACCCCGCGGCCGTGCACCTGGCGGCCGTTTTCCAGTCCTCGCCGCGCGACGCCGTCGCCGCGCTGCACCACGCGCGCGTTGCCGCATGGCTGGCCGCGGCGGAGCCGCCCGTGCCAGCCGAGGCGTCTTGGATCCTCATGCAGACGGGGCGGGAGCGCTTCCGGCTGCTGCGCGCGAGGTGAGGAAGCTGTGCTTTGGTTGCCTTTTGTTGTGTTGACGTTGCACGTGCAGACGCGGCGGGAGTCGTCGTTGTCTTCCGCTCAATCCCTCTTTGCCGCCGCCATCGCTCACTCGCTCGCTCTCTCCCTCTCATGTCGCCTCCTCGTCCCCCTCCTCTGCGCTTTCAACACGAGACGGAAAAAACAACAACAGGCACAACATCCAGCGCCTCAAGGAAGCCACTTCGTGGCTCCCCGCCGTCTGGGCCTACCGCCACGACCTGATCGCGTGGCGCCGGCCGCTGCACAACCTCGCCTCCGTGCCCGTCGCCTGGGCCGCCTGCTTCCGCCCGCGCCCGGCGCTCGTGCTCTTTTTGGTGTGGCGGGCGGCGGTCGCGCTGCGGCGCCTGCTGCGCGCCAACGTGGTCGAGTACCTGGGGCCGGACCTGGGCGAGCTGCTGCTCGAGTCGCCCGGGCGCGGGGCGGCGCTGTTCTTGCTCGGCGGAGGAGGAGGGGGAGGTGGGGGAGGGGGCAACGGGCCTGGTGGCGTCTTTGGCGCCGACGAGGGCGACGACGACGACGAGGACGACGACGAGGGCGACGACAGCGATGGCGAGGAGGGCGGCGGCGCCGGCGGCGGCAACGGGGGACGGGGCGGCGGGCCGCTCGCCGCTGGCGACGCGACCGACGACGAGGACGGCGGCGGCGGTGGCTACGGCGGCGAGCGCCTCTACGCAGCCGCGCGCGGTCCCAACGCCTCGTCGTTGTGGGGCGGGGCAGGAGGGGCTGGGGCGGCGGGCGGCGGCCGGGCGGGGGGAGGCGGCGGCGGCGCCGGCCAGGCCGCCGCCGCCGCCGCCGCCGCCGCCGCCGTCGCCCTCTTCCGCCCGCGCCACCTCCAGCGCCTGCGCAGCCTCCAGCGCCGCTACGAGCAGCTCCTGCGCATCTCCCTCGCCGTGCAGAACCGCACCGACGACATCGCCTCGGCCTTTGAGCGCCTGCGCGCCGTGGTCGACGGCACCGACCCCTCCGCCGCGCTGCTGTTTTTCGGCGCGGCGCTCGCGGCGGCGCTGCTCTGCTACGCGCTGTCGCCCGGGGCCGTGATCTTTTGCTGGTGGTGCTGGGAGGTGCTCCGACCCGTGTCGTGGCGCGGCCCGCCCGGGATCAAGGGGCCCATGGCGTTCATCGCCAACCTGCCGAGCCGGTCGCTCGAGAACCTGTGAGGGGAGGGGGGGGGGTCGGCGCCGAACTTTGGGACGTCGACACCGACCCTGCGCATCGGTTTTTCGCGTTTTGGTCATCAACGCCCCCTCCTCTCTCGCTGCCCGATAGAATGTTCATACAGAAATTATTGCCTGACCCTCCAGCGACATAATCGCGCAAACCGACGATCAAGGACGGGGAGCCGCCTCGCCCACAACACAACTTGAACGCGTCCTAGCACCAAGCGCACGTCCCTCTCCCTCTTTGCCCTCGGTCGATCAAGACATCGAGCCTCAAAGCACCTCTGCGAAAGCACGGCCGTTTACAGGGGCGGGCGGTGGCCCTACCGCCGCGGAGAGACAATGAACTGAGGACCCCTGCTCCTTCATCTCGGCGCGCGACCTCTTCCCGCCGGGTGACGCGCCGCTTCAGGCGCCTAAGCGAGCACCATGGCGGCCCCGATGCCGCCGCCCGCGGGCGGCAGCGCCACCCATTACGACCTCAGTGAGGTGAGTGCCCCGTTTCGGTTGCCGCCGTCGCGACGTTGCTGCCCCGAGCGACCGCGCGCGCGTCCTCGGTTCGTCGCGTCTCTCTCACGCCCCGCCCCCCCCTCGCAAAAAACCACCCCCTCCCCACCACCCTCCAAAAACACAGACCGCCCGCCGCGACGCCGCCCAGCAGGACCAGGTCCTCCGCGAGTTCGAGCTGCGCCGCGCCGCCCGGCAGGTCGTCGTCCCCACGGACGACGGCCGCGTGCGCGCCATGCTGCGGCAGCTGGCGCTGCCCGTCACGCTCTTCGGCGAGCGCGAGCTCGACCGGCGGGACCGGCTGCGGCGACACATCGCGGAGCACGGGGGCACGGTGGACGCGGCGGTGGCGGCCGCGGGGGCGCTGCTGGTGGTGGGCGGGGTGGTGGTCGGGGGCGGGGGCGGGGGCGCGGCGGGAGCGGGGGGGGGGGCGCGGGCGGGGGCTGCGGGCGGCGCGTCGGCCGGCGCCGCCGAGCCGCCGCCGCAGGCCGAGGTGTTTTACACCGAGGGCCCACCCGAGCTGCGCGAGGCGCGCCTGGCCGTCGCCCGGTGGTCCCTGCCGCGCGCGGGCGCCCGCCTCCGGGCCGCCAAGCGCGTGCGGGCCGACGCCGGCGGCGCGCTCGCGCGGACGCGGGCCGCCCGCTGCTGCAGCGAGGACGCGGCGCGGAGGGTGGCGCAGGCGTGCAGCGAGATCGCGGACGACCGGCCCGTCTCGGGCGCGCGCTTCAGCGCGGACGGCGCGGCGCTGGCCACGTGCGGGTGGGGCGGGCAGGCGGCGATCTGGCGCGTGGTGGCCGAGCCGGGCGAGGACGACGAGAACGACGCGGACAGGCTGCTGCGCACCGGCGGCAGGGGGGGGGCGGGGGCGGCGGCGGCGGCAGCGGCGGCAGCAGGGGCCGAGACGACGGGCCTGACGCGCGCGCGCGGGTGGCAGGCGCACGCCGACCGCGCGACCGACGTCGCGTGGTGGCCGGGCGCCACCGGCGAGGCGGCGCTGGCGCAGGCGGCGGAGGCCGCTGCGGAGGCGGCGGCTGCGGGTGCGGGTGGGGGCGCGGGGGCGGGGGCGGCGGCGTCGGCGGCCGCAGCGGGCGGGGACGCCGAGATGAGCGCGGCCGACGGCGCCGGCACGCTCGCGCTCGCCACGGGCGGCGCCGAGGGCGCCGCATGCCTGTGGTCCGCGCGCGGCGACCTCCTGCGCCGCCTCGAGGGGCACAGCGATCGCCTGGCGCGCCTTGGCTTCCACCCCTCGGGCCGCTTACTCGCCACCGCCTCGTTCGACGGGTGCTGGCGCCTGTGGGACCCGGAGACGGGTCAGTGCCTGCTTGAGCAGGAGGGCCACTCGCGCGCGGTCTACTGCGTGGCCATGAACCACCCGGACGGCTCCCTGGCGTGCAGCGTCGGCCTGGACGCGCACGCGCGCCTGTGGGACCTTCGCACCGGGCGGTGCGTCTCGGTGCTCAGGGGGCACGTGGCGCAGGCGCTGTCGGCCGACTTTTGCCCCGACGGCTACCGGCTGGCCACGGGGTCCGGGGACCACACGGCGCGGGTTTGGGACCTGCGCGCCAAGGGGTGCGCGGCGGTGATCCCGGCGCACCGCGCGCTGGTGTCGGCCGTGCGGTGGCACCCGGGCGCGTGGCCGGCGGCGGGCGGGGGCGGCGGGTCCGGCGGGGGCGGTCTGGGCGGCCACTATCTGCTGACGGCTGGGTACGACTGCGTGGCCAAGCTGTGGTCTGGCCGCGACTACGGCCTGCTGTCAACCCTGGGCGGGCACGAGGGGCGCATCATGGCCGCCGACCTGGCGCCGGGCGGCGCGGGCGGCGGCGGCGGCGGCGCGCCCGCGCGAGCGAGGCACCTGGTCGCCACGGCCGCGTACGACCGCACGGTCAAGCTTTGGCGGCCCGAGCCCGAGGACGAGGAGGACGAGGATGGGGTCGACGAGGACGGCTTGGACAGCGGGGGGATGCACATTTGATCGAACATTGATTTCCTCTAGTTTTTAAAGCGGAGACCGACGACGCTCGACGACGACGACGGCGGCTTGCCCGAACGAAAAAAGTTGTCGATCGGCCTCTCGCATTCTTCCTCCTCCCTTCCACAGCCCGCCCCATCACGAGCACACACACTTGGGACACATTCGACTCGCCGCACGTTTGCCGCAGGGCGTTCGTTTCAGAGACAGCCTCGAGTGATTCCCTGACGTGTCACGAAACAAGGAGCAGGTCCAAGGCGGGTTTAGAGACGAGAAAGGGGGAGGGGGGGGGGAGAGCGGGCGGCGTGGCGAGGGCGGGGGCGTCGGAGCCCTTGCAGGCGGCGGCGGCGGCGAGGGGAGAAAAAGTAAAAAGAAAAGAGCCCGGCTCGAGGATGGGCCCCTCTCCGCCCCGAGCCGCGGCTGTCGGCAGCTGCGGAAGAGGCTACGGGACACCCGGCTCGAGATCCGCCTCCTCCTCTTCCAACGCCGCCGCCGCCACAGCCGCCGCGGACGTCGCTCTCGCAGCCGCCGCTGCCGCCGCCGCGGCCGCCACAGCCGCCGCCGCCGTCGTCGCCGCCGTCGTCGCCCCGGGCACAGCCGGCGGCGGCAGCAGGCAGGGAGGAGCGACTGCCGCGGGGCCGCCGGGCCGCTTGCGGGACGGAACGCGTGCGCGCTTAGGCGGCGGCTCGTCGTCCTCACAATCCCGCTGTGCGGCGACGGCTGCGGCGGTGGCGGCGGCGGCGGCGGCGGCGGCGGCGCGTCGCGGGCCGCGGCGACGCGGCCCGCCGGACGGCGCACGCACGCCCTCGCTCTGCTCTTCCGCCGCCGCGGCAACGCGCGCTCGCCCGCCGAAGACCCTCGCGCCGCTGCCCGTGCCCGCGCCCGCCGCTCTCGCCAGCCGGTTGCTGTCGGCGTTGATGACCCGAAAGCGCAGGGCGCGCTGCGGCCAGCGCCGTAAAAAGACGTGGCTGGCGAGGGCGCGGTCGAGGGCCGGGCCGGTGACGCCCCCCAGGTGGGCGCGGGCCCCCTTCTTAGGCATGCCAAAGGCACGTCAACGTGGGGCGGCGGTGGCGGCGGCGGCAGGCGCCCGCTCTCATACGCCGCCATTGCCGCCCCACGTTTGGCATGCCTAAGAAGGGGGCCCGCGCCCACCTGGGGGGCGTCACCGGCCCGGCCCTCGACCGCGCCCTCGCCAGCCACGTCTTTTTACGGCGCTGGCCGCAGCGCGCCCTGCGCTTTCGGGTCATCGACGCCGACAGCAACCGGCTGGCGAGAGCGGCGGGCGCGGGCACGGGCAGCGGCGCGAGGGTCTTCGGCGGGCGAGCGCGCGTTGCCGCGCGGCGGCGGAAGAGCAGAGCGAGGGCGTTGAAGACCCTCGCGCCGCTGCCCGTGCCCGCAATGGCGGCGTATGCGAGCGGGCGCCTGCCGCCGCCGCCGCCGCCAACGTGGGGCGGCGGTGGCGGCGGCGGCGGCGGCGGCGGCGGCGGCGGGGGCGGGGGCGGGGGCGGGGGCGGAAGGGCGCGCGAGGCAGCGACGGGTGGTGGCAGCGTGCATGGGTCGCGGGCGGCGGCGGCGTTGGGGCGCTTGGCCGGCGGCCGGCCGTCCACACCTTCCCGCTGCGCGGCGGCGGTTGCGGCGGCAGCGGCGAGGGCGCGACGACAAGGGGGCGTCGTCACAAGGCGGGATGGGCGCTGCTGCTGCTGCTGCTGCTGCTGCTGCTGCTGCTGCTGCTCTTGCGCCCTGTGAACTCGCCATGTAAAAAAGAGCGGTCGCGGACGGCGGCGGCGCCCGCGCGCCCGAGCTCGCGCGCGCGCGCCTCGAGGGCGGCGGCCGCGGCGGTGACGGGGGCGTCGTCCGGGTCGGACGCGTCGACCTTGGCGCGGTGCAGCGTGAGCAGCTGCCGGGCGAGCGCGTCGAGCTCTTGGGTGGCGGCGGCGGCGGGGGGAGGAGGAGGAGGGGGCGGCCGCGGCGTTGGGGGCGGCGCGACGCAGATGCCTGGGCGAGGGCCGAGGCGCCGAGCGCCCGAGGCGCCGGTGCCACTGCCGCTGCCGCGCGCGAGCATCGTGGTTGCTGTCGTCGCTTGTTCGTGACGAGGGAGGGCGCGCCGGTGTCGAGGTTTGGCGTCGTCGGTGTCGGTGTCGGGTGTGTTTTGTGATGTGTGGTTCGGTTTTTGAGGAGCAAATGCGAGTTTCGGGCGTGTAGGCGGCGTGCTAGAGAGTGCAGGCGTGAATGGCTGGATGCGAGAGGACGCTGGACCCCGCGCCAAACGGCAGGAAGGGAAGGAGAATATGAGGCGGCGGCGCCGGCGCCGGGGGATCATCCCCCGCGCCCGAACCGCCTTCACGAACCGCCGCCGACTGAACGCAGCTCTCACATTCCACAGCCTGCGCCGCCCGACAGCCAGACGGGCACAATCCCAGATACATACACTCCTTGCCAAGATCGCCGTGACAGTAGGGGCCCGGCGCACAGCCCTGCAAAAGTGAGGACGCCTCTTCTGGTTTGTTCCCGAGACCCCCGTCCCCCGAGACCCGTCGGGCCGTCACTCAAAAAACGCGCGAGCGGGCCGCCGAGCGGGGCGGCCTGCCTGCCGGGCCTCATGGCGTCGCTGATCGAGGCCCGGCACACGCGTCTGTCGTCGGGCAGCAGCGACAGCAGCGACAGCGGCAGCAGCGACGGAAACGACGTCGGCAAAGCGACGCCTCTGACACCGCGCTCGCTGCTCACGCGCGATTTGGCGGCGGCCGCGTCGGCATCTTCCGCGCCACCGGCCGAAGACCCGCGCTTCAGCCCGCGCCGCCGCCCGCCCACGCCGCCGCCCTTGAATCTGCTCCCTTTCTTTCGGGCGGCGGATGCGGCGGCTCCTAGCCCTACTCCGATCACGCCGGGGCGGGCCCCGGGCCGCCCCGCGCAGGGAGACGACGCCTCCCCGGCGGCAGTGGCGGCCACCGGCGGCGGCAGCACCAGCGGGGGCGCCAGCGAGCCCGCCGCGCCCCTCGTCGTCCACTCGCCGCCCATGCGCGTCGGGGGTGTCGGCGTGGGCGGCGTCGGCCGCACATGGCTCGCGGGGGCGCGGCGGAAATCAGAAGCGGACGCCCTCCTCGGGGCGGCGTCGGCGGGAGGCGCGGGGGCGAAAGCAGCCGCGGCGTCTGAGGGCGGTGGCGGCCTTCTCGACGGGGACAAGGAGGACATGCTGTTTGTGTCCCCGTCCTTTGGCAGCACCGGGGCGCAGGCGGCTGCAACTGCTGCAACTGCCGCCGAGGAGGAGGAGGAGGAGGAGGACGAGGCGTCAGCGGCCGTCCCCACGCCGCAACTGCCGCCTCTGCCGCGCCCACCGCCGCCTCCGTCGGCCCTGCTGGCGCCAACGTCCGTGTACGGCCAACTGCCCAACCTTCTCGTCTCGCACCGCATGGACGACTTTGCGGCCGCTGAGGGCGGCACGGCTCTGCCGCCGTGGCCCCCCGCGACGCTGCTGGGGGGAGGAGGTCCGGCCAGCGCCGCGGCGGCGGCACAAGCGGGGCTGGAGGAGGGCCAGGCGGCAGGGGGCGCGACGATGCCTCCGCCGCTCCCGCGCCTGCTGCCGCGGTCGCACGTGACCCCATTTGCTCGGGAGATCGAGGAGATGGGGCTGCCCGCGCTGCGACGGCCGCCGCCGCTGCCGCCGCCGCCCGCTGCGCCCGACCTGAGCGCCCTCGATCTTTTCGGCTTTTTGGCAGGCCCCGCCGACGCGGCTGACACGCTGCGCTGGCGTTGACGTTGTGGAGCCGTCCCTTCGTTGTAGTGTTGCACCCACGACCATCAACAACAGCAGCAGCAAGCAGCAGCAAGCAGCAAGCAGCAAGCAGCACCTCGGGGCGGGCCGCCTACCGGCGCCACCGCCGCCCCTCACTCGCTCGCTCGCATCGTTGCGCATGGAAAATTGGCCGCCGCCGCCTCGCACGCCCCTTATCATCCATGGCTCCCATCTTGCAAATAACAACGACCCTCTCATGTGTGCTCCCAATAAACATCCCCTTTCTCTACTCGTCTTATGCCCCCCCCTGACCGTGGATCAACACGTTTCCGCCGCCCCCCCCCTCCCCCCCAAAATCGAAACATACCCGCGCCATCTCCCCCTTTCTTTGCTCGCGGCGACGCTCCTACTGCTATCGCGCCCGAGGTCCGGCCCGACATCAGGTGCGTCCGCCGATCGGCGCGACGTTGCGCTCGCGCGCCATGGCTGCGCCGTTTGCTACCCCCCCAAAAGAGCGGCGGCCGAGAAAGACAGGAGCCTCTTTTCCTCCCGCTTTCTCTCGGGCATCCGATCTCAGGCATCGCTCGTCCGAGCACAGGACTGCTGACGGACGCACGCCCGGCACCGGTCTGTCCCAAAGCGGGCATCGCCGAATCCGAGCCACAAACCATTTTGTTGCGCGCGCCCGCCGCCGCCGATCGATCGTTTGCTCGGCGACTCTCTCTCTCTCTCTCTTTCCGCTCGCTCACCCGCTCCCTCCCTCCCTCCCCCACACCAATCAACAACAACCCAAAACAGGTGCGCCAACGTTGGTCCCTTCGTTCCCCATAAATCTTCCTCACGAGAGAGAGGGAGCACCCACACACCCACGAGACCAAAGCGCTGTTGCCAGAGGCGTTGCTGGGCGCGAACCACCCTTCTCCTCGCGGCCGGTGTCAGCGGCAGCGCAGACGAAGTGGGCCGGCCCGCCCCCCCGCGCCCGCACCCGCCGCCCGCCCCCCCTTCACACGGGGGGACCCCCCCGCCCCCTGCCTGTCCCTCCCCCCGCGCCGCCCCCTCGCCCCCCCCACCCCCCCTGTGCTTCTCTCTTTGCGGAGGGAGGTTTGTGGGGGCGGGGGGGGGCCCGGGGGCAACCTGCGGGGGGAGGGCGGCGGTAATCACAAGGGGGCGGGGGGGCTGGGCGGCGGGACGGGGCGCGGGGGCTTTGGGGGGCCGGTCCCGCCAGACCATTAAACCAGCGCCGGTTGCCTCTTCGCGAGGCCGTTTTGCGCGCGCGGGCGCGGGCGCGCCGTCGTCGGAGGAGGAGCGGGGGGGGGGGGCAAGCGGGCGCGAGCCCGTTTCCCCCCCCGCCTTTTCTCTTCTGCCGACGGTGGGCCCGCGCTCGTGCGCGCGAGCGGCCTCTTGCCTCTATGTCCGGCGACTGACCTGTCTCGCTGGATCAAACCACCCTCTCGCCCTTTTTTTTTTTTACGTTTCTCGTTCGTCTTTTTTTTTTTTTTTTT
>Ga0209390_10002788_pt1 | contig 29736 bp, 32 predicted proteins | sample BON01_FD_187212 | JGI IMG/M metagenome (GOLD analysis project Ga0209390, IMG submission 187212) | Freshwater microbial communities from Lake Bonney liftoff mats and glacier meltwater in Antarctica - BON-01 (SPAdes) (version 2) | ecosystem: Environmental > Aquatic > Freshwater > Ice > Glacier...
CGATGTTTGCGAAAAGCTGGCTGGGGTAGATGAAGTAGCCCTTGGTCTTAATGGCATCATCCTTGATTTCGTCGGTGATGACACCGTCCCCAAGCTCAGCATAGTGGACGCTCTCGTCGCCGCCTTCAATGTAGCGAGCAAAGTTCTCACTGATGAAGCGGTAGAAAAGCGCGCCAAGCACATACTGCTTGAAGTCCCATCCGTCCACGGTGCCGCGCACATCATTGGCAATCTGCCAAATGCGGCGTTTCAGTTCGTCAAATTGTTGGGTGCTTGTCATTTTGTGGGTGATTCAGGAATTCGTGTAAATTGAGAAGAGTGAGAACAGGATGCCCCCACAGGTGTTGATGCCGTTTGCCACTCGAGAGGGAGCTTGGTCTGCGCTATCTTGAATGTCGCTTTTTTCTTCATGCGGCGAGGCCGATTTGAGATGAGGAACCGATGTCGACGAGGTCGTTTTCGACCATCTTTTTGCTCGTCCCGCTTTGCCCTTGGTGTTGGGCGATCCCGTGAGTGCGCGACCGTTGGCGAGGATAACCGGAGCGAAGCGAAGATCGACGATGTCAAAGACGACGACGCCATGTTGATAAGCGCTTCCGCGTCCACTTTCCAGGCAACCCTGTCGGGTTGTCTCTGTCGCTCTGGTCCATTCAGAGAGCTTGGGGAAGTGCTGGCCACCGGGCGCTAAAGTCTGAGGGCACAATGGGACAGGAAACATCGGGAACATTTCTAGCGAAACCCGTGGGATTGAAAAGCTTATACCCCGACCTTCTTCAGCAGGTCCTTCCAGGCGCTGCCTGTCTCCTCCTTCGCTCTCTGCGAGCGTCGGCGGACAAGTCCCGCTCCATCATCACGGCGGACAGGTCGGCTGGTTTTGGCTCTCACGACATTTCTCCCTTTGTCCCCGGAGTTCGGCCAACCTTGCCGCCTCAGGGCTGTGCGACCGGTTCCGGTGCCGCGGCTGGCGTCAACATTGTGCGCAAATTCCCTACCCAGGTCCCAAAGTCGGGATGTTGGGGGAATTCTTTCACCAAGGTGTAAACCTCGACCACGGCGCGATTTTTCTGTCCCACCACCGCCATGTCCTTGGCCCGAGCGAAGCGAAGTTTGGGGCCGTTGATGGCATTGTATCCGGTGGCGTCATGTTCGCGTCCGCCTGCGGTGGCCCGAGCTGCCTCGATCTTCATCTCAAGCTCCCAGGTTCCCACCAACTTTGGATCCGCCGCCTTGCGCATCTCGCTCCGGACATTTTTTTCAAGGATCCCGGAGAGATTTCCAGGGACCATTTCCCAGGCCCCATTGGGCAACCAGGAGTCCATCCGAAGCCATTTGACAAAGGGGCTTTCCTTCAAGGATTTGTTCAGTAGCTCGTCACAGAATTTGGCCACTTGCTTGAGGGAGGGGTCTTTTTTCGACGCCTCATTCAAATCCTCTTTGAAATCGACAAAACTCTGATCCGCTCCAGCTAATTCCATCGCATAGGCAAGAGACGGGCCCACAAAACGCTCGGGCTCATCCGATCCGCCCCGTTCCAAGGAAAGAACCAGATAGTTCAAATGCAATTGCAACGCGGTCTGAAATTCCTTGTTCCGAAAGGCATCCGACATCGCGCTCTTCCAATCGGTGAAGGCGGCTCCTTGACCGGGGACCCCGGCGAATTGGAGTTCCTCCACCGCCTTTTGATAGAGGCTCTTGGCCGCCGAAGAATTCGAGGCCGCCGCTTTAATTTGTGAGACCGCAGAATTTCGCAAGGATTCGAGGGTCTGTTGTTGCTTGGCTTCAATCTGAGCCAATTCCCGCAAAATTGCTTCGGCATTGACCGGGGCGGCATCTTGCTGGGCGAGGGCAAACGGGAGCAGGGAACCTGTCAAAACAACGACAGCCAGGGCGGAACGCAGGGTAAACACGGAGCGAGAACGTGGGTGGAACCGGGATTTCTGTCAACATCAACGCGCGGGTTTCAGGCTCCTTGGCTCGTGAACCGGAGACGACCGCAATGTGTGGAGAGTGATCTCGGGGGGACAAAAAAATCGGGCGGCCACTCCACATCCCCCGGTCCCTCGCGAAGTGTAGCCCTGCAAGCCACCCTCCCTCCAAGGCCCCGCCAGAAGACGGCGCGGAATGGGAGCGTTCCTGATCACGGCGATCCCTCCCGGCAGACAAAGTTGGCCGCCGTGGGTATGCCCGCTCAACATGACGGAGTATCCCAAAGCGGCTGCCTCCTGATAGGTCTCGGGACTGTGACTTAGTAAGATCGAGGTTTCGCCCGCCCCCACCGGGGCCCGCGCCCGGCGCAAATCGTCAGTCTGAAAAAAGTGCGGATCGTCCACCCCACAAATCCAAAGACGGTGTCCAGCCCGTTCGATGGCCTCGGCTTCATTAAGCAAAACACGCAAGCCAACTTCTTCCAAATAGACGACTTGCTCCAAGAAGTCGTGATTCCCCAAAATGGCATAGGCGGGCACCTTCAGATGGGAGGTGAGTCGCCCCATCAGATCCAGAGAGACATCATGACCACCGGCGATTTTGTTGTGATAATCCCCGGTCAGCACGACCGCATCGTATTCCAATCCGGAGAGTTTCCTGATGACGACGTCGATCAAATCCGGCTCGAGATCACAATGGAGGTCACTCAATTGTAAAATCCGAAACCCTTCAAATTCCGGCGGGAGATCCGGGAGGACAAAGGCCTGATGGACCGTTTGCACATCAAGATAGTTCCTCCGACCGAGCCCCGCCATCCCGCTGATTTTCAGCCCCATGGCAATAACATCGTCGAGTGGAAAAAATCTCTCCAACCGAAAAATGCCCTGACCTTGATGAACACTCTTCGCCCAGAGCCCCGCTTGTTTGAGAATGCGTTTCTCCAAGGTATCCCGCCCCATCCGCCCGGCCAATTGGCGATAGTCCGTGTGTCCGGCAGCTTCCGAGGGATCCATGACCCTCAACAATCCTCCCGCAAGGCTCGAAAGGCGGCACCCAAATGCCCAATAATATCGCTGGCAACGAGTGACTCAGGAGATCCTCCGGGAGAAAAAACCGCTTTTTCGGCGGCTCGTCCACAGAGCCAAGCTCCCAGAACGCCGGCGACAAAGAGGTCTTTGTTTTTCAGCTGAGGAATGAGGGCGGCGCAGACTCCGGTGAGGACATCTCCCATCCCGCCGCTGGCCATGCCGGGATTGCCAGTCGAATTGAAAGCGAGGCGCTCCCCTTCGCCGATCAGAGTTCGTGATCCTTTGAGCAAAAGGGTGACCGGATATTTTCTCAGAAAACCCTCCATCCACTGGCGTCTGCTCCGCCCGGCGGCAGGAAACAGACGTTCCATTTCGCCGGGATGGGGAGTGAGCAGACGAGGACCACGACAGCGCGTGAGCATCCCGATGTCCGTGGAAAGAATATTGAGCGCATCGGCGTCGATCAACATCGGTTGGGGCCAGTTCTTGATCAGAGAGAGGATATCTTCTTCCGACGACCGGCCACATCCGGGTCCGACGGCGAGAACATCGAGGACCTCGTCTTCGACCTCCCGAAAGCGGTTTACGGTCCGAACCATCACTTCAGGCACAGAGGAAATGGCCAGGCTGGATGCGATTTCTGGAGTGGCGTAGAGAGTGACCAAGCCCGCTCCCGCGCGCACCGCCGCTTCGGCACAAAGACGGGCCGCTCCCATGTATCCCGGCGAACCGGCAATGATGCCCACCCGGCCACAGTCACCCTTATGGACATTCCGAAGCCGCGGCGGCAGCCAGGACCGCAGGCTGGCGGGCGTGGACACTGAAATTTCCTCCGGACCGGAAAATTCCAAATCTGGCAGGAGGACGACGACGAGGCTTCCGACCATATTCCCAGCGGGATCCGCCACCAATCCCAGCTTGGTTGCACCGATCGTGGCGGTCAGATCGGCCAGCACAGAGGGCTCGGCGGGAATTCCGCTGTCGCCGTCCAAGCCACTGGGCAGATCGATGGCCAAAACCCAGCCGCCGGCTTCCCGACGCAAGGTATTGATCGTATTCACCGCCTTGGCAATCGGGTCACGCGGAGCGCCATGAGCCCCGATCCCCAGTAAGCCGTCGAGGATCACCAGGGGTCGTCGCCCGGGAAGATTTCCTGGCTGGTATGCTGGAGCCGAAAGAGCCTGAAAATGCCGGGCGGTCCGCTCGGAAAATTGCTCTTCCCCGCAGGCGGCCAAAACAAAAATCTCCCACCCCCAAGTTTTCAAATGGCGGGCGGCCACGAGACCGTCTCCGGCATTATTTCCCTTGCCACAGGCAACGAGACAGGTGCCCGGGTGGGGGAAATAGTTTCGAACAATTCCCGCGATTCCGCGACCAGCCTCGCCCATCAAGTCGGCGGCTTTGATCCCCCGGGCAAAAGCGGCCTGCTCGGCATTTCGCATTTCCTCGCAGGTCACCAGCATAGTCGGGGCAGTTAGCGTTTCACGGGGTTAAGAAAACAAATCCCTAATCCGATCGGTGAAGGTCTTGTGCAACGGGGTATTTTCTTCGCCGCAAAGTTGGGCAAAATGTTCCAGTGCCTTGCGCTGTTCCCCGTTGAGACGGGTGGGAACTTCCACCTGCACCCGGGTGAGAATATCTCCCCGGCTGGAGCTTTGCAAAGCGGGCAGGCCATGCCCTTTAATCCGAAAGACGCGGTCGCTTTGGGTGCCGGGCGGGATCTTCAAGGTCACCGCGCCACTCAAGGTGGGAACCCGGACTTCTCCGCCCAAAGCGGCGACAGAAAAAGGGATGGGCATCTCGCAATGCAAGTCCATGCCATCCCGTCGAAACATGGAATGTTCCTTCAGATGAATGACCACATAAAGGTCTCCCGAAGGTCCCGAGCGCAGACCAGCTTCGCCAGCCCCTGCACTGCGCAAACGTGCGCCTTCATCGATACCGGCGGGAATCTTCAATTTGACCCGGGTGGTGCGTTCCGCGCGCCCTTCCCCATGGCAGGTCCGGCAAGGCTTGTCGATCACCGTACCGGCGCCCTGGCATTTTGGACAGGTTTGCGCGACTTGAAAAAATCCCCGGGAGGCCACGACTTGGCCACGCCCGCCGCAGGTCGAACACGTCACCGCCCGCGAGCCTTCCTGCGCTCCGCTGCCCTCGCAGGTCTCACAGGAGCTCAGTTTGCGAATCTCGATTTCCTTCTCACAACCGGTGGCAATTTCCTCCAGCGTGATCTGCATATCGTAGCGGAGATCCGATCCCCGCTGGCGTCCAGTTTCCTCGCCCCCGCCGCCGAAAAAATGTTCAAAGATCCCTCCGGATCCCCCTCCCGATCCAAAGGCCTCGCGAAAGAGGTCGAACGGATCATGAAATCCTCCGCCGCCTCCCCGTCCGCCGCCAAAGCCGCCTTGTTGGAAGGCGGCATGCCCGTGGCGATCATAAGCGGCGCGTTTTTCGGGCTCCATGAGAACCTCAAACGCTTCTCCCAGTTCCTTGAAGCGTTCCTCGGCGGTGTGATCTCCCGGATTTTTGTCCGGATGAAACTTCACCGCCTGCTTGCGATACGCTTTCTTGATTTCGACCTCGGTGCTCTCCCGGCTCACCTCCAGAATCTCGTAATAATCGCGTTTTTCAGTCATTCCTGAGGAAATCCCTTGGAAACAAAAACCGTCGCTGGCCGAATCAAACGGTCCTTGAGTTTGTAGCCCTTGCGGGCCTGACGAATGACGTGACCCTCGGGCACGTCCGCGCTGGGTTCATGAGCGACCGCTTCGTGCAGATTGGGATCAAACTCTGCTCCTTCCGCGTCGACGACTTCCGCGCCGTGCGAACGAAGAAATTCTTCAAATTGCCGACGGACCATTTCCAGCCCCGCTACCAAACTGTCGGAATCTCCCCCGGCCTGGGCGACCTGCAATCCGAGTTCAAAATTGTCCAAAATCGGCAGAAGATCCTCGAGCAACCGTCCGTTGGCATAACGAATGGCGTCTTCTTTTTCGCGGATCACCCGCTTGCGATAGTTGTCGAGTTCCGCCCGTGAACGCAGAGCCAGATCGCGGAATTTCTCCAACTCCAAGACCGGATCGGGCGTCGGCTCCGGAGTGGCCTCAGAGCGGTTGGGTTCTCCCGCCTCAGGCGCGATTTCGGGTTCCACCGGCTCGGAAGCCGGGTCGAGGTTAGATTCGGTTTTCATTTTTTGCAAATGGCGATCAAAGTGATGTCGTCGTATTGAGGGTGTTTGCCCGCAAAGTTTTTTACGTCCTCGGTGAGGCGTTTGATGATTTTCGAAGCTCCCAGCGTCGCGCTGGCCTGCAATCCCTGCACAAGGCGAGGCAATCCAAACTCCAGTTCCTCTTCGTCCATGGCCTCGGTCGAACCGTCGGTGTAGAGCAACAGGCAGTCGCCCGGAGCCAATTTAAAAGAGAAGTCGGCGCAAACTCTATTAAAGACCTCCCCGCTGTCAATGCCCATGGCGATTCCCTTCGGGGTAAGTTTTTCCACTTCTTGGTCGGCCGCGTGATACCAGAGCGGCGCATCATGACCGGCCCGGGCCATGGTGACCTCATTGGTTTGGGTATCGAGAATGAAATAAGCCACACTGATGAACATGTCCTCTTTGATGTCCGGATAAAGCTGTTCATTGACCCGGCACAAAACCTCGGAGGCGGAAGTTTTCCCCACCGCCTCGCTCCGAATGACACTCCGACACATGGCCATGATGAGGGAGGCGGGCACGCCCTTGCCAGAGACATCGGCGATGGCCACGCCCACCCGGCGCTCGTCCACCTTGATGTAATCGTAGTAGTCCCCACTGACCTGTCGCGCCGGGACATTGATGCCGCTGATTTCGTATCCGGGCACATGGGGGGCGGCCGAGGGCAACAAGATCCGTTGAATATCGCGGGCGATCTCAAGGTCATGGTCCATCCGCTTCTTCTCGCTCGCTTCGAGATAGACAGTCTCATTGTAAATTGCGAAGGCGGACTGTTCGACAATCGTTCGAAAGACAATCAGGTCCTTTTCCGTAAAGGGTGTGCTCATGGGGCCATTGGCCAACCCGAGGACGCCAAGAATCTTCCGCCGATAAACCAGGGGACCCACAATGGCCGAGTGGGCGACCACATTGTCATCAGGCAGCAAAGTGTTCAGTTCCGCTTCGGAAAACGCTTTCGCTTCCCCGGTTTCCATCACCTGACCGATGGGCCCTTCGCCGCGTCGCACCACACTGAGGCGGAGAAAACTCTCCAGAGCCACCGGGTTCGAGTCGGACTGTTCGAGAATGTGGGCCGGAACATTCAGCAGCGCTGGACAGCTTTTGGAGACAAAAGACGGAATGAGGACGCCTTCGGTTTTATCCATGAGGTAGAGAGCGCCCCCATGGGCATCGAGAATCCGGGTGGCACTGGCGACAATCAGACGATGCAGTTCGGACGACCGGATCCCCTCCGAGAAGGCTTCGCCCAACCCGTGAAGAAAATCAAAAACCCGATCCTCTTCGACCTGGAGCTCCGCCCGCTCGCGTTCCCGGTCGCTGATGCGCCCGGTGAGAATGTTCACCACCACAATCAGCGCGACCAGCGTCCCGATAAAGAGCGCAAAAAAAATGTAGGTCCAGAGCATCGGGAGAAAATGATCCCGGCGCTAGGTGTCGCCACCTCGTCCGCTATCGGGAAGATCTTGTTCTTGGCGGAGAAATTCCAACACGTCATGAAACTTGACCTCATTGGCAGAGTCGGCCTCGACCAAAGCCTCGTGCGCTTCGAGGATGATTTTTTGCTGATCGACTGCATTCGGTTCGCTGGCAGCGGGGGGCTGCAGGGGCTTCGCCTCAGCCGGGACGGAAAGGCCGCCGCCGGCTTCTTCCACGGAAAAAAACTGATCCAATCCCAGGCTGCAGAGCAGTCCCGCATTGCGCTCATTCACATTGATGGCCCGCAAGCCACCTTGCCCGATCTTCCGCAAACGCAGGGCCACTCCAGTCAAAGTTCCCATGAAGGTCGAATCCATCTGATCACAATCCTCCAGATCAACGATAAAATCGCGGTGGCCACGGCAAACCATCCGGCCCACATATTCTTTTACTCCCGCGCTATTTTGAAAACTGCCGCGTCCCTTGATTTTGACCCATACGGTTTGCCCATGGCAACCGACCAGCACCGAAGATGTAGTACTCACTCTTTAAACGAACACTACTTCATCCCCTGGAGCTCTGTCAAACCCGGCAGACACCAGATTATCGCCACATGAAGGATTGTTTGAAGGCGACAATCCGTCCGTTGACAATCAAGAGGGCCCGCCAAGAGGTGACCCGTCCAAACTCCAGAAAGTCGTCGCCGATGATCTCGAAGTTTGATCGGAATGAACCCTTGGCCGAAGGATAGTATCGCTCCTGGGCCATAACGTGGCTACTCAGTGAGGCCTGACGGTATTCCAACCGGACGGTCACATCCGCCTCCTGAGAGGTCTGCCAGAAGAAATCAAAATAGTTTCCATACCGCTGCGAGCGGTCAAAATTACTCAGAGCCCCCCATTCCATACGCTTCCGCTCAAAGGCGATTGGCTCGCTGACCGAGATCAATGGGACCGCCGGGTCGAAGAAATACATCTTCAGCTTGCGGAATTGAAACGCATCCTGCAGTTCCAGAGGCAGGACGTTGGTTTTTTCAAGCTTCGTGGCAGGTACTTCCACGGTCGCACAGGAACTAAAAGCGATCGTGGTGATTAAGATTCCGAGGAGTGTCCTCATGGCGCGGGATACAAGCGGCTTTCATGCCTTCTGTCAATTGCCCCGGTGCGGGTGGGGGCTTGACTCCCGCCGTCCGATTCCTCATACGGTGCCATTCCTCACGTTGTCTCATCCTTGCGGTCCGGCCAAAAAATTTTATGAAAGCCCACGAAATTCTTAATCAATTTTCCGACGAGAACGTCGGAGAAATCCTCACCCACCTCCACGAGGAGGACAAGCCGGCTTACCGCGCCTGCCTCCAATTGCTGGCCAACCGGCGGCGTCTCCGCCCCGTCTTCCTCGAGCGCAAGCCCAAGCCGGAACGCCATGCCTGGATGCGGGCGGAACTGGCCCGGGTGGGCAACAACGACGTCGCCACCGAAATTCTCCAAGCCTGGCTGCTCGGCGCCCATCGCCCCATGATTTGTGAATTTCTCGATGCCCTCCATATTCCTCATAACGGCGAAGGCCTTTTGGAAACCCTCCCCGACGAACCCTCCCCGGAAGCCCTCAAGGCATCCATTGATGGCATTTTCAAAAACCATCCTGCGCTCCCCGTGACCGCCTACCTTCGGCTCTTTCCAGAAATGGATATTGCCAACTGGCCAACCTTCCCTCAGATCCTCCAAGATGATCCCCGGCTCTCCGGCGATCAACCTATTGCGAAGACACCATGACGCATTTTCAAAATTCTCTCGCCGAGGCTCTGGAGAGCTTGGAAGCCATCCGCCCGCTGGAAGAACCGCTGGGCCTTGCCGCCGAAACAGTCTTGGACTGTCTCCTTAAAGGCGGCAAAATTCTCCTCTGTGGCAACGGAGGCAGCGCCGCCGACAGCGCCCACATCGCCACCGAATTCACCTGCCGCTTCCAGGAGGACCGCCGCCCCTACCCAGCTCTCGCTCTGAACGTTGATGGAGGCCTCCTCACCGCGATTGGCAATGACTATGCGTTTCAGGAAATCTTTGCCCGCCAGATCCAGGCATTTGGCCGTCCGGGCGATGTCCTCATCGCCATTTCCAGCAGCGGAAAATCTCGCAACATTCTCTCCGCGATCGAAGAAGCCCGCCGCCAGAAGATGAAAAGCATTGTTCTGCTCGGCAAAGGCGGCGGATTCAGCGCTGGTGCGGGCGACATCGAACTCATCGTGCCGGGGTCGGTCACGGCCCGCATCCAGGAGGCCCAGAAGTTCCTCCTCCACGTGCTTTGCGAAATGGTGGAGGAAAAACTTCCGAAAGAGAATGAGGAATGAGAGAGAGCGCGGATGCTCCGACCCCATCTCTTGGAGGGGCAAGTTCCACCTCAAGAATCCAGATCCTAGTCTCCCAACATGCGTGACCTGATTTCCCCTGTCTTTGCGACCATCTTAGGCGCGATCGTCGGTTCTTTTTTGAATGCCTGCATTCATCGGATGCCTCGCAACATCCCGCTCGGCAATCCTCGCCGGTCTTTTTGTCCAGCCTGCCAGCGGACGATCCCCTGGTATGAAAACATTCCTCTTCTGAGTTGGCTCGCATTACGCGGACGGTGTTCGGGGTGTCAGGCCCGGATTTCTCCCCGTTATTTTCTGGTCGAAGCGCTCACGGCCGGTCTTTTCCTTTGGGTCTGGATGCGGTATGGACTCCCTCTCGCGCCCGCCTACGCCCTGATCGTGGCCCTTCTCATCGCCGCCACCTTTATTGACATCGAACATTTCATTATTCCCGATGAGATCACTTGGGGCGGCACCGTCGCCGGCCTCCTCCTCAGTTTCGCGCTCCCGACCCTCATGGGAACCACCTCCCACGGACTGGCCCTCGGACTCTCCTTCGCCGGAGCCGCCTTTGGCTACGGTCTCCTCTGGCTGATTGTTGAACTGGGCAAACTGGCCTTCGGCCGAAAAAAACACTCCTTCTCTCCGCCCGAACCCTTCTCAATCGCCCAACACGATGAAACCATCGTCCTCTCCTTGGGCGAAGATTCACTCACCTGGGAGGAAATTTTTTCCCGCGAATCCGATGAACTCGTTCTCGACTGCCCCGAGCTCGAGCTTGCTGGCACGCCCCACGAAAACGTGCGCCTGCGACTCCGCCACAATCGTCTCCTTTTCAACGGTCAGGAAACTCCTTTGGAAGAAATTCCCTCCCTCTCCGGCACCCTCACTTCCGCCGTCATTCCGCGGGAAGCCATGGGGTTCGGCGATGTCAAATTCATCGCCGCAATCGGGGCCTTTCTCGGCTGGAAAGCCGTCCTCTTCACCCTCTGCTCCGCCTCTTTCATTGGGTGTTTCGCCGCCCTCGCTGGGCTCCTCATTGCCCGGGATCGGGCGGGCTCGCGCGTCCCCTTCGGACCCTTTCTTGCCCTCGGTGCCGCCATTTGGATCTTCGGTGGCGAGGCGATCTGGAATTGGTATTTTCGCATCTTTGCCCATGAGGGCATGGCCTTGTAGCCCATTTTAGGCTCTAGTAAGTCCCTGCCCTATGGCCAAACAACCAAAACTTCCTTTTCGGCAACTCGTACGCGCCTTCTGGGACCCGTACCGCAAGCTCCTCGTTTATCTCGTTCCCTATAAGAAACGATTCATCATGGGGCTGCTCTTTGGCATTGGGGCCGGCATGCTCAATGGGGCCTTTGCCCTCGTGATTAAGACTGTGGGCGAGCGAGTGGTACCAGCCGGACAAAGCCTCAGCCAAGCCGCCTTTTCCGGTCCTGGAGGAAAATCGGATGCCACCTTCGAGAGCGTCATCTGGATTAGTCTCCTCATCCCTGGTCTTATGATCACGAGAGGGATTTTCAGCTACCTGAATTCCTACTGCATGGCTTGGGTCAGTTTTCGCGTCCTCAACGACATCCGGAGTAAGTTATTCGCCCACCTCATGTCCCAATCGATGTCGTTTTTCACCCAGGCCAAATCGGGAAAACTCATTTCCCGGGTAATCAACGACACCCGCATGGCGCAAAATGCTCTCACCTCCATCGCCGGGGATATTGTCAAAGATCCCGTCGCCGTCATCACCGGCGTGGTCGTTCTGGTCTATATTGATTGGAAGTTCAGCCTCACCACTCTGGTGCTTTTCCCCATTTGCATTCTCCCGATCGTGATCTTCGGAAAAAAGATCCGCCAAGCCGGCAAGGACGAACAAAATGAAGCCGGACAAATGGCAGTCATTCTTCAGGAGACTTTTGCCGGCATTCGAGTGGTCAAATCCTTTGCCCGCGAGTCCTATCAGGTCGAACAATTCGACATCTCCAGCACCCTGCAATGTCGCAATAGCATGCGAGTGCGCAAGAGCATCGAATTGGTCGGACCGATCATTGAATCGGTTTCCGCCTTCGGGGTCGTTTTGGCGCTCTTTTACGTTTATTATTTCGGAGTCAGCATCGTTCATCTCCTCGCTCTGCTTGCGGGAATTTTCATGCTCTACAATCCAGTCAAGGCCCTCAGCCGCATCCCCATGCAAATGCAAAAGTGCTTGGCCTCCGCCACCAATGTTTTTGAGCTCATGAACCAGGTGCCGTCCGTCCTAGACGCGCCCGATGCCATCCAAATGACCAAGTGCCGCGGCCAAATCGGTTTCGACAAAGTCTCGTTTTCCTATGGCAACGATCAAACAGCCGTTCACAACATTTCCCTCAAGTTGGAAGCTGGCAAGCAATACGCCCTCGTCGGAGCCAGCGGGGCCGGCAAGAGCACCCTCCTCTCCCTGATTCAACGTTTCTATGATCCGCAACAGGGCGCAGTCCTCATCGATAATCTCGATCTCCGCACCCTGACTCAGCACTCTCTCCGCGAGCAGATCGGCGTCGTCACTCAGGAAACTTTCCTCTTTCACGACACCATCCACGCCAATATCCGCTACGGGCGGCTTGACGCCACGGACGCAGAAATTGAGGCGGCGGCAAAACTCGCCTATGCGCATGAATTCATTCTCGCCCAGCCAGCCGGCTACCAGACCGTGGTCGGCGACAAAGGCTGCATGATCTCCGGCGGACAACAACAACGCCTGGCGATTGCCCGCGCTCTGCTCAAAAACGCCCCGATCCTTCTCCTCGACGAGGCCACCTCCGCCCTCGATTCCGAATCGGAAAAAATGATTCAAGCCGCGCTCGAACGGCTGGCCAAAGGACGCACCGTCATTGCCATTGCCCACCGATTGTCCACCATCCTCCAGTCCGACATGATCGTGGTCATGGATCAGGGAACCATCGTGGAAACCGGCACCCACAAAGAATTGCTCAAATCCTCCCCGCTCTACCGCAAGGTCTACGAGATGCAGTTTCATCACCACGAGGAAGCAGCGGCATGAAGCCGACTGCGCTGCCCAATGACCAATAATTCCGTCGGACGGATCGCGGTGATCGGAGCCGGTTCGATCGGCTTGTTCTACGGAGGCCGCCTCGCCGCCCAGGGGCATGAGGTCCGCTTCCTTATGCGGTCAGGATACAAAGAAGCCCAGCGTGAAGGGATCCACATTTTCAGCCCCGACGGTGACACCCACCTTCCCCAGCCGGATATTTTTCAAACGCCGTCCAAAATCGGCCCGGTCGATCTGGTCATCGTGGCCGTAAAAACCACGGCCAGTTCCCATCTCCCCGAACTCCTCCCCCCGCTTCTCGGCCCGGAGACCGCCATCCTCACGCTCCAAAATGGCTTGGGCAGCGAGGAATTTCTGGCCGAGCACTTCGGAGCCGAGCGGATCCTCGGCGGACTCTGCTTTGTCTGTCTGACCCGCCGCACCCCGGCCAGCGTCGATCACGCAGGACACGGGACGCTTTCCCTTGGCGAGTTTCAACGCCCCGCCGCACCCCGCACCCGGAGCCTCGTCGAGGCGTTCCAATCCAGTGGGATCGAAACCCACCTGGTGGAAAATCTCGCCGCCGAACGTTGGCGCAAACTGGTTTGGAACGTCCCCTTCAATGGACTCGCTATCGCCGCCGGGGGGATGACCACCGACCTCGTCCTCGGCGACCCGCGCCAGCTGGCTCGATGCCGGGCTCTGATGGAAGAAATTATTAGCATCGCCGGAGCCGTCGGACACGCCATCGATCCCGGCTACGCAGATTTCCAAATCGAGCGCACCCGTTCTATGGGAGCCTATCGCCCCTCCACCATGGTGGACTGGCAGGCGGGTCAGGAAATGGAAATCGAGCCCATTTGGGGCGAACCGCTGCGGCACGCCCGCGCGCTCGGGATCGAAGTGCCCGAACTGACCCGGCTCTACGGCGAGATCCATTCTCGGGCCGCGGAAACACGTTGATGGCCGGATCAGGCTTGCTCCACCTCATCAGCGAGAAGTCTGGTGAAAATCTCGTACACCAGAGCCCGGCGTTCGGCGAACACACAATCGATGACGCGCACATTTCCCTCGATCCGCTCCCTGTAAATCACGCGGTAACCCCGAACCCGGAGTCGACTATAGGCCGCCAGATTTCCTTCGAGCAGCTTGATGTCTCCACCTCCGCCCGCTAGTCCGCGAATGGCCAGTCGCAAGCTTCGGCGCGGAACCGGTGCCAGCGATTTCACAAAACCTTCGACCTGAGCCTCGATCCGGATTTTAGTCGTCATCCAAACAGGCCACGTCCCGGAACTTCCCTTTTCCTGCCTCGTAATCCCGGATCGCTTTCATCGCGCCGGGATTGCCCATGATTTCGAGCGTCTCAACAATGGCCTCCATGCGTTCCCGCGAGATCAGGAACGCCACCGTCCGCCCATGACGGGCAATCGTCACGGCACCCTGTTTTTCTGCCTCGCGGACGAGGCTCGGCGCCTTCGCCTGCAACTCGGAGATTGTTACCGTAGAAGTCATGATATTCTACATAGATTTTCAACCAGCTTTCGTCAAGCCCATGTGACCGCAATCACCTCCACTGCGGCCAGGGAGACTCTGGCTTCCACGACGGGCCGAGTGAGTCTTGACCAGCCCTGGGATCATCGCACGAAATTTGGGTTCGCTTGCAAGCGAAAGCTCTAGACGCTCCCCCGTCTCCACGATGCTCTTCATAGCCGTGAACGACGGGAGGGCGTTTGCCTTCGGCGATCTGTGCTGCGCTTTGGTCGTGTCAAACGCCATCTTCCGACCAATCCCCGTGACCGGGAGAGATGAGGGATTTTCCCAGAGCAAAGTCTTGGAAATCGTCAGGATTGCGGGTCAGCAGCCGCCACCTCCGCACTTCGGCATGGGCGCCGATCCAGAAATCACCCAGCACACGCTCGCGCCGACCGCCCCGGGCGCGATACCTGCGATGTGCCTCGGCCGCCCGCCAGGCAATGTCCCGGTCGAACGGATCGAACACCCAACCCGAAAAGAGCTCATCCAATTTGTTGCGGTCCATCTGTCCCACGCCGATCTCGGCAAAAATCACCGGATTGTAAGTGAGTGTCTCCACAGACCCAAAGTGCCCGATCTGTCGCAGCGACCACTGAAACCACTTGGGGTCCAGAGTAGAAAGATCCAGCAACACGCAGGTATCAACCAGAATCACTCATGCCCTCTCAGTTCGCGCAGGAGTTGATCGGTGGTACCACGCTCCTTGAGGCATCCCACCCATCGGGACGCCAACTCCCGGCCATGGCCCCGATCCGATATCGGCGCAATCGCAATCACCGGTCGACCGTCATGCTCAATGAGAAAAGTCTCCACTTCCTGCCGGGGCCCGATCCCCACCGCTTCCCGCAAGCGACACGGAAGAGTGATCTGGCATTTGCTGGTCGTATTCACAGGTAATACATTCAATCGGAATTTTTCTTACTTCAAGAGATATTATTCACAGTTTCAGGCACCCCTCTCCTCATTCAAAGCCAACTCTCATGATGTTAACGGACGGATTGGGGGTACTTCCGAGGTTTTGGCAACGAATCCGATTTTTTCGATGAGGTTTGCATTTGATCCCCTCAATTCCTTGGGGCTTTATTCAGAGCTCTCCGAGTTTTCCATGATTTTCCCCTCACTAATCTCCTTAGACACCGCACAAAATCAGCCATGATAATTGAACTTAATGGCCGCTGGACTCTTCGGCAAAATGACTCCGACGAGCCCATTGCCGCGCAGGTGCCGGGTTGCGTGCATACGGACCTTCTCGCAGCGGGCAAAATTCCAGATCCGTTTGTGGGTGATAACGAAGAGGCCTTGCGCTGGATTTTTCAGGACCGTTGGACCTATCAGCGGGAATTCGACCTTCCGGCGGATTTCCTCCAGCAGGCCCGTATTTTTCTTTGCTGTGAAGGGCGGGATACGATCGCTCACCTGACCCTTAATGGAAAACTCCTGGGGACTACGGACAATATGTTCCGGCATTGGGAGTTCGACGTGAAATCGTTTCTTGTGCCCGGAATGAATCAGATCGAGATCCGGTTTGACTCCCCTTCTGCCTATATTGAAAATCGCCAAAAGATCCGCCCGATGATCTATCCGACGGCCCAGCATCAGGTGGCCGCTTTCAGCCAGATCCGCAAGGCCGCCTTCAGTTTTGGATGGGATTGGGGACCCTGCCTCCCGACCTCCGGCATTTGGCAGCCGATTTATTTGCGGGCGATCAACGCGGGGCGTTTGCGGGATGTTTCCACGCGGCAAGATCATACGGACCCGCAACGGATCAAAGTCTCTGTGGCCGTCCAGGTCGAATCCGAAGCCGCCACAGAGATGAGTGCCCGGGTCACCCTGAACTACGGGGAGGAAGTCATTGCCCGGGAGATCTGTCCAATGGCGGGATCCTCCCATGAAGGAAGCATCGATCTCTGGGTGGAAGATCCTCATCTTTGGTGGCCAAATGGGATGGAACTCAGGCGCTTTATGAAGTCACCGTCGAGTTGCTTGATGAAACCTCTCTCCCTCTCGACGTGTGGGAGCGCCGCATCGGACTCCGAACTCTGCACCTCGATTGCCGACCGGACAAATGGGGTCATGCCTTTTCCTTTCACGTTAATGGCCGTTCCTTCTTCGCCAAAGGCACCCATTGGGTTCCGGCCGACGCCTTGGTCACTCGAATCTCCGACGAGAAGTATCGTCGGGTGCTGACCGCAGCAGCGGATGTAAACATGAACATGATCCGGGTCTGGGTCTGGGGCGGAGGGATTTACGAGCCGGATATTTTTCAAACGCCGTCCAAAATCGGCCCGGTCGATCTGGTCATCGTGGCCGTAAAAACCACGGCCAGTTCCCATCTCCCCGAACTCCTCCCCCCGCTTCTCGGCCCGGAGACCGCCATCCTCACGCTCCAAAATGGCTTGGGCAGCGAGGAATTTCTGGCCGAGCACTTCGGAGCCGAGCGGATCCTCGGCGGACTCTGCTTTGTCTGTCTGACCCGCCGCACCCCGGCCAGCGTCGATCACGCAGGACACGGGACGCTTTCCCTTGGCGAGTTTCAACGCCCCGCCGCACCCCGCACCCGGAGCCTCGTCGAGGCGTTCCAATCCAGTGGGATCGAAACCCACCTGGTGGAAAATCTCGCCGCCGAACGTTGGCGCAAACTGGTTTGGAACGTCCCCTTCAATGGACTCGCTATCGCCGCCGGGGGGATGACCACCGACCTCGTCCTCGGCGACCCGCGCCAGCTGGCTCGATGCCGGGCTCTGATGGAAGAAATTATTAGCATCGCCGGAGCCGTCGGACACGCCATCGATCCCGGCTACGCAGATTTCCAAATCGAGCGCACCCGTTCTATGGGAGCCTATCGCCCCTCCACCATGGTGGACTGGCAGGCGGGTCAGGAAATGGAAATCGAGCCCATTTGGGGCGAACCGCTGCGGCACGCCCGCGCGCTCGGGATCGAAGTGCCCGAACTGACCCGGCTCTACGGCGAGATCCATTCTCGGGCCGCGGAAATTTGACTCCTTCGTGGTCGATTTTCTGGTATTTAAGACCGGATGCCTGCCTCCACTTCCGAATTTCCGCAGATTCCCGCCGCCCTCAGTGATTGCGGGGCGAAGCTGGCCATCGTGCTCGGCTCCGGACTGGGTCCTTTTGCGGAATCTCTCCCCGCCCAGGCCGTCATTCCGTACGAAGACATTCCCGGTCTCCCGGTTTCGAAGGCACCGGGACATGCCGGTCGATTTCTGGTCGCGGAAATGGCCGGTCATCCCCTCCTCATCGCCCAAGGCCGGGTTCATCTCTATGAAGGCTGGACCGCAGCCGAGGTCACCCGCTCCGTCCGTCTCATGGATCACATCGGCATCACCACCCTCCTCCTCACCAATGCCGCCGGCACCGTCAACCCGGATTTTCCTCCGGGAGATTGGATGATGCTCACCGACCACCTCAATCTCACCGGCCAAACCCCGCTCCATGGAGGAGCCCATTTTTTTGACATGAGTGAAGTCTATTCCCGAAAACTCCGCTCCGCGTTTCAATCCCAGGCCACCCACCTCGGCCAATCCTTGCACGAAGGCGTCTATGCCGCCCTCCCCGGGCCTCAATACGAAACTCCGGCCGAGATCCGCATGTTGCGCACCCTCGGTGCCGATGCCGTCGGGATGTCCACCGTACCCGAAGCCATCCAGGCGCGCGCCTTGGGACTTCAGGTGGGAGCCTTTTCCTGCCTGACCAATTGGGGAGCGGGACTCTCGGACGGCTGCCTCAATCACGAGGAGGTCACCGAAGCCGGTCGTCGCGCTGCCGACACGCTCGTCAATCTCCTTCACGCGACCCTGCCGGAAATTTCTTAATTTTCGCACTGCGCCTCGCTGGCAGTTTCTGATACCTCTGCGGGTTCTCTCTTGATGGAAGACGTTCCTGAAATTCCCGACACCGAATTGGTCGCCCGCACACAAGCCGGCGACCCGGATGCGTTTGACGAATTGGTCATCCGCTATCGCCAACGGCTTTATGGCCTCATCTATCACATGACGTCCAATCACGAGGACACCAACGACCTCCTTCAGGATGTCTTCGCCAAAGCTTATCGGTCCATCAAGAGCTTCCAAGGAAAGTCCAGCTTTCACACTTGGGTCCACGCCATCGGCGTGAATATGACGCTCAATTTTGTCAAGAAGCGCAATCGCCGCTACACCATGAGTCTGGACGATGTGGATTCCGGCGTCCTCAATGACGAAGAGTTCCTCGAAATGACCTCCGGTCGCAATCCCCGGCAGGAAGCCAATCTGAGCGAACTCCAGCAAAGATTGAACGAGGCCATGCAGAAGTTGTCTCACCAGCATAGAGCCGTTGTGACCATGTTTGATATCCAAGGAATGCCCCATGCTGAAATTGCGAAAATCCTTCGCACCTCGGAAGGCACCGTACGATCACGGCTCTTTTACGCACACCGTCAGTTGCAAAACTACCTCGGAGAGTTTATTAGTCCTTAAGAATCACCCGCATCCACTGATCCCATTATGAAACATCCCATCGACACAGCCAAACTCCTGCGCCTCAAACGCTACGAGCAACCGCCGGAGGGATATTTTGATGATTTTATGCGCGACATGCACCGCCGCCAACGCGCGGATCTTGTGCGCCGTCCCACTCGGGAAGTCCTTTGGGAACGCCTGCTCTCCTTGGCTCCCACCTTTCATGTGCCCCGGATGGCCTACGCGGCCATTGTCGCCATGGCCATTTCCGCATCGGTCCTGATTGTCTCCCAACGTCCCGGCGAAACTCCCGCTCTGGCGGCCGCAGAGTCCATGGCGTCGCCATCTTCTTTTTCGCTCACCTCCCCACGGCCGGTGACCATCAGTGACGCCCTTCCCGCCTCCGCGCGAGCCGGAGCCCCCCTTCCCTCGCATTACGTGTTGCAGTCCAGACCAGTGAATAATGAGCAACCGCTCAGCTTCTAGTTCGCCGAAGCGGACTGCCGTTCCGCTCGTCCTCCTTTTACTCACCCTGCTTCCCCTGGAAGCGGCGGAAGATTTAGGTGCAAAGCTCACCTCCGAGATCAAGCGGATCTTTCAGGAGCGTCGCGAGGCGGTGGTTCGAGTGGAAGCCTTCGATCGACATGGTCGCCTCTGCGGGACCGGGTTCTTTGCCGATCCGGCCGGCACCATCTATACCCTCGACTATATCGTGGGTCAGGCGGACGAGATTTATATCATCTTCAAAGGCCGCCAAATTCCGGCCAAGTTGCTGGTTTCCGACCCCCGCAGTGGCATCGCGCTGATCAAAGCCGATTGCGAATCCCCCTTCATCCCCATCGGCAGCGGCTCGACCCTGACCATCGCCACACCGATCATGGCCATCGGATATCCTGTCAACACGGACGCAACCGCCACCTTTGGACTCTTGGGCGGGTTTGATCGCCAGTTTCTCGGTCAACATTTCATGACCACCCATTTGCGGGCCAATCTTCCGGTCGAACCCGGATTCGGCGGGGCTCCCGTCCTCAATCTCAATGGCGATGCGGTCGGAATCGTTTTTTCCGGCATCGGGGGCGGGGGAGCCTGTTACGCTCTCCCGATTGAAGCCGCCGAAAAAATTCGCATGGACTATGTGCGCTTCGGGGAACCCCGCCATGGCTGGGTCGGCGTCAACGTGGAGGAACAACCCGAAACTGTTCACGGTTCGAATGTCCGAATCACCGAGCTCTCCCCCGAAACCCCGGCCGCCAAGTCGGGCCTACAAGACGGAGACATCCTCATTCAGGTGGGAACACGAAAGGTTTCTCATGCCGAAGACGTCATCGATGCCTCCTTTTTTCTGACCGCTGGCGACAACGTGCCCATCACCGTCATCCGCGACGGCAAGACGGTCACGATCAAGGTCCAAGCCTCCCGGCACCCCATCACCAACACCCCGCTCTTCCCTGGCGGCGGCATGAACGAACTTCACGCCCTCATGCCAGGAGAGACTCCCGAGCGCATCAACTTGGAATAAGCTCGCCCGGGCTCATGACCTCTTCGGCCGCCAAGCCCCCCAAGTGTCCGGCCGCCAAGTCTTCCAATTCTCCCAAACTCTCCAGATGGGAAAGTCCCGCCCGGAGACGCGCTCCCCCGGGCATGCCTTTCGTGTAGGCCATCAGACGGCCCCGGAGAGATCGCATGGCCATGAGGGCATTCCCTCGCCAGGCAATTTCCGCTGCGCAATGGCCGCAAATAAGTTTCCACCGTTCCTCCAAAGTGGGCGGAACCGGAATCTCCCCTGAAGAAAGCGCCGCCCGGATCTCGGCAAAAATCCATGGATATGACATCGCGGCCCGTCCGATCATCACCCCGGACACCCCGCTTTCACGGCGACGCTGGAGGACATCGGCAGCGTTATTCAAATCGCCATTGCCAATAACCGGAATCTTCACCGCCGCCGCCACCTCCGCGATCACATCCCAATCTGCCCGTCCGGAATATCCCTGCTCCTTGGTGCGTCCATGCACAGCGATGCGTTGGACTCCGGCTTCCTCCAGGCAGCGGGACGTCTCGGTCGCGTTGATCGAATCCGCCGACCATCCGATCCGAATCTTCGCCGTCACCGGGACCGAACCCGCGGAGCGGACCACTTCACCTGCCACCCGGGCCAGCAACGGAGTGTCTTTCAACAGCGCAGAGCCCCCGTTTTTGCAAACCACCTTGTTGACCGGACACCCGAAATTCAAATCCAGAAAATCCGGCTGGACCCAGTCAATGACTGCCCGGGCCGCCAAGGCGAGCCGCTCCGGATCGGCCCCGAAAAGTTGCACCCCTACGGGCCGTTCTTCCTCATGAAAATCCAGATAATACCGGGTCCGCTCATTGCGATGGAGAATGCCCTCGGCAGACACAAATTCCGAGGTCAGAACATCCGCTCCCTGCTTCTTACACAGACGCCGGAAAACCGTATTCGTCACGCCCGCCATCGGCGCAAGGAACAATGGAAATTCTGCGGACATTCCGCAATTTATCACGCGGCGAACGAACCCGCCAGCAGTTCGCTCACCTCCGCTTGAACGGCCGGGATTTGCTCGAAGGAAAGCTGGGGATTGTGAATCACGAAGGTGTCCCCGGATGCAAGATGCTCATAGACGAGAACACTTTCATCCTCCGAATCCATCGGACGCAGGACCCGCTTGCGCTCCAGCATCAGCGCCAAAATATAACGGGCATTGAGAGTCGCAGGAACTTGCTCGGCAATAAGGCGGCGAAGCAATCCTTCGGCGTCGTCTTTGGGCAGTGCCTCGGGAGCCGCCGCGGCTGGCGGTTCATACTTGGACCGCCAAAAGGAAAACGGCTGAATATTTTCATTTCGATCCTCCCACACTCCTTCACAAACATCCTCGCGGCGAAATCCTTCTCCGTCGCGAAACAAGAGGGTGTAAAAAGATTCCCCCTCAGAGAATTCTTTTCCTGATCGAGCACAGGAATGCGCTCGTGATTTGATTTCCCAATCGCTTTGCATCTCAGGAAGACCAGGGGAGCTTAATTTTCGGAAGATCCCGGTTCGTTGATCGATACCACAAGAGCCAGAGGCCGATCCCTAAATACGCCACCATCGGACCCCAGGCCGCGGTCATGGCAGGAAGCCGGTTCCCCTTACCCAAAGCGACAAACAAGGCACTGACGAAAACGAGAGAAAAGAAGATCGCGATCGCGGTGGCGACTCCACCGAGAATGCCGCGGCGGGAATAGACAATGCCCAGCGGGGCCGCGATGAACACCACCAGCAGACAAACCCAGGGGAGCGCGTAGCGGTACTGGAGCTGGGTCCGGTAGGGGGCCAAGCGCACGGCAGGAAAATCCCAGTTGTAGGCCAGATAATCCTTCAGTTCCTGAACCGACAGATAGTTGGGATTCATCACAGAGCTGGAGATCCGCCACGGGGTCTCCCGCCATCCGGGGATGACAATCTCGTCGAGCATCTCGGTTTTGGTAATTTCTCCGCTCGTATCCATCTCAACGTATTTGGCCCGGGAGAAGATCCAGCTCTTGGTGATGGGATCATATGACCCGTCACGGGCATACCATTGTTTGATGATATTGCCCTCCTCATCTTGCTGCAAAACCTGAAGATCGTTGAATTGCTCCAGGTCAGCCGAGATCTTGCGAATGAACCAAGTGCGGGCATCCTCGCGGTTGCGATAGAGGTGGGCGGCCAATCCCGTCTCCAATTTTTCGCCCCGCTTGATCTCACGCAACATCTGCTTTTTGATCATGGCCGCGTGAGGGGCGCTCTCGAAGTTGAAGTAGGCAGTGACTCCCACCAGGACGAACCCGACGGCAAACAACGGCACTAAAATTCGAGTCACACTCAACCCGGCCCCCAACATCGAGATCAATTCGTTGGACCGGGACATCGCAGTGAGGGAGTACAAAAGCGCCAGCAACTGCCCAATCGGGAGGGTGATGACGATGATCTCGGGCACCTGAGATTTGTAGTACTCGAGCAAAATCGGAATTCCCACCTTGCCCTCAAGGAAATCCGGAAGATTATCGCTCAAATCAAAAATAAACCAGATCGCGATGAATCCAAAAAAGCAATAGATGAAGGGCATCAAAAACTCCTTCAGCACATATCGGTCCAGTATTTTCATCCGTGGGTAAGCGACCATCAGTAATGGCCAACGGCAGTCCCGTCAATATGCCTCCTTCCTGGGTATGATTTCTCTTCAAGAAGACATCCCGGCGGAAGATTCTTTCCGGAGCGAAGTCGAGGCCCTCTTTGGTCCAGAGGGGCTGATGTCCAAGGCCAAGAACTACGAACACCGGGTCGAACAACAGGTCATGGCCGGAGAGGTCGCCACCGCAATTTCCACCGGTCGCCACCTGGTGATCGAGGCGGGCACTGGGGTGGGCAAGTCCCTCGCCTACCTCATTCCTGCAGCTCTCCACGCCGTTCGCACCCGCCGCAAAGCGGTCATTTCCACCCACACCATCGCCCTCCAGGAACAGCTGATCTACAAGGACATCCCCTTGGTGCAAGGTCTCCTGCCGATCGAATTCAGTGCCGCCATCATGAAGGGACGCCACAATTTTCTCTGCGGCACCCGGCTGGAACGGGTTCGTCAGGCGTCAGGCGACCTCTTCACCCGCGACCAACAAAGCGACCTCGATCGCATCCACGCCTGGAGCCAAACCACCAAAGACGGTTCCCTCAGTGATTTTCTGGAACAACCCGATCCCTCCGTCTGGGAGGAAGTCCGCAGCGAGGATCACATTTGCACCCAGAAAACCTGCGGCAAAAACCCCCGCTGTTTTTACCAGGCGATGCGGAAACGGGTCCTCTCGGCCGACATCATCATCCTCAATCACGCCCTCCTCTTCACCCTCCTCGGGGACATCGAAGAACAGGAGGCCCGGGGCAGCGGGCTTCTCTTCCCCAATGATTTTGTCATTTTCGACGAGGCCCATACCGTAGAAGACGTGGCCTCCCGGCATATCGGCATCGAGATCTCACAATTCGGTCTTCGCCGCAATTTGCACCGCCTCTATAATGCCCGGACCAAAAAAGGGCTTTTTCAGGCACTTAAAAACGGAACCGCCTGTCAGGCGGTGTCGGAGATTGTACCCCAGGCCGATGCATTTTTTGAGGCCGTGGCCGAGCGCTGCGTTTTCAAACGCAGTCGCGAGTTCCGGGTCCGGGACACCGAATTAGCCGACGGAGCCGAGCTTTGCGGCGGGCTCACCCGCCTGGCCGAGACGCTCAAGGCCCAGGCCACCCGGGAAGAAGATGAAATCCGTCAAGGCGAACTCCAAGACGCCGCCCGCCGCCTCAGCGAAGCCCGACGGGGCATCGCCAATTTTTTGCAATTGGAATACCCCGACCACGTTTATTGGGTCGAACAATACGGACGCCGGGAGACTTTTTATTCCTTGCGGGCGGCTCCGGTCGATCTGGCTGAAACCCTCCGGCGGATGCTCTTTCGTGATAACACCACCACCGTCCTGACGAGCGCCACTCTCTCCGTGGGCGGTCCCGACATGAAGTACTTTCGCGACCGCATCGGAGCGTGGGATTCTCATACCGTGCAAATCGGAAGTCCCTTCGACTACCAAAAGCAAATGACGCTCCACCTCGTCAAAACCATGCCCGAGCCCCGGGACCCCCAATACGACAAGGCACTGGAAAAATGGATCGCCCATTTTGTGGATGAAAGTCAGGCCCATGCGTTTGTGCTTTTCACCAGCTACACGACGATGCGCACTGCCGCTCAGGCTCTCGAGAGCCATTTCAGTCAGCGAGGCTGGCAATTGCTCGTCCAAGGCGCAGGGATGCCCGTCCATCGCATGGTGCAGGAATTTCGCGACAACCCGCACAGTGTCCTCTTTGGCGTGGATAGCTTTTGGAGCGGCGTCGATGTCCCCGGGGACGCCCTTTCCAATGTCATCATCACTCGCCTCCCCTTCGCCACTCCGGGTCATCCTCTCACCGAAGCCCGGATGGAGCGGATCGAATCCGAAGGCGGACGGCCCTTCGACCAATTCTCACTTCCCGAGGCCATCCTCAAGTTGCGTCAGGGCGTCGGCCGCCTCATCCGCACCAAATCCGATACCGGCACCATTGTCATCCTCGACAGTCGCATCCTCAACAAACCCTATGGCAAAGCCTTCCTCCGAGCCCTTCCGGAGTGCCCGCGGGTTATCCATTAGTCCCGAATTTCCACCTCAAGCGTAGCCTTAGATTTGCCATCCTCCGGATCGGAGACAAGAAACACCTCGGAAGAGGTCAAGGTGGTAGCCGAAGAACTGCGGAGTTTAAAACTGATAACGAAGGATCTCGGGGTGATGCGCAAGCGGGATCCGATGTCACGGAGAGACTGGCCATTCTTGCGGCACCAGAAACGGCGACAAGATAACTTTAATAAGGGCTGCCCCCTCGCCCTCCACCGCCTGGTCTGGAGGAACCTCGGCCTCGATATCCGCCCTTGCTTGCTTTTTAGAAATTGCCTTCCCGGTTTTCTAATTTGGAAATCCGCCGGATGGCAAGTGCGTGGCCGGTGACTTCATCCACCTCAATAATGGCTCCGCAGAGTCGGACGGGTCCTCCGGCCACGGGGAAGGCGGTCGGCATGCAGTTGATGAAGCGCTTGATGATGGGCCCCGGGGCCCGTCCCAAACACGACTCGTCCGGCCCACACATTCCGGCGTCGCAGAGAAAAGCCGTGCCTCCGGGGAGAATTCGTTCATCCGCAGTCTGGACGTGGGTATGAGTCCCCACCACCGCGGAAACTTGCCCATCAAGGAAGCGCGCCATAGCAATCTTTTCGCTTGTCGTCTCAGCATGCATATCGACGAGAATAATGGGGGTTTCCTCCCGCAATTTTTCCACTGCTGCCTGGGCTGCGGGAAAGGGATTGTCCAGAATCGGCTGCATAAAGGTGCGCCCCTGGACATTGAGCACCCCCACTCGGGCGCGGGAGGTTTCCAAAACGATACTGCCCTGGCCCGGGGTGCCTTCCGGGTAGTTAATGGGGCGTAAGAGACGAGGTTCGGTCGCGATGTATTCGGCTGTCTCGCGCTGGTCCCAGACATGATCGCCCGTGGTAATCACCGCCACTCCGGAACGAAGCAAATCGATGGCGATCTTTCCCGTGATGCCCCGGCCTCCAGCGGCATTTTCTCCATTGACCACGACAAAGTCCACGTCCTGTTCCTTGACGAACTGGGGAACGGCCCGGGTGACGGCCTTCCGGCCAGGTTCGCCCACAATATCGCCCAAAAACAGAATCCGTATCATGTTGGAAGGTTATGCACAGCCGAGCCGGGAATGACAAAGCGGATTTCTAAAATTCCGCCCCCTCTCCCCGCCAAGACCATTTTTCTCCGTGCTCTTCCAGCCGTTTCCCCTTACAACCCTCTGGGTTGAAACGCCTCTCCTCATCTATTCTTATTTTGCTTCTCATGTCGTTCTTGCCCGGAATCGATCTCGCTGAAGCTAAACTGAGTCCCATTGCCCCCGAGCCGAACTGGTCGGCGCTCAATGCATATCAGGAAACGATCACCCGGGAGGATTTCCTTGATTTGCTCAATCACGTTTATGCCCCGAGCGGGTCATGGAAAAAATTCATCACCCTTCACGACACCGACGCCATCATCCGGACCGGAGGGACGCCTTTTCGCCTTCGCTTTGCGTCCTCCCACGCCACAGCCCGGGCCGTCCCCTCCTATTGGCGCTCCCGCCGCATGCTTCCTACGGTCGAACCCGGCAGACCGCTGGCCGGGCTCAAAATCGCCCTCGACCCGGGCCATCTCGGCGGGCAATGGGCCAAAATGGAGGAACGTTGGTTCCAAATCGGCAAGAGCAAACCGGTCGCCGAAGGCGACATGACACTCGCGGTGGCAAAATTGATGGTTCCCCAACTGGAAAAACTCGGAGCCGAGGTCTTTCTCACCCGAAGTAAGGCCACTCCGGTCACCAGCCTCCGTCCCTCCGGTTTGAAAAAAACTGCGGCCGCCTCGCTGGCCGATCGGGGCGTCAAGCCAACAGCTTTTCGCCTGCAAAAAGAACGCGAACGCCTATTTTATCGGGTCGCAGAAATTCGTCGCCGGGCCCGCCTCGTCAACGAGACCATCCGCCCCGACCTTGTCGTTTGTCTGCATTTTAATGCCGAAGACTGGCGCGACCCGGCCAAACCCAGCCTCGTCAATGCCAACCACCTCCACTTTTTGGTCACCGGCGCCCTCAGCGAAGACGAGTTGAGCTATGAGGACCAACTTCATGACATGTTGGTCAAACTGCTCAGTCGGTCCTATGCCGAAGAAATCGCCGTCACGGACCAAGTGGCCCGCAAAATGGCCGCCGCCACCGGCCTGCCTCCGTTCATTTACCACGGCAGCAACGCGGTCAGCGTCAATGACAGTTCCTACATCTGGGCCCGCAATCTGCTCGCCAATCGGCTCTTCGCCTGCCCGGTCATTTATGTCGAACCCTATGTGATGAACAACCGCTCCGTCTTTGCCCGCATCCAAGCCGGCGACTACAAGGGGCTGAAAAAAATCGGTGGGGTGGAGCGTAAAAGTATTTACCGAGAATATGCGGATGCCATTGTGGATGGACTTACCGCCTACTACTCGAATCGTCCCTTGTGAAAATCATCGCCGTCACCAACCAGAAAGGCGGAGTGGGAAAGACCACCACCGCCGTCAATCTCTCCGCCGCCCTGGCCGAAAAAGGGATCCGCATCCTTTTAGCGGACATCGATCCGCAGGGCAATGCCACCAGCGCCCTCGGGCTTTCGGATCTCAAGGGCCACAGCCTCTACGAAGCCATGGTCGGCGACCGTGCCGCCACCGACCTCGTGGTCCCCACCCGAATAGAGAATCTCTCCATCATCCCCGCCGATCATGAAATGGCCGGCGCGGAAATCGAAGTCGCCCGGATGGAGACCCCACTTCTTCAACTTCGCCGCGTGATGGAACCACTCCGAAACAGCGGAAACTTTGACTACGCCTTTCTGGATTGCCCCCCCTCCCTCGGCATCTGGATGTCCAATGCCCTCGCGGCCGCCGATGAATTGCTCATTCCCATTCAGTGCGAATATTACGCCCTAGAGGGTCTCGCCCTCCTTGTGGATGTGATGGAACGAATCCGCGCCTCGGGAGCCAATCCCAACCTCGCCTTCTGCGGCCTAGTCATGACGATGTACGACAACCGCACCAATCTCAATCCTGCGGTGGTCAAAGAGGTCCGGGATCATTTCCAGGAAGTGGTTTTTCAAACCCATATCCCGCGCACCATTCGTTTCGGCGAGGCCCCCAGCCACGGCCGGACCATCCTCGAACATGACCCCTCCGGACCCGGAGCCGAAGCCTATCGCGCCCTCGCCACCGAATTCCTCGAACGCCAAAAAAATGGCCTCGCATTCGTCAATCAGTAGAGCAAACTTTTCAGGTTTTCAGGTCTTCAGCACAATCCCTGCCGCGAAATGAAATCAGTCTCTCCTGCACCATTCATCATTTTCTTAAATGTCTGAAGTCCTCGATCTCTTCCGCCAGACCGGTGCGCTCTTGCACGGTCATTTCATTCTTCGCTCCGGCCTCCATAGTCGTGAGTTTTTCCAATGCGCCCTCCTCCTCCAAGATGCCACCATTGCGGCGGATGTCTGCGGCCGTCTCGCTGAGAAGCTGGCAAAATTTGAGGCATCCTCGGTCATTTCTCCCGCCGTCGGCGGCATCATTGTCGGACAAGAAGTGGCCCGTCATTTGGGCAAGCGACATATTTTCGCAGAAAAAGACGGTTCCGGAGGACTCGTCATGCGTCGATTCACGGTCACTCCGGGGGAAAAATTTCTCGTGGCCGAAGATGTGGTCACTCAGGGCGGCCGCCTGGCCGAAACCATCCAGATCGTGCGCGATTTGGGGGGCGAAGTCGTCGCTGCCGGCTCCATCGTAGATCGGAGCGGTGGCAACCTCCCCGACTTTGGCTGTCCCTTCGTCTCTCTGGTGCAAATGAAGGTCGAAACCTTCGACGCCGACAACCTCCCTCCCGACCTCGCCGCCACCGAAGGCAGCAAACCGGGCAGCAAATAGCCCGGCGGCTTAGCCGCCGGGAGTCGAAAGTGAAAGGATTAAACAAATCTGCACTCCGCCACTTTCACCTTCCCACCTCCCCACCTTTTCACCTCCCCACCTCGCTCCGCGCGCGCTACATTTCCTCCAGCGCCCGGCCTTTGGTTTCTTTGACCATGAGGAGAACAAAGAACACCGAGATGAGGGCAAAAACAGTGTAAAATCCGTACGCCCCGCCCAACCCAAATCGGGTGAGCAAAATCGGAAAGGTCATCGTAATGGCAAAGTTCGCCATCCACTGGGCGAACCCACTGATGGCCAGAGCCGCTCCGCGAAATCGATTTTGGAACATCTCTCCGAGCATGACCCACATGACGGGACCCCAGGAAACACCAAAGAAAAACACATACAAATTGGCGGCAACCAAGGCAAGAGGTCCAGCCATTCCCTCAAGCTGAAGGTTCCCGCTGGGATCCAATTTTGCGCTCGCAAAGACGACCGCCAAGACCCCGAGAAAGATCGCCATGCCGATCGATCCAAAAACCAACAACGGCTTGCGTCCCAGTTTATCGACCAGGGAAATCGCAATGAGGGTGGACCCAATATTGACCGCCCCAGTGATGACATTGATGAGCAGCGCCCGCTCGGGAGGAAAGCCCGCCGCCTCCCATAAGGTCGCGCCATAATAAAAGACGACATTGATGCCCACGAGTTGCTGGAAGACGGCCAAGCCAATCCCCACC
>Ga0209390_10002794_pt1 | contig 29694 bp, 17 predicted proteins | sample BON01_FD_187212 | JGI IMG/M metagenome (GOLD analysis project Ga0209390, IMG submission 187212) | Freshwater microbial communities from Lake Bonney liftoff mats and glacier meltwater in Antarctica - BON-01 (SPAdes) (version 2) | ecosystem: Environmental > Aquatic > Freshwater > Ice > Glacier...
CCCCCCCTGCCCTCGCAACAAAACACAACGACAACAAAGTCATATCATCAGAGATCTTCGCTCTCTCTCTTTTTAGGTTAGACACACAGACGAATCCACACACTCACTCTCGGGCGTTTGTAATCATCGCAAATCCCCCACGGCGTCGTCTCTTGTGACTCGCGCGTTCGCGTTGGCTAGAAAGCCGCCGCTGCCGCCGCTCGTCGCTGTTGCTGCCCCGCCCTCTGCTGCCGCGCGCGCTTGCGCTCGAGGTAGCGCTGCCTCGCGGCCTCGACGGACGCCGCGTCGTTGCGGCGCTCGCCCGGCATGCGCTCGGGCGCAGACGGCTGCTGATCGGCGGGAGGAGCAGGAGCGGAAGGAGAGGGCGGCGCTGCCCCCCCAGCCGCCGCCGCCGAGGCCGCGACGGCCTCGGCCGCCCCCGCCCTCAGCGCCGCGAGCTTGGCGCGCTCGTACGCGCTCATCTCTCCCTCGGCGCGCGCCGCGGCCGCCGCCAGCGACGCCGCCGCTCGCACCCGCGCCGCCGCCGCCCCCTCTCCCGCGTCGTCGCCGAGCGCGGCCGCCCCCGCCTCGCCCGAGCCCCCGCCCCTCGCCCCGACCAGCATGGCTGCCGCGACCGCCCCGGCCCCGAGCCTCCGCGCGCCGCCCCGTGCCCCGCCCCCCAGCAGCCCCCCGACCGCGCCCGCCTCGAGCGCCGCGTCCCGCGCGCCCTCCGCGCGCCGCCACGCCTCGTCGCACTCGAGCTTTTGTTTGTAGGAGGCGGTCACGAACGCCGGCCCTTGAGGCCGCCCCGTGGTGGCCGCCTCGGCCTCGCGCTCGCGCGCGAGGCGCCGCTCGCGCGCGGCCTCGTCCTCGCGCCGGCGGCGGGCGGCCGTCTCAGCCATGGCAGCGATGTAGCGGGACTGAGGGGGCGGCGGCGGCGGCGGAGCGGCGTTGGCGGCGGCGGCGCCGTTGTCGGCGGCGCCGTCTGCGCCGCCGTCGGCGGCGGCGGCGCCGCCTTCGTCTTTTCCGTCGCGGCCTGCTTCGCCCGGCGCTCGGCGCCGGCGCTTGGCGGCGGCCATCTCGTCGTAGACGCCGTCGTAGTCGAAGGCAGCACTGTCCTCGGCGAGGGCCTGGGCGTGCAGGCGCGCGGCGTCGGCGGCCGCCTGCTGCGCCTGCCGGCGCGCGGCGGCGGCGACGGCGGCGTTCCCGCGGGCGCCGCTCCCGGCGCGGCCGACGCCGCGTCCGCCCTCGTTGTCGCCCTCATCGTCGTCGTCGTCGTCGCCCCCAAAGAGCGCGGCGGCGGCGGCGCTCGGCGGAGGTTGTCGTTGCTGCGGCTGCGGCTGCGGCGGCTGCGGCTGCGAGAGGCCAAAGGCGCGCGAAGGCGCCTCGTCCCCCCCAGCCATGACTAAGTGATCATTTGTTCTCCGCAGTGTTTTGCGCGCGCAGGCGTGACGTCGGTCTGGATGCGATGGCGGCTGGGGGGTGATCCGGGTTGTTGGGTTGCGCGATTGCGAAGAGTGTGACAATTGGCGTGGTGGAGGGGGATCCTCGCGTTTTATGTCGGGAGAGGAGCGACCCCGAATCGAAAGAGAGAGTCGTTCGCCCCTGTCTCTGAAGCCCTCCAAAAACAAACGCACGGACAGCCGATTGCATTCCCGAAAGACGCTCCGATCCTTGACACGCTCCTCTCTCGAACGTCGCGCGCGCGCGGAGCGACCTCGCGCAAACACGGAAAAACGCACTCGGACAAAAAGACAAACGAGAACGCAGAAGGCTGCTGGATTCGACTTGACTAAAGCGCCAGCGCGCGACCCGAAGTAAAAGCGCTCTGCGTCCTCCAACGCACCCCGCCCCACCGACGGCACGCGGCCCCTCGCCCAAAGGCCACACCGCCGCGGCCGCCGCCGGCGGTCCCTGCGCCGCCGACCGGGCGACCGGGCGCCGACGACAGTGCACGACACCCAAAGAACCAAGGCGCAGCAACGCCCCCCCAACCACCACCACCCGCGAGCCCCGAAAAAAGCAAGGGAATGGACGACCCCTCGGCCCCCTCGGTCGAGGGCGTCGTCTTCGAGCGCATCGAGGAGGCCAAGGCCCCGTCCGCGGGCGGGCACAAGCGCCTGCTCCGGTTCTTCCTCGTCGACGGCAGCGGGGGGCGCCACCTGGCGGCGGTCGGAGAGGACTTGGGGGACGCCCACTACGCCTACCGCACGGCGCGCGCGTTCGCGGCGCAGTACGGGCGGCTGGAGTGCGGCAATCGGCGGGAGCTGTTGGTGTGGCTGGAGACGGTCGTGTCGGAGAGCGCGAGCGTGTACGGCGGGGGCGGGATCGGCGGCGGCACCGCGGCGGGCGGCGCGTCGGCGTCGGAGGCGCTGGCGGCGGCCGGGGGGCTTGGCGGCGGCGGCGGCGGGCACAGGCCGCTCCAGCTGACCGTCGCCGTGGCGGACGACGCGCCGCCGAGCGGCACGCCCGCGCACTTGGGCGACGCGCCGCTGGCCGACGTGGTCGTCATGCCGCCGCGCCCTCTGCAGCAGCAGCAGCAGCAGCAGCAGCAGGAGCAGGCGGGCGACGGCTCTGCCGCTGCCGCCGCCGCCGCGGGCAGCGCGCCGCCCGGCGCGCTGCCGCCGCCTCTCTCCGCCGCCGCCGGCGGCACCACCGCGCCCTTCCAACAGCAGCAGCAGCAGCACCAGCAGCAACAGCAGCACCAGCAGCAGCCGCCGCCGCCCGCGCCCGGCCAGCTGGCCGCCGGCCCCCAGGCGCCGCCCCCCTCGGCCCCGGCCCCGCCCCCGCTCCGCCTGCCGCCCAACACCCACGCCGAGACCCTCTACTTCGTCGCGCACCGCCTCGAGCGCGGCGCCCGCGCCGACGGCCGCCGCGTCAACCGCTGGTCCCTGGTCGACCAGCACGGGCGCGCGCACCCGGCCGTGACCGGAGAGGAGCGCGAGGCGCGCGACGGGCACTACTCGTACGCGGCGGCCGAGCCGTTCGCGTCGCTCAGCCCGCTGGCGTGCACCAACCAGGCGGGCGTGTACCATTGGCTGGAGGCGCAGATCACGCGGGGGAGGGGCGGGGCGGCGGCGGCGGCGGCGGCGGCGCAGCGGGCGCAGGCGCAGGCGCAGGCGGCGGCCGCGGCGGCGCAGCAGCAACAGCACCAGCAGCGGGGGGCGCCGCAGCAGCTGCAGCAGCACCAGCACCAGCACCCGCAGCAGCACCCGCAGCCGCAGCAGCAGCAGCACCACCACTACGCCACGGGCTCGCACCACGGCATGGCGGCCGCCGCGCAGCACCACCAAGGCCACGGCGGGGCGGTGATGCAGCAGCAGCTGCAGCATCAGCAGCATCACCAGCAGCACCAGCAGCAAGGCGGGCGCGGGCTTCCCGCCTCGCCCGCTGCCCCCCCCTACGGCGCCGGCGTCCCCCCCGCCTCCCCGCACTTTGGGCCGCCGCACCAGATGGGCGCGCCGCCGGGCGGCCACCTCAACCCGTACGGCTACGGCGCGCCCCCTCCGCCCAGTTACGGAGGAGGGGTCGGCGGGCAGTATGGCGCGCCGCCGCCGCCGCCGCCTCCTGGCGCGTACGGCGGCGTCGGGGTGGGCGTTGGCGGCGGCGGTTACGGCGGCGCAGGCGGCATGATCCCTCAGGGCGGCCACCACCACGCCGGTATGGGCGTGTACCACAGCATGGCCCCGCCGCCGCCGCAGCAGCAGCAGCACCAGCACCAGCACCCGCAGCAGCCCCCGTACGGCTACTATCCCCCGGGGGGAGCTCCGCCGCCGCCGCCCGGCGTCGGCGGCGGCGCCGGCGCCGGCGGGATGGCCACGCCGCCGCCCCGCCACGCGCCGCCGCCGCCGCCGCCCCCGCACAGCATGATGCCGCCGCCGCAGCCGCACCCGCACCTGCCGCCCCCGACGGCGCAGCAGCACCACCACCATTACCACCACCAGCAGCAGCAGCAGCAGCATTACCAGCAGCAGCAGCAGCTGCAGCAGCAGATGCAGATGCAGCAACAGCAGCATCAGCACGCGGGCGCGCCGGTTTATGCCCCCTCTGCTGGGCAGCCTCACCAGCAGCCGCCGCTGCCGGGCGGCGGCCTGCCGCTGCCCCCCGGCTACGCAGGGGCGCCTCCCGGCGCCCAGTTCGCGCAGCAGCCGCATTTCCAGACGCCCGGCATGCCCGGGCAGCGGCAGCACCAGCACCAGCAGCAGCACCAGCAGCAGCAGCAGCAGCAGCAGCAGCAGCAGCAGCACCAGCAGCAGCAGCAGCAGCAGCAGCAGGGAGGAGCAGGAGGGGCGGGCGGGGGGATGGGCGGCTTTGGCTCTGCCGCGGGCGCGGGGGCAGGGCCCTCGACGCTGCCCGGCGTCGGTTATGCTGGCGTCCACTCGGGCACCGGCGGCCCCTTGGGCGGCCGCCCGCCGCTCGTGCTCGACTTTGGGGGCGCGGGCACGGCTGCTGCTGCTGCCGCCGCCTCGGCCGCCGTCGGCGCGGCGGGCGCGGCGGGCACCGCCCCCTCCGATTCGGCCGGCGGGCGCGGCCGGGGCCGCGGCCGGGGCCGCGGGCGCGGGCGCGGGCGCGCGGGGGCCGACGGCTCCTTCCTTGCGCCCGGCAGCGAGGCCTCGCCGCTTGCGCCGGGCGGCGGTGGAGGCGGCGGCGCGAGAAAGTCGCTGCCGCCGCTGCCCAGTGCGCCGGGGTCGTCCGCCGCCGCCGCCGCCGCCGCCGCCGCCGCCGCCGCCGCCGGTCACACCTTTACGGCCGGCGGCGGCGGCACCTTCTTCCTGCCGCCCATCTCCACGGGCAAGGCCGGGGGCGGCGGCGGCGGCGGCGGCAAGGCCTCGTCGTCGACCGTCAAGAAGGGCGGCAAGGCCGAGGCCGGCCCGGGCGCGGGCGCGGGCGGCGGTGGCGGCGGCGGCGGCAGCGCGGCCGCGCTCGACGCCGCCGCCGCCAAGCGCCTGCGCCGGCTGCTCGACGACAGCGCGGCCGAGGCTGAGGCGGCCGCCGCTGCGCGCGCGGGCCGCGTCGCGGCGCTGCGGCGCTCGGCGGCAGCCGACGCCGCGCAGCGCGAGGGCGCGCGGGCCTCGGCCCTGGGGTGGCTGCGTGGCGCGCCCACCGAGGCCGAGAGCGAGATGCTGGCGCACTGGCTGGGGCTGCTGCGCGAGCTGCTCGCGGACCGGACCGACGCGGCCGGCAGGCGGGCGGCGGCGGACGAGGCCGAGGCGGCGGCGGCGGTCCTGCGGGCGGCCACTGGCGGCGGCCTTGGCGGCGGCGTGGACGGCGGGGCTTCGGCGGTGGCTGGCGGCGCCGGGAACGGCGGTCGGCCGCACACGCCCCCCGCCGCGCCGGTGAGGCCGACGGGCGAGCAGCTGCAGGCGGGCGTGCTGTCGCGCGCGACGGCGGCCGCGGCGGCCGCGGCCGCGGTGGCGGCCGAGGGCCCGACGGTCGGCGCCGGCCTCGGCGGCGCGCTCGCCGACGGCGGCGACGGCGGCGGCGACGGCAACGAGACGCCCGAGGACGAGGAGGCGGACGGCAACGACGCCGCTGCGGCTGCCCCCGCCCCCACCCCGGCCGAGCCCGCGCGGCGAGGCAAGGAGACCCGCCCGGCGTGGGGCGGCACCGCGGTCGCGCAAAAGACGCCGCCGGCCGGGGGCGGGCGCCGGACGAGCGGCGGCAGCGGCGGCGGCGGCGGGGCGCCCGTCGCTGCCAAGGGCAAGGCGTCGGCCGCGGACAAGGCGCTGCCGCGCAAGAAGCCCGACGCGCCGCAGGGGCGCACGCTCGCGGACCTGCTGCAGCCGCTGGCCGAGCCGCCGCAGGCGCCGCCGGGCCTCCTGCAGCAGCAAGGGCAGCAGCAAACGGCGCCGCCGGCGGCGGCGAGCAAGGGGGGCGAAGAGACGAGGGGCGAGGAGGAGGCCGCCGCCGTCGCCGTCGCCGCCGCCGCCGCCGCCGCCGCCGCCGCCCCCGAGGCCGGCAAAAGGCCCCTGAACGTTAAGCAGAAGCGCCAGCTGCAGCAGCGGCAGGAGGAGAAAGACACGGAGAAGGCGGGCGCGAAGCATCAGAAGACGGGCGGCGACAAGCAGCAGAAACAGAAGCAGCAGCAGCAGGAGCTGAAGCAGGAGCGAGAGGAGGGCGGCGGCGCCAAAGAGGCGACGGCGGCGGCGGCGGACGCAGCGCCGCCGCCGCCGCGCCTCACCTTTGACGACGGCGCAACGCGCGACTACCCGCCCGCCGAGCACGCCACCCCGGCCTACGCCCGCCACCACGTCCGCCTCCTCCTTGAGTGCTTCAAGGAGCTCCACGCGATGCACTGCCCCGCGGCCCTGCTGCTGTCCTCGGGCGCTCTGGCCACCGTCCGCCGCCTTGCGCCGCCGGGAGGGTACCCTCACCCGGCGGCAAGGGGCGCGGCCGCCCGCCTGCTGGCGCACTGGACGGCCGGGGTGGCGGCGCACGCGCGAGTTCTCCTGGGGCCGCAGCACACGACGGGGGCGGACCCGATCATGGCGCTGGAGGCGCGGCTGGCGACGGGCGGCGCGGCCGGCGGGGGCGCGGGGCTGCGGGGCCTGGCGCCGCTGCCGCCCGCGCTCGCGTCGGCGGCGGGCGGCGGCGGCGGGGGCGGCGCGGGCGGCGCCGGGGGCCTCGGCGCCTTGACGCCCTCGCCCTCGCTGTCGCTGCTCGAGGCCGGGGCGGGCGGGGCCGGCGCCGGCGCCGCCGCGAAGAAGAAGAAGCCCACGAAGAAGGAGCTGGCGGCGGTCAAGAGGGAGGCGGCGTCTTCGGCGGCGGCGGCGGCGGCGGCGGCGGCGGCGGCGGCGGCGGCGGCGGCGGCGGCAACCTCCGCGGCGGCGGCGGCCGCGCCCGCCCCTTCTGCGGCGGCGGCGGCCGCCCCGGCGCCCGCGAGCTTGCTGATGCAGCAAGCGGGCCTGATCGCCGAGGGTCCCGCACCCGTGGCGCCCAAGCCCGAGCCTGCGGGAGAGGAAGGGGCGCCCTGGCCGGCGGTCGGGGAGGCGGCGCCGGGGTGGCCAGCAGCGGCGGCCGGCGCGCCGCCGTTCGGCCCACTTTGACAGGCGCTATAGAGCAAGGGGACGCCGGTTTGGCTCATTGACGTATATGACAACTGGATCGACAGGTTAAACACCAGGGGATCATACACATACATGAGCGAGCGCGCGTCGGGGAGAGAGGAAAAACACGCGCGGCCAAAAAGAGACGAAACAAGCAAACGACGACGCAACCAAGAAACCGCGCGTTTTCAGTCCTTCAGAGCACCTCATCGTCGTCGTCCGCCCCCTTCTCCTCGCCCGCCTGCCGCGCCCCGATGCGCCGCTTCACCACCAGCAGCATCGCCGTCTTCCACGCGTCCAGACGCGTCATGCCGTCGAACTCTCCGACCGCCCGAGAAAAGGCCTCGTCGTCGCTGGCGGCCAGGGCGGCGGCGCACCCGTCGAGCAGCGCGGCCTCGCGGCTTCCCGCAAACTGCAGGTCCACCTCGCGGTACCGCTCGAACCGGTTGCTGACTTCTTCGTCGGAGCCGTGGCACAGGGCGCAGATGCCCGCGCAGAGCAGGTGCCCTTTCGCGCCGTATTTCAGGAGGTTGTTCTCGGCGGCGGCGGCCGCCACCTCCTCAAACAGCTGGCCCGCGCGCGCGTAGTCGCCCAGCTCGGCGCTCGCCTCGGCCACCTTTAGGCGGCACCGGCTCGCCTCGGAGGTGGCGTTCTCCGTCGCGAAGAGGTCGGCGGCCTGCTCGTAGAACGCGCACGCCTCGGCCTTGGCGCCCGCCTTTTCCTGGGCCTCGGCGATCTCGCGCAGCTGCCGCGCGGCCATGTTGAGGCGGCCCATGTCGGTGTACAGGTCGACGGCCTGCCGCAGCATGGCCACGCCCTCTGCCGCGGCGGCGGGAGACGGCGCCTTCATCGCGCATTTCGCGCCCTCGACCAGCGCCGAGGCGGCGTCGTGCTTGGCGTCGGTCTTTGCGGAGCAGTGCGCGAGCTGGCGGTAGGCCTCTGCGGCCTCGGGCCAGGCCTTGCCCTGTTCACATGTTTTGTGTGTTTGGTGTTGGTGTTGGGGCGCCGAGCAGCGTTAGGGTGAGGGAGCGGAGGGCTTGGATTGGTTTTCAAGAGGCGAGCCGTTGCTCGCCAAGCGAAGCGGCCGGCCGGGCGCGTCGTTTCCGTCGCCGCGCGCGAAGAAAAACGAAACGAAAAACGCACCAGCTTGAAGTTGTTGGCGGCCTTTTCGAGGAGCTCGGCCGCCTCCTCGTACTTGTTGCCGAACCACCCGAGCGACTTGAGCTTCTTCTCGGCCTGCGCGAACAGGTCCTGGCCCTTGGCCGTGAAGTCGGCCATCGCTTCCTTCTTCTGTTCAAGGAGGGGTCTCTCTTGTTGGTTTCCCGAGCGCGACCGCCCCCGCCGGCACGCCGGGATGAGGTGACGCCGCGCGTCCGTTCACGTGTGCGTGCGTTGACGCGCGTGCAACAGAAGAAGAGAGGGGAGCGTCCGCAAGAGACGTTCGGTTTGGGCAACCGACGACGCGAGAGAGTAAGCGAGAGGCGCAGAAGAGTGTCAAGTCGAGAGCGCGATGATTGGCGGGCGGTGGCGTGTGTGTGGGTGTCGGAAAAGAGCGGGGGGAAGGAGGAGCAAAAAGTCTTTGTGTTTTGCGCACTGATCGATGGCGCGCGACGCCCCTTGTTCTTGCCGCCGACGCCGCCGCCGCCGCCGAAGCGTCGATCGATCGACAAAAAGCGCGTCCTCCCCCTCAGCCAACCCCACACATCGCATCACACCAATAAGCGACCAACACAATCGCCCCAATGGCGAACCCATGAGCGCCGACGATGAAGATGATGATGACGGCGCGGCCGCAGCAGCAGAGCTGCGCGCCCGCGCGTCCACGGCGTTCTCCTCTTCGTCCCGAGATGCCGAATCCTCCGCCCTCTCGGCGCTGCGCGAGCTGTCCGCGCTGGGCGAGCCGCACGCGCGCGCGGCGCGCCACAACCTCCTGGTCGCCGAGTACCTCGTCGGCGCCGCAGGCGAGGAGGAGGAGCAGCTCGCGGCGTCGCTCAGCGCGCTCGCCCGCGAGGGCGCCGTCCGCCGGCAGCGACGAGGGCCGCTGCCGCCGACGCCGACGACGCAGCGGGGCGAGCAGCAGCAAGTGCCACCGCGCCTGCTGCCGCCGTGGACCGACGCCGAGGCGGCCGCGGCCGTCAACGCGGCCGGCCTGCTGCTGAGGCTCGGGGGCGGCGGCCCCGAAGCACAAGCCGCAGCAAGCGAAGCCGGAGCGACGACCCCCCTGCGGCTGCTGTCGCCGCTGGCGGCGGGCGGCCGCGCGGCGGCGCTGCCAGAGGGGGCGGCGCTGGCGGCGTGCTGCGCGCTGTTTGAGGCAGCGGCCGCGGAGTGGTGGCCGGGGGGAGCGGCTCCCGAACGCGCGTCCGCCGCCGCCGCCGACGCCGTCGCATTTCTCGCCCACGCGGCCGCAGCCGCCGCCGGTGCCGGGCCCGCCACCGCCGCCGGGCCGCTGCCGCCGACAGGGGGGGGCCACAGCGGCGCGCGCCCGCTGCCGGCGGTCCCGTCGCTGCCGCGCGCGACGCGCCGCGCGGCGACGCAGCAGGAGGAGCGGCAGGCGCAGCAGGAGCGCAGCGCACGCCGCTGGTCGGCTGCCTCGGCTTGGTTTGCCTTCCGCCTGCGGCTGCTGCGCGGCGACGCGGGCGCTGCCCGCCGCGCCCTGGAGGAGGCTTCTGCTGCCCGCGCCGCCGCCGCCGCCGCCGGGCCCGCGGGCGGGGCGCGGGTCGAGTGCGGCGTGCACGAGGCGCTGCTGCGCGCCCAGGCAGAGTGCGTGGCGGGCGGCGACGGCGGCGAGAGTCGCGCGCTGGCGGCCCTGCTCCCCCTACTCTGCCTCGCGGCGGCGGCGACGGCGACGGCGCCGCCGACGGCGACGGCGGCAGTGCAGCCGCAGCCACATCGGCAACTGTCCGCGGGCGAGCGCGTTGCCGTGTTGAACGCCCTGGGCGTCGTCCACCTGCGCATGCGCAAGCCCCACGTCGCGTGCATGTACCTGAGCGCGGCGCTCGAGGAAGCGGCGTGGGTCGGTGGTTTGTCGGGGGCAGCGGCCGCAGCAGTAGCAGCAGCAGCAGCAGCAGCAGCAGCAGCAACGCCACGACAACGACCGCCACGGCCCTTGCTGTTGTCTCTGCCCGCCGGCGCCCCCGCCGCCCTCGCCCACAATCTTGCCCTCGCCCACCTGGACCTCGGCGCCTGGGAGCACGCGCAGCGGGCGCTGGCCCTCGCCTCCGCGCCGGGCCGGGGGTGGCCGGGGGTCGCCCTGCGGTCCGCAGAGGCGGCGCTTGCCTTGTCGGAGGAGCGGCGGCGGCGGCGCAGGCTGCTACTGCTGCCGCCGCCGCCTCGCCCTCCGCAGCCGGCGGCGGCAATTGGGCGCAGTAGTGCGGACGACTCTCGAGTTGTGGAGGGCGGCCCTTTAGTCGACGACGAGGAGGAAGAGACGGCGGCGGCGGCGGCGGCAGCCGAGCTGGCGGCAGCAGCAGCGGCGGCGGCAAGGGCGCCGGCGGCGGAGTCGCGGCCGTCGGACGCGCCGTCATCCTCGGCCTCGGCGAGGTCGCGGCGGTCTTTTCAAGGTGCGCTGCAGGCCGAGGAGGCCGCGGCGCTGGCCCTGCGCGCTTGCGCCCTGCTGCGGCTGGGAAGGGCGGCCAACGCCGCCCAGGCCGCCGAGGCGCTCGGCCGCCTTGTGTTTTTCCCCTCGCCCCTTCCCTCCTCCCCGTCCTCCTCCTTGGCCTCAGCCTCGGAGCCCTGGCCCCCTTCCGGCTACCCTCCCGCCGCGTGGGCGCGGCACGTCGAGGCCGCCGCCTGCTACGGCGCCGAGGCGGGGGTCTTGGCGGCAGCGGCGGCAGACGGGGACGGCGGGGGCAACGGCGGGGCAGCGGCGCCGCCGCCGCCGGCCGCCCGCGCGCGCGCGTGGCTGCGCGAAGGCCTGGCCTCTCTGGACGCGGCCGAGGCGGCCGACTTGGAGCTCGAGGAGCGGCAGCATCATCCCCCTTGTTCTTCTTCCCAGGCGGTCGGCGGCGGCGGCAGCGGCGCCGCCGGGGGGCGGCCGCCAGCCGACGGGGCAGACGAGCACACGAGGGGCTGGCGGCCGCGGCGGCGCGAGGCGGCGGCGGCGCGCGCGCGGGCGCGCGAGGTGCTCGCGGCCAACCTGGCCTCGCTCCACGCAGCGTCCGGGGAGCCCGTGGCCGCAGCGGCCGCGGCAGGGGAGGCGCGCGCCTCGGCGGCGGCGCCCAGCGGCAGCGGCAGCAATGGCGGCGGCCGGGCCGCCGCGCTCGCCACGGTTGCCGCGGCGCTGGCCGCGGGCGACGCCGAGGCGGCCACGTCCGCGCTAATGGCCGCGATGCACGCAGCCGCCAAGGCGGGAGCTGCGGATGGCTTTTGAGATGATGACAGCGGGAAGGCCGCGCGAGTGGTGTTTTGTTGTTTTGAGGGATACGATCGGCGGCGGCGGCGGCGGCGGCGGCGGCGGCGGCTTGCTTTCTGTAAAATGGATCTGAGAACTGAATTCTGTTCTTACAAGCATGGTCGGGATGGTGACAAAGAGCGCTACGAGGATCTCTTTCTTTGTGTCTTTCGGCGGTCGTTCGTTCGGTCAAGGCGTTTGTTATCAAAAGGGCGGGAAGGGGGGCTGCCGCAGCCCGCCGCCGCCGCCGCCGCTGCTGCTCTCTGATCACTCGGTTCCCTCTGGCTCGCGCCGCGAGTATTGCAAGTGCGGGTACATGCGCGACCGCTGCTCGTACTGTCGGTTTCATTGCGGGGAGGATGGGAGGGGGAGGGAAGGAAAATGAGTGTCTAGTCAGCAGTCGGTTCTTCGAGGGGCGCGCGCGGCGTTGGCGGTCGTCGTCGGCGGTCGGCGTCGGCGTCGGCGTCGTCGGCGTCGGCGTCGGCGGCGCGATCTGACCCGTCCTTCCTCCCCTGCCCGCGCGCGGGATCTGGCCCTCGCCGCCGACGACCACGGCAACGACGACCGTCTTACCATCGGGTGGCTCTTCTCGTTGGCGAACGGCACCTTGGGCTTCTTCTCGCACCACTGAACGTACTGGCGCTGCTTCTCCTCCATCGCCTGGTAGCCCTTGAGACGCTTGGCGTTCTCCTCGGCGCGCGTGGCCGCCGGCTCGCGCTCCTTGTCCTGCTCGTGCGTGAAAAAGTCGACGATGAACTTCATTGTCCTGCTGCGTTCGGCGTTTCCTCCAAGCCCCTCCTCTCCTCTCCTCCCTTCCTTCTCTCTGACTCTTGCGTCGACAAAAGAAGGGGAGGGTTTGGTTGCTGGTGAGTTTGATGCTGTCTTGCGCGTGTGTGATGGTCACTTGCTGTGTGGGTGTGTATTTGTGTGAGAGGGCGCCTGCGACCAAAAGCCTTGAAGAGGAGGAGGGAAAGTTTTGCCAAAAATTGCTGGCAGAAAGCTTTGCGCGCAACCCTCTTCCCCTCTCGCTCATACTCGAACGACCGTCCGTCTCTCTGCTTCCTCCGCGCCCCTTGTCGTGACCTCACACATCATCCATCAAACAAAGAAGCGTCGACACAGCAACCGCAAAAGGCGATTGTTGAGAACGCACAAATTTCAAACTCGCGTCGACGCAGCTTGGGGACCGAGAGGAGAGGACGCGCGCGCCCCAAGGACGACAACACAGCGCGCACCCACCAACCCCGCCACCATCAGCAACGATGGCCGCCGCCACCATCACCAGCGTTACCGTGCTCAACAACCCGGCGCCGTTCAGCGACCCCATCGCGCTCGAGGTCACGTACGAGTGCGTCGCGCCGCTCAAGGACGACCTGGAGTGGCGCGTCGTCTACGTCGGCAGCGCCGAGTCCGAGGCCCACGACCAGGTCCTCGACTCGGCCTTCGTGGGCCCCGTCCTGCCCGGCACGTACAAGTTCCGCATGGAGGCGCCCGCGCCCGACCCGGCGCGCATCCCGCGCGGCGACGTCGTCGGCGTCACGGCGCTGCTGTTGACGTGTTCTTACAAGACGCGCGAGTTTGTTCGCGTGGGCTACTACGTCTCGACCGAGTACCCGGACCCGGAGATGCAGGAGAGCCCGCCGGAGGTGCCGCAGGTGGGCAGGCTGGTGCGGTCGGTGCTGGCGGACCACCCGCGCGTGACAAAGTTTCCCATCCCGTTTGACGACGAGGACGAGGAGGCGGCGGGGGCGGCGGCGGCGGCGGGGCAGGGGGACGCGTCGGCGGCGGCGGCGGGCGAGGGCGCGGCGGGCGGCGGCGGCGGCGGCGGCGGCGCGGGCGCGGCGGGGGACGTGCCGCAGCAGCAGTCGGGTTATGGGGGCATGGGGGAGGGTGGACCGCAGGGAGGGGGCGGATTCGGGGGCGGCATGGGGGACGCTGCCGGCGCGGCGTATGTGGGAGGAGGAGCAGGGGGCGGCGCAGCGGCGTTTGGCGGCGGCGGCGGCGGCGGCTTTGGGGGGCAGGAGAACACAGCCCCGCCGTGCGGCGGGATGGACGTGGACAAGGGCGCCGCGCCCCCGCCCGCGGTCGCGGTCGCGGGCTTTGGCGGCGGCCCCGATTTCGGTGCGTTTTGAGACCAATAATGTAAAGCGAGAGACGGAGACGCCGGGCGGGGCGGGGGGGGGGGAACCCCCCCCCCCCCCCCCGGGCGGGCGGGCGGGGCGGGGGGTTGCGCGTTTCCCCTCCCTCTTTCGACGGTCCCCTGCGTTTTTGTTCTTACAAGTTGGGAGGCTCGGCGCACCCAGGCCCGCCCGCCGCCGCCGCTCCCGCGGCCCGCCGCCTCGCCCGCCGGCACGCCCTCAAGTACGCCGCAAAGTCGGCCACCTGCCGCCGCCGCCGCCGCGCCAGGCCGCCCCCCGCCGACGCGCCGAGGTTGGCGTCGGCGTCGAGCACGAGCGCCGGCAAGCCCCCGAGCGCGGGGTGCATCTCGCCGCCCGCAGAGCCCGGGCGCAGGAAGTGCAGCTCGGCGCGGATGCTGTCGGGGACGGGCGGGAGGCCGGGTGGGGCGGAGGGCGTCGGCGCGCCGCCCGCTCCTGCTCCTCCTGTCGTTCCCGCCGCCGCCGCCGCCGCCGCCTCGCCTGCCCCTCCTCCCACCGCCGCCGCCGGCGACGGCCAAGCAAGCCCTGTCACCCGCGCCTCAGCCCCCGCCTCCTCCGCCCCCACCCCCGCGCCCAGCCAGTCCTCGTGCAGCGCGTGCAGGCCCTCCAAGTAGGACAGGCTCACGCCCCCTCCCTCCTGCGCCTCCTCCGGCCGCGCGCGCCGCGCCAGCCGCCCCGCGCACACGGACGGGCGCGCGCGCAGGTAGACAAACCCGTCCACGGGCAGCAGCGGGGGCGGGGACGGGGACGGCAAAAGTGACGGGGGCGGCGGGGGCGGCGGGGGCGGGGAGGGCGGGAGGGGAGGCGGGGGTGGGGGGGACGACGCGACGACGCCGGCGCCGCCCCCCGCGGCCTCCTGCGCGGCCGCCACCTCCGCCGCCGCGCTCCCGCCGCCGCCGCCGCCGCCTGTGCCGATCCGCCCCAGCCCCAGCCCCAGCCCCAGCGCCGCCGCCGCGTAGGCGTCGTACACGGCGACCTCTGCCTCGCCCAGCCAGCCCTCGGCGCGCACGGCGCGCACGAACACCAGGCGGTCGGAGAAGACGCTGCGCTCGAGCAGGCGCACGCGGTGGAAGGAGGGGGGGGGAGGGAGGGGGGCGGCGGCGGCGGTTGCGTTGGCAGCCAAAGGCGTCGGCGGCGGCGGCGGCAGGGCCGGCAGCCCGCGCGAGTCGCGCTCCTGCAGCACGCGTGTCAAAAACACGTACGACTGGAACGCGTACGCGTGTCGCTTGGGATCGCGGTAGAACGCGTCGAGCAGGTTGAGCGGCGCCTCGCCGTCGTCGCGGCCGCCGCCGCGCGGCACGGCCTGCCACATGTGCACGGGCTCGAGCACGCCGGCGACGAGCAGGCGGGGCCGGGGGGCTGTTGCGGCTGTGCGGCGGCCGCCGCCGCCGCTGTCGCTCTCGTCGCCGCTGCCGGCCGCCTGTTCGTCGTCGTCCTCTTGGCGCGTCGCGACGTACTCGAGGAACGTGCTCTTGCCGGAGCCGATGTTCCCCTCGACGCACAGCGTCACGACGCCGCCGTCGTCGTCGTCGTCGTCGTCGTCGTCCGGTTCGTGCCAGCCGCGCTCGAGCAGCATGGGCGAGGGGGCAGAAGCCGAAGCAGAGGGAGCAGCAGCCTCTCGCGCGAGCGCACGCCGCCGTCGCCGCTGGGGGGCCTCCGATGCCGCCGCGACGCCGCCGCCATGCCTCTCGGCCGCGCGTCCTCCCGCGTGCACAGAGGGGACGAGGGGGCGGTGTGGCGCGGCCGCTGGGCCGCTCGGTCGCGACCCAGCGCGCGCCGCGCCGCGGAGCATCACTGCGGGGCAGTGAGGGAAGCAGCGGTATTTTTGGAGTGATTGTCCGAGCCTGCCCGTGAGGAGGCAACTGCAGGCTTTTGCTTCGGTCTCTGAGCTTGTGCTTGGTCGCAAAGGGAAGCAAGTGCTTTGCAGTACCGAAACTGCCCGACACGCATGTGCCTCCACGCGGAGTCAACCGCTCTTTTTGGGCGGCAACCTCGCCGCCGCCGTCGCCGTCGCCTGCGGTCGGCGCGCGCGCGCGCTCTCTCTGCCTCTCTTGATAACGCGCGCGCGAGAGAACACTCAACACACACACATCAGGTCTCCGTTTGCCTCCATCAAGCTATCACCCCGAAAGCTAGACGCACAGCCTCCCTCACCAAAAACCAGCCATCCTCTTCCAACCTGTCTCTCCACCGATCGCCCGATCAACCACGTCGAGACACGCCCCGCCCGCCCACACACACACGCGGCGATCGAGCTAGCTGCGCCACTCCCGCAGCACGCGCCGTCCCCCTTTCTCTCTCTCGCGCACGCGCCGCGACAGCACAGAAAGGGACAGAGAGATAGAGGCGGCTCTAGCAGCTCTTGTCCCCACGCGCTAGAAGCCAGCAACCATGGCTTCCAAGGGCAAGGGCCTGCGCGAGCAGGACCTTGCCACCCTCGACGTGACCACGCTCACGCCGCTCTCTCCCGAGGTCATCAGCCGCCAGGCCACCATCAACATCGGTGCGTTTTTTCCTCTCGCTCTCCGCGTCCGATCGCTCGGCGCCGTCGCCGTCGCCCGTTGCCGCCGTCCCCTCTCTCTCGTCCTCCTCTGTCTCTGCCGTGGCCGCCGCCCCCTTGGCCCCGTTCCCACACCGCCCGACATCCAAACCACCAACCTCACTCACGATCACACCCAAAGCACAAATACACAAAAACGAACACAAAAACAACCTACTAAACGGAATAACCAAATGCATACAGGCACCATCGGCCACGTGGCGCACGGCAAGTCGACCGTGGTCAAGGCGATCAGCGGCGTGCAGACCGTCCGCTTCAAGAACGAGCTCGAGCGCAACATCACCATCAAGCTCGGCTACGCCAACGCCAAGATCTACAAGTGCCCCAAGTGCGAGCGCCCGGGCTGCTACCGCGCCTACGGCTCGAGCAAGGAAGACAGCCCGCCGTGCGAGCACTGCGGCGGCGGCATGGCCCTGGTGCGGCACGTGTCCTTCGTCGACTGCCCGGGCCACGACATCCTCATGGCCACGATGCTCAACGGCGCGGCCGTGATGGACGGCGCGCTGCTGCTGGTGGCGGCCAACGAGCCGTGCCCGCAGCCGCAGACCTCCGAGCACCTGGCCGCGGTCGAGATCATGCGCCTGCGCGACATCCTGATTTTGCAAAACAAGGTCGACCTGGTGAGCGAGCCGGCCGCGCAGAACCAGGCCGAGAGCATCCGCCGCTTCGTCCAGGGGACCGTGGCGGACGGGGCGCCCATCGTGCCCGTGAGCGCGCAGCTGCGGTACAACATCGACGTGGTGTGCGAGTACGTGGAGCGTCGCATCCCCGTGCCCAAGCGCGACTTTGTGTCGCCGCCTCAGATGATCGTGATCCGGTGAGAGAGATTTGAATATTTTGATTTTAGCGACACGGGGTTTTCATTCGGGCTCGTGTTTTTGTCTTTGTTGTTCGATGTTGTTGGTGGTGTGCGGGATCGTTTTTGGCTCGTTTTGCTCGGGCGAGCAGGGCGAGCGTCACGGCCGAGACCACGGCACGGAACGAGCGCCCTCCCTCAGTCTCACGCGCCCGCCCACCCTTTTCCCCCCTCGCACGCCCCGACCAACGCACCCCCCAAAAAACACACCCGCCCAAACCAAAACCAAACACTTTGCCCGCCCAAACAGCTCCTTCGACGTCAACAAGCCCGGCTCCGAGGTCGGCGAGCTGCGCGGCGGCGTGGCCGGCGGCTCCATCCTTCAGGGCGTGCTGCGCCTGGGCCAGGAGGTCGAGGTCCGGCCCGGAATCGTCTCCAAGGACGCCGGGGGGCGGATCGCGTGCGCGCCCATCTTCACGCGCATCGTCTCTTTGTTCGCCGAGTCAAACGCCCTGCAGTACGCGGTCCCGGGCGGCCTCATCGGCGTGGGGCTTACGGTCGACCCGACGCTCACGCGCGCCGACCGCCTGGTCGGGCAGGTGCTCGGGGCGGTCGGCGAGCTGCCGGACGTCTACTCGGAGCTGGAGGTGAATTTCTTCTTGCTGCGCCGCCTGCTGGGCGTGCGCAGCAAGGAGGGCGAAAAGGCCGGGAAAGTCGGCAAGCTGGCCAAGAGCGAGGTGCTCATGCTCAACATCGGGTCCATGTGCACGGGCGCGCGCGTGCTGGCCGTGAAAGGCGACCTCGCAAAACTGCAGCTGACGTCCCCTGTTTGCACCAAGGAGGGCGAAAAGGTGGCCCTGTCGCGCCGCGTGGACAAGCACTGGCGGCTGATCGGGTGGGGGCAGATCCAGAAGGGCGCGACGATCGCCATGCCCAAGCGGGAGATGTAGTGAGAAGGGAGAGAGAGGAGGGGACGTCGGAGCCGGGGGGGGGAGGGTGTGTTGTGAGAGAGCAAGAGGGCGCGCACGCGCTTGGCGGCAGGAGGAGGAGGAGGATCGAGCGATCAAAAGACACAGTTGCGCCGCCGCCGCCGCCGCTCATCCAGAACGAACACATTAGACGCGCGAGTTTTTTGAAAAAGAAGGCGTCACAATAATCTTTTTACAAGGCGCCGCCGACCACAGAGCCTCCATTGATCAGCGCCGCCCGCCGCCACTGCCGCCACTGCCGCCACTGCCGCCGTGCGCGCCGAGCGCCTCCTCCCAATCGCTCGACAGCACCCGCCGCCTCGCGTCCAGCAGCATCGCACGCAGCCCCTCGGTCACGCTGGCGCGCTGGCCCGCGCTGAGCGCGCGCTCGAGCGCGTCGGCCGCCTCGCGGCGCCGCCCGAGCGCGGCCAGCGAGCGCGCGCGCGCGAGGGCCAGCAGCGCGGGCGCGTGCCGGGCCGAGCCGTAGGCGGCGGCGGCCGAGCTCGAGGCGGCGGCGGCGGCGGCGGCGGCCGCCCGCGCGCCGCCGCGGCCGCTGCCGCCGCCGCCGCCGCCGACGGTCCACCAGCGGGCGGCCTGGTCGTAGAGCTGCAGCGCGCGCGCGTGGCGGCCCGCGCCCGCGGCCGCGCCGCCCGCCGCGTACAGCGCCTGGCCGCGCAGCAGGCGGCGCGCGCCCGCGTCGTCGTCGTCGTCGTCGCCGCGGTCGAGGCCGTCGTCGTTGGCCGCCGGCCCGCCCGCGTCCCCTCCGCCCGCCGCCGGCTCGCCCCCCTCCCCCTCTCTCCTCCGCCGCCTCCGCTCCCGCGGCGGCAGCAGCAGCGCGTCCGCCGCCGCGCAGTAGTCCCGCTCCGCCCCGTCCCAGTCCCGCGCCATCGACCGCGCTTGCCCGCGCGCGTACCGCGCGCGCGCGTGCGAGGGGTCGGCCGCCAGCGCCAGCCCTAGGCAGTAGAGCGCCGATAAAGCGTCGCCTTGCGAAGAGTGGCGGGCGGCCATGATGACTAGGACGTCCGGCTCGTGCTCTGCCTGGTCGGCTTTCACGCGCGCGAGGAACTGCTGCGGGGTGAGGACCTCGGCGCCGTCGGGGACGGGGCCGCCGGCGGGCTCGAGCCGGAGCGTCTGGGTGGGGGGCGAGCGGGGCGCAGAGGAGGAGGAGGAGGAGGAAAGAGCAGGCGCGGCGGCGGCAGCGCCCGCCCCGCGCGCGCCCGCCCCCGCAGCGACTGCCGCCGCCCTCGCGCCCGCGGCCGACGCCAGCGCCTCGAGCGCGACGCGCGCCGCGCCCCTGGGCGGCGGCGGCAGCCCCATCGCCCTCCGCACGGCCGCCGAGCGCGCGACCGCCTGCTGCAGCGCCAGCGTGTACGACAGGCTCGCGAGCCAGTGCAGCAGCACGGCGGGCGCCGCCTGCAGCTTGAAATAGAGCGCGCCGACGGCGGCGGCGTAGGCGAGGCGCGGCGCGTTCTTGAGCGCCAGGCGCAGCAGGGGCGAGTCGCGGGCGCCGGGCAGGGCGGCCAGGGCGCGGGCGCCGCCCGAGGCGGCGATGCCGCGGCGGATGGCCAGCACGGAGAGCAGGGTGGTGAGGAGGGGCAGGGCCAGGGCGGCGGCGGCAGGCGAGACGGCGGCGGCCGAGGCGGCGGCGGCGGCGGCGGCGGGCGCGAGCTGGAGCCCGGCCGACGCCAGCAGGGGGGCGAGCAGCGGCGACGAGGCGGCGGCGGCGGCCTCGAGGGCCGCGGCGGACGCGGCGTCCAGGGGGACGGTCGCGGGCGCGGCCAGGTCGGGGAACCACAAGGCGCCCTCGGTCTGGAAACCGGGCCAGGGCGGCGGCGGCGGCGGCGCGAGGCCTCCGTCGTCGCCGCCGCCCTCTCCGTCCTCGCTGAGGATGGCGCCCGCGCCAGCGCCCGCGCCCGGCGCGCCCGCCATTGCGCGGATGCTCGACGCCACGTAGAAGAACGTCGGCACCTGCACGGCCACGTTGGCCAGCGCCCACAGGGGGCTGGGCACGCCGCACTGGCGCCGCAGCTCGCCGTACACGGCCATGCGGGCGGACGCGAGCTCGAGGCGGCTCGCCGCCGGGGCCGTTGTCTCTGTCGCCGTTGTCGTCGCCGTCGCTCCTGCTTCCGCCGCCGCCGCCGCCGCCGCCGCCGCTCCCGTCGCTCCGCCTCCTCCTCCTCCTCCTCCTTCTGCCTTGTCGGCAGCCGCCGCCGCCTCCCCCTCCTCCTGCCGCTGCCGGTGCGCCGCCTTGGCCGCGCGCTGCTCCGCCAGCCCCGCGGCCTCGGTCCACAGCCGCACGTTGGACCGCACCACCGCCGCCGCGCGCAGGCTCAGCGGCGTCAGCGCCAGTTTCAGGGCGAGCGTGGCGAGCGGCAGCGACGCCGCCCACGGCAGGGCGGCGGCGGCGGCAGCGGCGCCCGCCGCGGTGGCCGCGGTGGCCGCGCCGGCGCCGAGCTCGAGCGCGGCGGGTATGCCGCCGAGGTCGTGCACGGCCTGCTCCAGGGCGGCCCCCGGGCGGAAGACGCGCGGGAGCAGCGCAAAGGCGGCGTCCAGGCCCGAGGATTCCCCGGCGGCGGCGGCGGCGGCGGAAGCGGCGTCGGCGGCCGCGCCCTCAGTCGCCCCGCTCCCAGCGGCGTTGCCGGCGGCGTCGCCGGCGCGCTTGCCAAGGACCGAGAACAGTGCGCGACGCTGTTGTTGGTCGTGCTGGTCGTGCGGCGATCGACGGCGATGGTCCGAATGGACGCCAGACACGACCGCGGGACCCGCGCGCGCGTGCGCCTGCTCCTGGCGATAGAGGAGGAAAAGGCGAGACAAGGGCTGTCGTTGTTGGTTGCCCCCTGCTCCTCCTCCTGCTCCTCGCGCGCGCAGGGCGAGCAGGAGCGCCGACGGCATGGGTGCGTCGGATCGACGTTGGTTTCTGAGCTGCGCGCTTCGTGATCGCATCGGGAGAGAGGGGAGGGCGGCGGTGGCGCCGCCGGGGAGACCCGAGGGCGCGACGCGGCGTTGGCGCCGCCGGCGCTCTCGCTCGCTCTCGCTCTCGCGCCGTGAGTGCCGGTGAGTGCCGGTGAGTGTCGCCAATCGCCAATCGCCTCCCAAGAAAACGCCGTGGCCATTCACCTCTGGTAACTTATCAGCGACCTCTGGTACTCTCAACCATCCAACACACTCCGCATCGCTCCCATTGAATCCCGCGCTCTTGCTCTCTCTGTGTGCGGACGCCGGGAAACGCAACACCAGGCAGAGGAGAGACGATACTCAAGCGCGACGCGTCCCCCCACACATCACAGCCAGCCAGCCCAACCGATCGCAATGCATCGCCTGCAGCTCCTGCGCTGCGGCGCCGCCCTCGCGGCCGCGCCGATCCTGCCCCGCCTGGCCGGCGCCGGCGGCCGCGCGCCGCTCCTGCCGCCGGCCGCGCCGCGCCCGCAGCAAGCCGCCGGCCCGCATCGCCCCTTCCGCGGCACGCAGCCCGTGGAGATGGGCCGCCGCGCCGCCAAGATCGCCAACCGCAAGGGCAAGGCCGACGCCGTGAAGGCCAAGCTGTACGGCCGCATCGGCAAGACCATCGTCCAGGCCGTCAAGGCCGGCGGGGGGGCGGACCCCGCGGGCAACTCCAGGCTGGCCGAGGTGCTGAAACGCGCGAAAGAAGTCGGCGCGCCCAAAGATTTAATCGAGCGCAACCTCAGGCGCGCCTCCGACGCCAAGCAGGCCGACTACGCCGAGCTGGTGTACGAGGCGTTGAGTTGTTGTTCTTATTGTGTTTCTTCTGTGTCGGGTCGGCCCGTCTTCCTTTGTCGCGGCCGCGTATCGTTTGCGGGAGAGGGTGTGACGCCGACGGCGACTGACCTTTCCGCCAAAATAGAATAAAAAACAAACACAACAGCTACGGCCCGGGCGGCACGGGCTTCGTCGTCGAGGTCCTCACCGACAACGTCAACCGCTCCGCCTCGGACGTGCGCGCCGCCATCGCGAAGGGCGGCGGCAAGGTGGCCGAGCCCGGCAGCGTCGCGTTCAACTTTTCGCGCCAAGGCCTGGCCGCCGTTCTGGCGCCGCCGGGAATGGAGGATGCGGTCTTCGAGGCGGCGATGAACGCGGGCGCGGAGGACGTGGTGGCGGACGAAGGCGGGGACGAGGGCGACGCGCATCGCTTCCTGGTGTACACGCCCGTGACGGGGTACGCGGCGGCCGTGCTGGCCCTGAAGGCCAGCGGCCTGGAGGTGGACGAGGCGGCGAGCGGACTGGTTTACAGGCCGCAGGCCGAGGTGGCCGTCGACGACGCGGCGCGCGAGCAGTGCGAGGCGCTGGCGGAGCGGCTGCTCGCGCTGGACGACGTGGAGCAGGTCTACTCGACGTGCGAGGGCTTCAACTGAGGGGGAGATTTTATTTATTTGATGGACGGTCTGTGTTTCTAGAGGCCGCCGGATCACCGGAAAAATGCCGACCAAAAACCAAAACAACAAAGCGACGACGACGCATCAAGCGCCGCTGCCGCTCGCGCCGCTCGCGCCGCTCGCGCCCCCGCCCCCGCCCCTTGGCCTCCCTGCTCCTCCCGCCGCCCCCCCCGCCGCGGCCGGCACCACCCGCGCCTTGCCCGTGCGCCGGTCCAGCTCCACCGCCAGGCCCGCGCGCGCCAGCTCCGGGCTCGACACCACCCCGGACGCCTCGAGGCCCGCCACGTGCGCCCGCGCCGCCGGCGAGCGCTCGCACGCGTTGCGCAAGCCCCACATCGCCCACTCCCGAGCCAAGGGGCTCGAGGCGTCGAGCGCGCACGACTGCAGCAGGGGGTCGAGCCCGCCCGCGTCGAGAAGCGAGGCGCACAGCCCCGGCCTGCGGTGCAGGGCGTTGGCGAGGCAGGCGCACGCGTCGGCGCGGTAGCCGCTATAGGGGCCCGGCATGGCCGGGCGCGCGGGGACCGGCGGCGCGCGGCCGGCGGCGGCGGCGGCGGCGCCAGAGGGCCGGGCGGCGGCGGCGGCGGCGGCGCGCTCGGCGGCCAGGGCGACGGCGGCGTCGGCCTCGGCGGCCATGCGGCGGGTTGACGACGGGGGGAAGCGGCGGGAGAGGGCGAGCACGGCGGACTCGGCGGCGTTGCGCGGCGGGCGCCTCTGCTCTTGCGCCTGCTGCCGCTGCTCTTGCTGCTGCTGCTGCTCGCTGCGCAATGGCGGCGCCGAAGCCGACGCCGCGGCAGCCGCCCCTTGCTGGTGCTCCCCTTCTTCCCTTGCTTCGCCGCTGCTGGCCCCAGGCGGACGCCGAGGGTGAACCGGGGGACCCAAAGCCACCAAAATCGCGACGAGCGCCTGGGCCAGGCGCGCGCCAAGCGTCGTTGGGGTTGTCGCCGCCGCCGTCGCCGCCGCCCCGGCCGAGGGGGAGGGAGACGGAGCGGCGGCGGCGGCCGCCGCCGCTAAGGGCGACGGCGCGCACGGATAGTTGAGGATGTCTTCGCCGCCGCCGCCGAGCAGGGTTGGTCCGGGCGACCCAGGGGAAGGCGCGCTGAGCAGCAGCAGGCCCAGTCCCTGGTCCTGGCGCGCGGCCACGGCCTTGAGCGCGCCGAGCGCCCCCTCGAGCGCGCGCACGGCGGCCGTCGCGGGCGGGGGCTCGACGGCGGCCGGCGCCGCGATGAGCGGGTGGGACTGGGGGGGGAGGGGTCGGGCGGCGGCAGCGGCGGCGGCGGCGGCGGCTCCTTCCTCCTCCTCGGCCGGCGGCGACGGCGATTCCGGGAAGGCGTCGTCGTCGGCCATCTGGAGCGCCACGTCGGCGGCCGCGGTCTCGAGCGTGTCCAGAAGCGCCTCGACCGCCGCGACGGCGCCCGGCAGGGGCCGTCGCGCCGTCGGCGGCTGCGGCGCTTGCGGCGGCGGCGCGGCGCTCGGCGGCGCGGCGTTTGGGGCGGCGACGGCCCCGTCCGCCTGCGGCACCGCGCTCTCCACCTCGTGCGCGAGCATGTGCAGCAGAGCCACGTGGCAAAAGCCCCACTGGCTCCCCGCCGCCCCGCCGCCGCTGCCCTCGGCCCCGCCGCCGCCTCCCGCCCCCCCCCGCCGCTCGTCCAGGCACCGCAGCAGCGCGGCGAGCAGCCCACGCCTCAGGGCCACCTGCCGCACGAGCAGCGGCAGGCAGTCGTTGACGGGGGGCGCGGGGGGCGGGGGCGGGGGCAGGGGGAACAGGGGCGGCGGCCCCGCGTGGTGGGGCCGCTCGCCGGCGCCGGCCCCTTGCTCCCCGTCCGCCCCTCCGAGCGCCGCGCCCAGGAGCTGCCGCCAGCACGCCGCCGCCGCCGCCGCCGCCGCGCCGCCGCCGCCGCCGCCGCCGCCGCCGCCGCCGCCGTTGCCGTCGCCCGCGCCGCACAGGGCGCGCGCGGCGGCCTCCCGGCAGCGCGCCATCTGCAGCGCGGCGAGCGTGGCCGGCGCGTGCACGCGTGCTGTCGGGTGGTGTGTTGGTTTTTGTGGCGTCGAGGAGGATGGCGTGTGTGGGGGTGCAGGGGAGGGGGGTGGGCGTCAGCGGTCGGCGCGCGCGTGCGTCTTTGGCGGGCGGGGGGGGGGTGCGCGGGCGGACGGAAAATCAAACGAGCGCGCCGACGCGCCCTCCGCCAATGCCCGGAAGAAATAAACCGCTGATGAGCACGGTCTCCTGCCCCTCGACCGCCCTTCTCTCAACGCCTATTCGCACTCACCCTCGGGCACCGCCGTCAGCTGCCGCAGCCGCCCGGGCAGCAGCTCCGGCCACAACACGTCCGCCGGCCCGCCGCCGCCGCCGCCTCCGTTGATTCCGCCAGCGCCGCCCGCTCCTCCCTCTCGTGCCGCTTCGCCCGCAATGGACTCGTCGGCGTCTTCCCCCGCGCCTGCCGCCGCGGCGGCCGCCACCGACAGGTTGGCGACCAGCTGGACGGCGGCCAGCAGCAGCAACGGCGGAGGAGGAGGAGGGGGAGGGGAAGGGGGTGGGAGCGGCGGCGCTAGCTGGCGGCCCCCGTCCTCTGGCGCCCCCCCCTCCCTTGCTTGCTGCTGCTGCTGCTGCTGCTGCTGCTGCTGCCGCCCCTCCGACCTCTGGTAGTGCACCGCGTAGCGCGACGCCATCTCGCCCGCCAGATCCAGCGCGACGCGCGCAAAGTTGATCGGTCGCTCTCCCGGCGGCGTCTCTTGGCCGCCGCCGCCGCTCCCGTGCAGCGGCGGCGGCGGCGGCGGCAAGAGCAGCGCCTCTGCCACCGGCGCGCCGCCCGCGCACGCATTGCGCAGCAGCCGCAGGAGCAGGAGCAGGCGGCGCGCCTCTGGCCTGTCCGGTTCTTCGTCGCCCGAGCAAGATGACGACGGATCCGTCCCACCGCTCGCGCGCCACGCGTCCGCCGCGGGCTCGAGTGCGCGCGCCGCGTCAGCGACCGTCCCCTCCGACAACAACAGATCGCGCCCCTCTTGCCCGCGGCACTCCGAGGTCCACGCCTCGAGCTGCGCCTGCGTGGGCATTGATCGAGCCATGGTCGATGTCAAAGAACTGAGGATTTACAAACTTGTGTGGAGCATGTGTTGGCGTTGAGGGAGCTTTTTGTCGTTGGAACAAAAAAGTCGCGTCGCGCGCTCCGCCCCTCTTGGCGGCGGGCGGCGGCGAGGGAAAAAACCGGAAGGAAAACTCCACGGAAAGAATGCTGAGCTGGCCCTTCAGGAGGCGAGGGCGTCGGCGCCGCCGTCCGAGTGACGTTTCGAGTGTAAAGATGTACAGAGAGAGGGGCGAGGCGGAATGGGGGAGAGGGGGCGGAGGGGAGGGGTCTTGTGCTCACTGGGGGAAGAAGACGAGAGAGGGGGGGGACACAGAGATGGGCGCGCGCGTCCGCGCGCCAAGAGGAGACAAAAACGAGAGCGCGACGGCGGCGGGCGGGCGGGCGGCAGCCCCCGCTCTTTTGAGGGGAGGCCGGCGCGGCCACAAAATGCCCCCCCGGCGCGCGCTCTGGCTGCGGCGGCAAGGGCGGACAACGAGGTCAAACGCCGCCAGAAACAGGGCGCGCCCCCGCGCCTCAAGCCTGTTGCGCTGCCCGCCGCGCCGCCTCGCCCGCGCCCGCCGCCTCCTCGGCCTCTTCCTCCTCGGGCGACGCCGCAGACGCCGCCACTAGCGCCCCAAGCCGCGACGCCGCCGCAGGCGCGCCCGCCGCGCCACCTCCTCCGACCAAGCTCAGGCTGAGGCCACGTAAAACGTCGTCGACGGCGCGGTCGAGGCCGCGCAGCTTGCCCGAGGGGGTCACGCCGCTGTTGCTCCGGCGCACGGAGGTCAGCGACGCGACCACGGGCTCGCGCCAGCGCGCGCCCAGGGCCGCGGGCGCGCGCGCGGTGGTGGCGACGGCGACGGCGGCGGCGCCGAGCGTGGCCAGGGCGACGGCGGCCAACGCCTGCCCCTCGATGCCGCCCTGGAGCAGGGGCGCGCCGCCGCGCGCCGTCTCGATGAGGACGCCGGTGGAAATGCCGATCATGGCCGAGCGGCCGGCGGCGCGCTCGAACCCGAGCACGGCCGCGTTGGCCTCGACAGCGCTCGCCAGCAGCGGCAGCACGCGCGCGCCGCCGGGCCGGTTAGCCTGCTGCTGCTCGCCGCCAGCGCTGGTGGGCGGCGGCGCCATTGCCGCTGGCCGGCCCGAGGTGGTGGCGGCGGCGGCGCGCACCACCGGCCGGGCGGCGCTGGCGGAGACGACGCGCGTCGTTGTTGCGCCGGACGCCCCGCGCGCGCAGCGCTGGGAGGTCGAGGAAGACAGCGGCCCCATGATGTTGCGCTGCTTTTTTTGTTTTCGGCGCTTGTTTTCGTGTGTGTGGTACTGAAACGGTGCGCGAGGTGTGCAGGGCGCGGGCGAATGGCAGGGGCGACGTGCGTCGGTCCGGGAGTGGGCCAGGGGGCGGGCTGGACCGGAGCCGGTCGACACGGGACACGGGAGGGGGTCGCTGTTCGCTGTGCGGCGCGCAAGTGAGGGGCTTGTCAGCTCTTTTGTGTGGCGCTGGAGGGAAACGTAGGGTGGAGAAGCTGTGGCGCAAAGACGAGGGGGTGCTTCGGTCTGTATGAGTGTGTTGCGTGTATGTGTTCGATTGACCGTGATGTAGGGGTGTGTCGGTTGTTCGGATTGTGGGGAGACAGGCAGGGGCAGCAGCCACCCTTCCAACGAAATCGAAACGAGGGCTTTCGTGGCCGCGGCCACGGCGGCCGCTTTTCGAAAAAATCGCGAGGCGCCTTGGTTGTGCTCTGCCGACGAGCACCAGGACAAAACACCAAGAGGGCGGGGGAGCCGGCGATTGGCTTGCACATTCACGAGCAGACATACCCGCAAAAAAAGAGGGCGGAAATGGACGCATTAGAACAAAGCAACCCCCAATGGACAGCGCCCCCGCCCCCTGCCCGCCAGGGCCGCGCGCCCGCGCCGTCGTCGCCGCCCCGTCTCCGCCCCCCCACCCGCCTCATGCCCTCTCCATACACGCAATCCCCCATCCCTATCTCCTAAATCCCCCGGAACCCCTGCCGGTTCACCGCCCGCAGCCGCGCGTTCAGCGCCCCCGCGTCGTCGCCCATCTCCGCCGCGTGCGCCCCCTGCCGCCTGAGCTCCCCGTTCATCGCCACCGCCCCTCTCTTGAGGTGGTCCAGGCCCTCGGCGATCTGGTCGAGGTAGTCGTTCTGGCGCGCGGTCTCGTCGGCCACCTGCCCCGCCTGCGCGCCGAGGCCCGCGGCCGCGAGGCCCGAGCCCGAGGGGCCGCGGTAGGGCGCCGCCGCCGCCGCGCCGCCCGGCCCGCCTCCTGCCGCCGCCGCCGCTGCCGCCGCCCCTGCCCCGCCGCGCTTCTTCGCCGCCTTGGCCTGCTCCGCGCGCTCGCGCGCCTCGCGCTGCTGCAGGGCGACGACGGCGGGCGGCGGCGGGGCGATCTTGTACGTGGTCGGAAGGGCGGTGCCGCCGCCGTCCCCGTCCTCGCTGCCGCCGCTGCCGCCGCCGCCGCCGCCCGCGCCCCCCGCCCGCCACCCCCTGTCGTCGTCGGTCTTGCCCGTCGGCTCGAAGCAGCACGCGCACAGGAGGCCCACGCAGCAGCACCGCCGCATGAACTTGAGCATGCGCTCGCTGTACGACAGGTCCGACCCCAGCCGGTCCATCCCCGCGCTCACAGCCTGCATCTGCGCCCCTTGGTCGCGGAGCGCCGCCAGCGTGGTGGCCTGGATCTCGCGCGTCTGCTCGACGACCTGTTTTTGTTTTTTTTGGGGTGTTGGTTTCGTTCGAGGTTTGTTTTGTTCGTTGTCGTTTGTTGTCGTTGTTGTTGTTGGCGTTGGTCGTTTTGTTGTGTTCGTGTTGGTGAGCTGCGTCGGTTCGAGGCGTCGGTCTCGACGCCAAGAACGGGGCGGGCGGCGCCGTCGCCGCTGACGAGCGCGCGCGCGCGAGCGAGGCGCCGGCGCGCGCAAAAAAACCAAGAGAACATCTCACCGCCAGCGACCGCTTGGCCGACGCCGTCGTGTCCTTATGCTGGGCCACGGCGTGGTCCGCCAGCTGCCGGTTGTCCATGGCGTCGTAGTCGGCCAGCGGGCGCAGGCCAGCAGCGGGCGCAGGCGCGGACGTCGACGGGGGAAACAGCTCCGCCCGCGAGGCCTCTTCTCGTGCGCGCGCGCTGATGCCGCCGCCCGCCGCGTAAGCCACCTGCAGGCCCGGCACCTGCATCGGCGACGGTTGCTGTTGTCGCTGCATGAATGTCGTCGTGTGACTAGGGGAAAGTGCTTCCGATGGACGGAGACGAGGCGCGGGGAAGAAGCGCGCGGCCCGGCGCGGCGCCGCCGGCGGGCCGACGGCCGACGAGAGAGAGAGCGCGCCGCCGCCTCTTTTTCCTCCTGACTCCCCTTCTTGCGCCGCCACAATGTCTCCGCTCACACGCAAGAGAACCAAGCGATCAATGCGGCGCGCGCGCGACACTTGACGTCATTACTCATAGCTGCCGAATTGAGCGCCAAAAGGGCACGGTTCCCGGCACCTTGCACGGCGTTTTGAACCTGAAACTTCCCCTCTCCCTCTGCCCTCTCCTCCTCTCTCCTCCTTCTCCCTCTCTCCTCTCTCTCGAAGAATGGCGTGGCGATCCGTCCTCTCCACTCTGCTGCGGCCAGCTCCTTCACCTTTGAAACCCAACCCTACGATCACTCGTTCCTTTGTCCATCCCGCCGCGGACGCGCCCAGGAGCGAGAGCAGCGACAGCAGCAGCAGCGCCCCGCCCCAAACCCCACCACCCGCCCCGAAAAACAGCAGCATGCAGGCCCTCGGCTCGGCCGTGGGCTCGGCGGTACGTTGCATACTGGCGAGCAGAGCGGCGTCGCCGCATTGGCCAGGCATCGATTGACCGGAGGGTCGGCGGGCCGGCGTTTGCGCGCCGCGCGCGCCGCAAAAAACGACCCCTTCCCCCCGCCCCGTGATCACCCCTCCTTGTCACACACGTCCTCCTAACCCGTCCCGCCGCGAATCCCCCTTGCCCCTCGACGACAAACCCACAAGCAGTTCTCGCCGCCGCGCCGGGCAGCGGGCGTGACGGTCAAGGCGGGCATGACGGCCAAGCAGAGCCGCCTGGCCAACGTCGAGATGGCGCCGCCGTGAGTCGTTTTTTTGTTTTTCGGGCGTCGGTTCCTCGGGCGCGAGCGCGCGCCCGCGTGGGCGCGGGTTTTGCGCCGAGAGGGGTGCTTTTGCCGCCGCGCCCGCCCCTTCCCCTCACGCACCCGAGGCGCATGGTGTGCGCGAGGTCCATAGCACCCCGGGGTCGTGCGTTTCGTCCCCCCCTTGCTCGCCATTTCACCGCCGCCGCCGACAACGCCCGCCCCCCTCTCCCCCTATCTCTCTCG
>Ga0209390_10002795_pt1 | contig 29686 bp, 13 predicted proteins | sample BON01_FD_187212 | JGI IMG/M metagenome (GOLD analysis project Ga0209390, IMG submission 187212) | Freshwater microbial communities from Lake Bonney liftoff mats and glacier meltwater in Antarctica - BON-01 (SPAdes) (version 2) | ecosystem: Environmental > Aquatic > Freshwater > Ice > Glacier...
GAAAACATAGTGCATTGTATTCGTGATTACCCATTAAAGCAATTGCGTTATTGTTGTCAACCATTGCCTTAACAATTTCAAGGGTTTCTCTAATTTTCGGTCCCCTATCAATATAGTCACCAACAAATAAAACTTTTCTGTCAAGGTGTGAGTATGCTCCGTTACTTTTTACGTAACCTAATTTCAAAAGTAATTCTTCAAGTTTGTCTGCGTGTCCGTGAATGTCTCCTATAAAGTCTATCATATCTTGTCGGTTATTTTATTATATCACACAACGGTTTGGCGCTTGGCGAAGGTGGCGATTTTCACCACAAATGTGTCTGCGAAGCACTGAACCGCCAATTTTTTGTGGGTGCTGTTAGCGGTTCGGCTTTCTTTTCGGTCGAGTAGTATCAGGTAACTTTGCATTGTCTAATTAATAGTTGCTATGTAATTTTCTATTTCTTCGCTTTCTCCAAATGCAGTTGTAGGATTATTAAAAGGCGGTCTGTCAGAATTTTGTGGACTTAAAATCTCTCCGTTTTCAACTTCGTCTGCATAGTTTGTAGTTGTCCTAAATTTCCCTTTACCTCTAAAATTCAAAATCACAGCTTGAACTCCTGGAATTATACAGATTTGCAGTCCTGTTCCTTCGCTTTCAAAAAAGTCACTTTGGTTAAGTCGCATACGAACTGTTTTGCCTTTCAATAAACTTTCTGGGCAGTAACCGTTCCACATATTTGAAATTTTTTCTGTTGTCATATTGTTTTTTAAATTGTTGCCGAAGATAAAAAGAAACTGCTCAATGTTTTCTCCTTCGGTTTCTAACCTTTTCGATATTTCATTCGTCAGTTTCAAAAAGTCCAAATATTTTTTCGCTGCGTTGTCATAACGAATACCACTTATTGGGATAAAGTCCGGATAAGTTTTACTTGAAAAAACGTCAATAAGTCTTTGGTCTAAAATAAGACAAGGATCGTCATTAAAGGTCAACTGTAAAAAGTAAATCAGTTTGCTATAAGTTGAAAGTCCAAGACCTGAAACGCCTTTAAATGTTAAAGATAATTTGTTAAAGTCGTCTGTTGTGGGTTTGCTAATTTTTTTTAAATCTTTGAATGTGTTTTCAATTAATTCAATGTGCTTTAAAATATTTACAAAATGGTTTCCTCGCATACCACCAGTGTAGCCCCAATAAATTGTTTTAATAATTTGCTCTCGTAAATTTTCAGTTTCAAATATTTCTTGTCGGCTAATTGTTAAGATTGGTTGGTCGCCAAATAAGTTGTCATTAAGCTGTTTTAACCAGCTAATTTCATTTTCTGCTTTTAACCAAGTCGTCCGTTTTGTTGCAAAACTTTGCTGTCTTACGGGAAGGTTTGAAATTAATATTTTAAATGTGTCTATGTTCATATGTGTCGTCTTTTAAGCTGACCGGTAACGTCAGTCCGTCTAAATACTCCCATTTCTTTTGCAAACATAAACATTTTTGACCCATTTTAAGCACATTTAAGGAATGCTATGCGGCTCTTTTTAAATTTATGCGTTGGATAGTGTAAAAATTTAGTGGCCTGATAGTGGCTAATTTTGAGTTTGTGTAGGGCGGTTTTTTTAAAAACAAAAAGGCAAGCTCTTTTAAGAACTTTTTGAGCAGGTTGTGGTCTAAAATATTCAGTATTCTGCGCAAATTGAAGGCAGTAAAATCAACGGATGTAGCATAAAATCTATCCACATCTTTTGCTTAATAAACCCAAAAAATGGTGCAGTAATTAGACAGTTTGACGGTTTGGCTATGCCCAGTGTCCCGAAGGGCATTTCGTATAGGTGTTGTTGGCGGTAGTTTAATTCATTTTGTGAATGTAGGTCTTTAAAATTCTTGGTTCTAGTTTTAAATCTTCTCTGATTAGCACGAGGAGTTCATAGATTGCTTTTTTATCAATACCTCTATTAAAATCCTGTGTGTGTAAAAAGTCAATTATTTTGTCAGAGGCATATAATTGGGCAGTACAAGCTAAGTCATTCAATTCATTTGTTTCAGAGTTTAAATTTTTTATTTTAATAAAAAGGGTTTCATACATCTTTACTTTATTATCCAAGCGATTTTGAAACATCAATTGTTTTATTGCGAAAAAAAAACTTAGTATAGCTCCAACAATTCCTCCAACAATTGCTACAATAAGCCCTGATAAGATTTCCATATTTTATTTTATTTAAGTTTATTTTAATTACCGCACAACCAGCATATATGCGCCAAAAACATTCACATATACACCCGTTTTGGCTTGGCTTTATGCCATAACATGTTACATATTTCTTTTTCATATTTGCAAATATATTCAATTTGTTACACATTTACTAATCATCAAAAGGACTTTTGATTTATTGAATATTTTTTGTGCTCACATGGGTATAAATCTCTGTTGTTTTAATGCTATTATCTAGTTTTAACCCTTATTTTTTAATTTTCATATAAGTCTCTTATATTAAATTTACAAAATAAACGCCTATGATACCAAAGATTAAAATAAAAAAAAATGCTGCCAAGAATTACTTAGCAGCATTTTTTACAATTTTATTTATTTCTGATTAATCAAGAATATAGACCAAATATTTAGTTGCCATTTTTCCATCTGCCAATACTTGTACCATATATTTTCCTGCAGCAAAACCTGTGGTGTTGATTATATAATCATTGCTTCCACTTTGAAGACTCAGATGTGTACGTTCGATAATCTGACCCAGAGCATTATAAACTATGATGCTTGCATCTAAAGCCCGCTCTGTTGATATCTGCATATTTGCATTGCCACTTGTAGGATTAGGATAAATGTTTTCTATTGTAAAAGATTTTTGTTTTGTAATATTTGCAATACTTGTAGTTCCATTATCTTGTATAACTTTTATAATTGCCGAATTGATTGCACCACAAGAATCCTCTCCTTTTACAAGTACATCATAATCTGCAAAGTCAGCAGAAGTTACCCAGCCAATTGAATAAGACGCTCCGATTGCTCCAATAATATTAGTGCCGTTTTTTCGCCATTGGTATGAACTTGCATTTGTAGCCGTGGCAAACAATGTAAAGCTTTTTTGCTGTTTAACTGCAACAATACCAGGTGATTGTGAAATAATAGCTGCAGCTATTTTAGCGGTTACAAATGCTGCACTGCTGTTTATATTACTACAAGTAGGCAATCCATTTATTATTACATCATAAACGCCTTGATCAGCAAGAGTCATTGCAGTGATACTAAAATTAGTTTGAGTAGCACCTGCTATTGCTTGGCCATCTTTTCTCCACAAATAACCTCCATTATTAGCAGCATTTAGACTTAAATTTAAAGTACCACCCACACAAATAGTTCTGTTGATGGGGCTAGAAATTAACACAGGCTTAGGATTAACCAATAATTGCACAACGCTACTATTTTCTGCTGCACAAGGTGCACTGCTATTAACCATAACATAATAATCGCCACTTGCATTAGTACCTACATTGTTTACTATATATGAGCTGCTAGCAGCACCTGCAATAGCAACAGTATTTTGATACCATTGAAAGCTTACGGCATCACTTGCAATAACAGACATTGTTAAAGTAGTGCCTTCACATATAGTGCCGCCAACTGGCTGATCGCTAATACCTGTTTTTGTACTCACATTTACTAAACCATTATTAGAAATAACTGCTGCGCACGGGGCATTTCCACCTACTGCAACAGAGTATGAGCCGATATCTGCAAGTGCAGTTGCAGAAACAACATAATTCATACTATTGGCTCCTGAAATGTTTACTCCATTTTTTCTCCATTGGTAGTTTGCTGCATTTGCTGATGTAACTGATAGCGAAAGAGGTGAACCTAAACAAAGTGAAGTAATAGCAACTGGTTGAGCATTTATTACCACAGCAGGATTAATAATGATTTGCGCAATATTAGAGGCTGTTGCAATACAAGGCGATGTTCCATTAACCAATACATCATAATTTCCAGCAAGTGCTGATGTAATGTTAGTAATAGCTAATGATGCATTGCCTGCGCCTGCAATTACAGTACCATTTCTTCTCCATTGGTATCCTGTAGCATTAGTTGCACTCACAGATAAATTGAGTGTATTGCCTTCACACACTGTGGCGCCAATAGGCTGCGTAGTTATAGTAGCTGGTAAATTAACCGTTACTGCTGCTGCTGCAGTAGTAATGGCTATACAAGGTGCTGTTGGTGTAAATACAACATCATAGTTTCCTGCATTTGGCACATCAATATTATTGAGCAACAGCGTATTTGCATTTGCACCTGAAATATTGGTTCCATTTCTTCTCCATTGTATAAGCTGGGCATTGTTGGCGCCTGCTGACAGAACCACATTTGCACCCCTACAAACAGTTTGTGTTACAGGATTTACAATACCACTAACGGGTAAATTAACTATAGCATTTGCTGTAGTAGAGATTAGAGCAATACAAGGAGCTATGCCAGTAACTTCAACAGAATAGCCTGCCGCATCGCCAACAACAGCGCTATTAATGGTGTAGCTTGCCGAATTGGCACCTAGAATATTTATATTTACTTTTCTCCATTGATAAGCGGTTGCATTATTTGCAGTAACACTAAAACTTATGGGGCTGCCCACACAAACCGTGGTAGCTTGTGGCTGACTTGAAATAACCACTGGTTTATTAACACTAAGCGTTGCAGTATTAGTGGTTATTGCAGTACATGGGGATAAACCTGTTGCAAATACATCATAGCTGCCAATATTTGCGGTTGTTGCTGCCGTAATAGTATAATTGGCATTGTTAGCACCAACTATATTTATTCCATTTCTGCGCCATTGATAGACTGTTGCGAAAGAAACTGCACTTGAAAAACTAACATTTGAACCTTCACAAATAGTTTGAGAAATGGGATGCGTGGTTACTACCAATGGATTATTAATAGTTACCATTACTGTTGCGCTAAAGCTATCAGCACAAGGTGTTAATGCGGTAACTAAAACCCTATGCGTACCTGAATTTGCACCAGTAACAGCGGCTACAATATAAGTTGGTGATGTGGCGCCCACAATTTGCGTATTTCCTTGAAACCATTGATAGCCTGCCTGATTATTGGCAGCTGCACTTAGGGTCATGCTATTGCCTACACACAAGGTTTGTGCAATTGGTTGGCTCGTAAATTGTATTGACCTATTGATGGTAACTACAGCAATATTTGAAGTTACATCTAAGCAAGATGCAGCAGATCTAACAACAACAGTGTAGTTTCCTGCATTTGCTGCAATGGTAGTGCCTATTGCATAACTGGCAAAGGTTGCTCCTAAAATATCCACACCATTTCTGCGCCATTGATAACCAGTTGGATTACTTGCATTCACACTTAGTGATAAAGTAGAACCTTCGCACAAGGTTTGGGCTGCAGGGTGTGTATTTATAGTAGCCGTTGTATTTACTGTAAATGCCACGGTATTAGAAACTGCAGCGGCACAAGGACTATTGCCGGTAACCACCACATCAATATTGCCTGCCAATGCCACGGTAGCACCAGTTATTGTATAAGTGGCAGCGCTGGCACCTGTAATATTGATACCATTTCTGCGCCATTGATAACCTGTTGCATTATTGGCTGTTACACTAAATGAAGTGTTGCCTCCTGCGCAAACAATTTGAGCAACTGGCTGAACAATAATGGCTGGTTTTGGGCTTATTACCACACTCACAGAATTAGAGGTAATACTAACACAAGCCGAAAGCGGATTTACCACTACATCATATAATCCAGAGGCACTCACTGGCACAGGATTTACAGTATAGGTCGCACTATTGGCTCCCACAATATTAACACCTGCTTTTCTCCATTGAAAATTAGCAAAATTAGATGCAGTAACAGCTAATGTTAAATTATCATCAGCGCACAAAACTTGATTCGTTGGCTGTGTAGAAATGACAGGTGATGGATTTATAGCCAATCTAACAACAGCTGAAAATATATTTCCGCATGAAGAGGTGTCAGACAATACTACATCATAATTTCCACTGTCTGATAATGCGATATTGTTAATAGTATAAGAACTTAAAGTTGCTCCAGTAATATTATTTCCATTTTTTCTCCATCTATAACCACCCGCATTTGTGGCAGATATGCTAAATGTGGCATTATTGCCAACACATCTTGTTTGTGCAACAGGCTGACTGTTAATAATTACGGTACCAACGGTTTGCAGCCTTGATTGAGCAGAGGTAACCGGAGGACAAGGAGCGCGTGCTGTTAATACAACATCATAAATGCCTGTATCTGCAGATGAAACATTGGTTATTAAATAACTACTGCCATTGGCACCTGTTATATTTATGCCTGCTTTTCTCCATTGATAAGATAAAACATTGCTTGCAATTACAGAAAAAGTTTGACCCGAACTTACACAAACTGCAGTATCTTTAGGTTGTTTGCTAATGACGATGAGTGATGAAACATTGAGCCTTGCAACGGCAGAAGTAAGGGTATTACAAGGACTATTGCCAGTAATGACTACATCATAATTTCCTGTGTCTGCAATGGTTGCCCCTATTCTTGTGTAGCTAGGTAAGTTTGCTCCCGTAATTGCAGTTCCATTTCTTCTCCACTGATAGCCAAATGCATTGCTTGCAATCACACTGTAGGTAACATTGCCAATATTGCAAATTAAACTATCTCTTGGCTGAGTTTGTATAATTATTTTTGGTGTTACATTTACCCTTACCACAGAAGAAAAACTATCTCCACATGGAGCAAAGCCAATTACCCTTACTGAATAATTGCCAGAATCTGTTATTGATGGATTGGCAATACTAAACATCGCACTATTTGCCCCTGAAATATTTACCCCATTTTTTCGCCATTGATAATTACTCACATTCAAAGCACTAACGCTTAATGATATGGGTGAAGTAAGTTGATTTTCGCAAACGGTGCTTGCCATCGGCTGAGCAGTGATATTAACTTGAGCTCCTTTTACATCTATTAGCACTCCTGGCAATAATGAATCGGCACAGGGCATAGTTCCTTTTATCAGCACACGGTAAATACCCGAATCTGCCAAACTTGCATTGTTGATAACATATAGGGTATCTGTAGCACCAATAATTGGGTTGCCATTTAATAACCATTGATAACTTCTTGCATTATTTGCTTTTACATTCATGGTAAATTTACTGCCACGACATACTGCTGTTGCTGCAGGTATGGTAATAATGGCTAAAGGCTGTGCCACAAATATTTTGGCAGTATCTGTTCTAAAACAGCCATTATTGTTTTCTACCCTTGCCACATAATTGGTAGATATTAGGGGCCTAGCAAATAAGGAAGTGGTAGCTGTGCTTGCATAAGCTACACTTGTGGCCGCATTTGTAAATAAGCCTGTTATTGGACTCCAAGTAGGTGCAAATGTACCCACACCAACAATGGAAACATTGTCTAATGACCAATGCCAGGCCCAAGCTGAGCGATAACGAAATCTAAACCAAACTTGACTTTGACCAGAATAGGCATTGATAGAAACAGAGTCGTTAAAAAAATTAGTGGCCGTTCCAGTAGTAGCAGTATAGGATTTTAAAAAATTCCAATTGATACTATCGGTAGATGCTTCTACAACTCCAGAGTCAGATAATGCATTATAAAACGTAAAATATCTCAAAAATGCGCTTGAATTATTGGTTAAGTTAATTTTTGGAGATACTAAAAAAGTGCGGGTTGTTCCGCCAGAGCCTTGAGTATCACTGTCAGTAATGTAAAATTGAGATGCATCATTAGAACTTATGCCCCGTGTTGGGCTATTTCTTAATTTCCATGCAGCAAATGCAGAATTTCCGCCAGTAGAAGCATTAGAATTTGTCCATCCAGGGGCAGTACCATTAAAATTTTCTGAGTATATCAATTGATTGCTTACCGAAGATAATGTGCTTAATAAACTAAGGGTATCTCCTCTATTGCAGATTGAATCTTTAGATTTTGTTACTACTATTGCTGGAACATTTGGTCTTACGACAACATTTTTAGAAATTTGCTGTTTGCATCCTTTACTTGGACCATTACTACTGTCTACTGCTATTAAAGTATAGTTGGTTGTCATATTTGGCAAATAGCTAACCATTGCGCCAGTATCATTGGCAGGTAGCCAGCCAAATTTATAATTTGAATTGGCTGATGTTCCTGTTAGGTTTATTCTATCTCCTTGGCAGATAAGGGTGTCAGAAATTGTAAAGTTTGCAAGCGGTGCTACCTTTACAATTGCACGCACTAATTGGCGAGGAGATTCACAAAGTCTATCAAAATCTAATTGTATATTAGGTCTTGATGAAAGCGTTTGCAATGTTCCGTTTTGCGTACCACACATTAATATATTGTCTGCATATCTGCCAACGGTCATAATAGCAGGTGTGGGGGTAACCCTTACAGATCCAACACCAGCAAATAACCACCCTCCTGTTCCTGTTGGGTCATTATCATGGCAAACTTCTACAATAATATTTGAGGTTCCATTCCACAAAAAAGGTGTGGTGAAATTAAATTTTCGCCAGCCTGCCAAGGTTACAGGAAAACTGTCTGGACCAAAAACTGTCGTATTGGGTATAGCTACCACAGTGCTCATTGCTGTAAGGGCGGTATGTCCAATTTTGATGGTATAGTTTTTTAAATAAAAACCAGTAGTAGCAGTAATATCAAAACTAATTGAATTTATCCTGCTACCTGTAAATCCAATTGCTGCAAAATCTGCTGCTGTGTATAAATATTGTATTCTAGACCCTTCCCAACCGGTGGTGAAAGGCGAAGTGCCAACGCCAGAGTTAACAGTTGTGCCATTTCCTATGGTTCCGCTGCTAGAGAATAAGTTAGTTGCTGCTGCATAATAATCTGTAGTTGCACTAATTAATGGGCTAGTAAAAAGCAGGCCAGTATCTAAACGTGCTGAACTTGACGGAGAACTAAACCATGCTACATTGTTTGCACCATTGGCTATTGTTGCCCTTAATTTAGCATTTCCATCACCGCAAATAGTGTCATTCATCACAGAGGTTAAAACAGGCTTATTGGCAATGAGTGTATCAGGAACAGATGAACCCAATAAGTTTAAACCGCAAAAATATTGCAATCTATACCTTGTGTTTTTATCAGAAAAGGTTCTAAAAGGAACATTTACAGCTCCTACTATATTTGTAAATGTGCTAGAAGTGTCTAGTTGCCACTGATAGTTTAGATTTGCTACATTGATATTTTGAGTTAGAGTTATAGAATCTGAAAAACAAAGAACTTTTTTATCTATAACGGCTTTAGGAGCAATATTTACAAAAGAGTCTCTTAAAAAACTATTTTTAGAAGGCAATACAGTCGTTGGTCCAAAAGTACTGCCTAAGTTTACAGATGTTGGACAAACGCCAGCTGGAAATCCAACAGTATTAAAAGAAACATTTGCTGTAGGTGCCAAATCTTGAGCGATAACAAAATATTGTAGGGTTTGACTTGCCAATAATGTTGAATTAAGTAAACTGTAATTGGGTGTAAAGGTAAAATTTGGGGCTGTGCCAGAAGCTTCAACAAATTTCCACCCATTAAAACTAGCAATATTATCAGCTGGATAAATTCCAAAAGAATCTGTTTCGGTAGATTTTTTATAATACAACCTAGGCGCAGTGCCTGCACTGGTATTAATGCCGCTTGCATCCGTAATTGTGGCATTGATAATGGGGGCTGTAGTGCAATAATATGGGGAAACAATGGGCGTTAGTGTTATTAAGGGTGGTGTTAAATCTGATATTATACCACTAAACTCTATTGCTCCTCTATCTGGAAATGCACTGTTTCTGTTTGCATTGCTGTAATCCCTATTATTAAGAATAGGCAATACTTGAGCACTAGACTCTGCTGCCGATGCAGTGGTTAAAGCTGGTCTCCAAACTCCTGCTCCACCTATGCTCACCATATTGTCTTCTGTTAAGGTTGCTCCTTCACCGCGTGTTGTCATAAATCTTTTGTATAAACCGCATGGCGAATTGAAACTAAGATCTATTGCCAAATTTCTTAAAGGCACTGCTGTAATGGTGGAGGTAGCCCAACCATTGTTATTGGTGAGGTTGGATGTACCTTCTACATATAACCAATTATTGGCATTGGGATTTATATAGTAGATGTTATTATTTCCTCTAAAATTTAAAGGTACTGTATTAGCAGTGCCTGATGCGCGCTGCACACAAGCACTTGGGGCTGCCAAAGAATTGACATTTAACCATATAATATTATTTACTGCATTAAGCAATGTAGTTAATGAATTTGGATAATAAATACCAGAAACACCAAAACTTGTTCCAGTAGTTCCTAGCGGTGCACTTTTTCCAAAAATTATGGTATTATTAAATACATTTACATTTATACCAGTTGAAACAAAAATACCACTTACTGCTAATACAGATGTGGTAAATGGATTTGTAAAGTCTGACAACACATTGTTGTATATATTAATATTTTGACCTGTTGTGGTTAAGATTCCATAAACATTACTTGTGCTGTATTTATAAATTCTTGTGACCAAATTATTGTAAAAATTTGTAGTAGAATTTAAACTTCCTCCTCCTGCATTTATGCCCGTTACAAAACCAGATGATGTGATTGAATCTATTCTGTTGTTAAAAATATTTCCGTTTTCTGCACTTGTGCCAATATTTAATACGGTTAAGCTGCTCCTTCCTTTTAAGTTAAAAAATGTATTGTTAAATATTCTGCTGGTATCGGCTCCACCAAAAGCGTTTATTAACATACCAGTAAAAGTGCTGTTGCCTGATAACACCCTTGACAAATTATTATTGCTAACGGTTTTTTTAGCGTAGGGTCCAACAAAACCTCCTGATGTGGTATAACCTGTAAAAGAATTGGCAAGTGTGGTATCTGTAGTAATATTTTTTAAATCATTATTACTCATTTCAAAAGTGCTGCTTCCAAGTTGTGTTCCTTGATCCGAAACACCCCATAATAGAGATACTGAAGCTTTGCTTCTAGTAAAATAATTTTGTATCCTATTGCTGTTCATCTCTCTTGTGGCATTTGCTGCAGATGTATTAAAGCTATTAAAGAACATATAAGTGCTTCCAGAATTAAATAAAGTTACACTATCGATAATATTATTAGACATTTTAAATTTAGCAGCAGTATCTGCATTGTAGCAAAAATAATGAACGCCTGTACCTCCTGTAGGCCCTGTGTAATAAATTCTTCGATAGGTATTGTTGGTAATTTCTGTAGTGTTGTTTTCACTAGTTCCGCTAGTTCCGACACCAGGTCCATTATTTGCAACACCAAAAAAGGCAGCAGAAGTATTAGCAGTAAAATAAAAACTGTCAATTAAGTTGTTATCCATAATAATCGAATCATCCACACTGCCTTGATTCCATATTGTGTAGCACAAACCAGCAGTGGCTGCAGAGGTAAAATTTCTTATTTGATTATTTCTAATCTCTAATTTTGAAGGCCCACCAACGGAAAAAATACCTAAAAAACCTGTTGATAAAGCACCAACTTCGCAGTCGCGTATAATATTATTGCTAATTAATGTTCTATTGCCTGCTCCTAAAGATCCTGCCCCACTTTCTATTGCTGCAGTTTGAAAAGCAGCACTTGCTGCTTTTAATATGATAGTATTATTGCTGATAGTAGTGTTGGCATTATTAGCCACAGCAATCAAAATACCCCTTATTACATTTGGATGATTTGCACCACCCCCATTGTTGTTATTAATTGTGTTAAATCTAACATTTAAATTGTATTGAAATGCCGTTCTAATGCCTGATGATAAAGTATTAGAACTGATTCCTCCACCAAAGTTTATCACTAAATTTCCTGTTGCACTTGCGCTACCACCAATATCATTTCCTCTATCAGCAAATGTAAATGGGGCAATTTCGTTTCCACCTGCCAAAAATATTCCTTGATGACATTGCTCTACAATATTGTTATGGTAACTATTATTACTATTACCTCCTGCCAAACTTCCTGCTGCAATAATTGTGGTGGCAAAGCTATCTGTGCTTGCAAATTGCCCAATAGCTGTAGAACCAAATCCCATAGGATAAATACCAGAAGCAAAATTTTCTCTGCTTAAAGTAACTCTGCAATTTCGTATCACATTGTTTTGACACCCATTTAATGCAGAAACTTTGAATAATCCATAGCCATACTCCATCAAAGAAGAACCAGAATTACTTGTATTTTCTATTAAATTGATGCCGTCTATCGTTACAAAATCACAGCCCCGAAGTGTAAAAATACCATCTTGATTTGCACTCGTTGGGGTAGATGTTCCACTCACATAAGCAGTTAATAAAGGATTTGTGCCTGCACCATTTTTCTGAATGGTAATAGGGTTTGCCAAAGTGCCTGTGGCAGATAAAATGATTTTTCGGGTTAAGGTTTCTGTATGCCCCGCATTTATATTTACAGTAATCGTGCCTGTGTGCAACAATGCACCATTTATCGCACGAATGGCAGAATCGACTGTAGTATAGCTTGCAGAGGTACTTGTGCCTCCAGAAGAGGTGATAGAAATCTGTGCTTGAGAAAAATTAAAATAAAGACATACAAAAGATGTCAAAATCGACTTGGTAAATTTGTTCATATTATTATATTGTTAAAAGTTTTGAAATATATATCTAAAAATGTAAAATTTTAATATATTCTAGAAAAATTAAAACCTTTATAATATATTTAAACAATATTATATTAATGTTTAGTTTTTAGAAAAATAATTGAATTATAGTAATTATATTTTTAGCCGAAATGTACTTAATTATATACATGATTAGTTTTATATACACCTATTTGTTAATTAGTTTCGTCATTTTTTTTTACAAAACTGCAAATACTGTAATTTTTATGATATTTTTAATATCAAAAATTTGCTAATATAATAATCAAAAACTATTATTGCACCAATTAATAATTTTGATTTTTTGCATTACAGATATAGAAACGAACGGAGGCAATAATAGTGGCAATAACATTACTGAAATAGCCAGTATATTGACTAATGGCACAGAAATACTCGACCGTTTTGAATGCCTTATTAAACCAGACTATGCCATCCCTCCACAAATCACAAATCTAACGGGAATAACAAATCAGATGCTGGCCAACGCACCTTCATTTAATCAAGTATTCGAAAATTGGATGCAATTTGCTAAAGATGCAACCTTTGTAGCTCATAATGTTGCCTTTGATTATAACTTTATTGCAAATGCTATAGAAAGAAACGGAAAATACTATTCACCAAAAAAACTATGTACCGTTAGGCTTTCAAGAAAAGTATTTCCTAATATCGAAAGCTATAGCTTAGGAAAACTGTGTAGCAGTCTAAATATTAAAATAGAAAACAGGCACAGAGCTATGGGTGATGCAGAGGCTACAGTAAAACTTTTTCATGCATTAATAGCCAATGATAAAAATAAAGTTATTCAGCAGCAATTAGAACAACAAAAGAAAACTTATATATTACCGCCTTTTATAGATGAAAACACATACCATACATTGCCGATGCTGCCAGGTGTATACTACCTTAAAGATAAGTTAAAAAAAATATTATATATTGGCAAGGCAAAGAATATAAAGCAACGAATTAGCACCCATTTTAGAACAGCAAAACGCAGCTTGCTCGACAACCTCTACTTTATTGATTACACTTTGACTGGCAATGAATTGTTAGCTTGTCTAATAGAATCAGAAGAAATTAAAAAAAACTGGCCACCTTATAACGTAGCCCAAAAAAAACCGACAAAAACGTATACCATCACATCATATACCAATCAAAACCTTGAAATTAAATTAGCTATAAAATTAAGCAAGGTATCAGAATTATCTCCTCTCTTTGGTAATCAATTAGTGGCAAGAGAATACATAAACACTTGGATTTATGATAAAAAACTCTGTCCAAGACTGGCTGCTTTTCAACAAAGCTGCAAACACCTAGAAAAATGTGCTTGTAATGACACAAAAAAACACAATCAATCAATCCTTTTATTGGTAGAAGAGATGAAAGCCCACTTGCCATCATTTTGCCTCATTGACAAAGGAGTTTCATTGGACGAAAAAACTATTATTTGGGTTCAAAATGGCAAATATATGGGCTTTGTAATGGTAAAAAGAGACGTAAAAATAGATTTATTATTCTTAACGCAACAAATTATACCTCAAAAAGAATATTTAGAAACGGCATCAATTATTGGGCAATATCTTATTCAATACATAAAATCAGAAAGTGAACAGAAATATTATTTAGAAATCAACAATTAAAACATAAAAAAAATGAAAAAGACACATCATTTCGGAGAAAACATAAAATTACTTAGAAAACGAAAAAAAAGATCTCAAGAAGAGGTTTCAAAAAGTTTAGAAATTAGCAGATCAGCATACAATAGCTATGAGAATGGCGGTGTAGAACCTAATTTTTCTACTATGATAAGTATTGCCAACTATTTTTCAATAGCAATAGATAAATTATTAAAAATAGATTTGAGCAAACTGGGCGAAAAGAAGTTATTTGATATAGAACGTGGTTTTGATTTAGATTTAAAAGGCGAGCATTTGCGAATTTTGGCCACCACTGTTTCGCAAGAAAATGAAGATAATATAGAATTAGTAACACATCAAGCACGCGCAGGATATACTACTGGATTTGCAGATCCTGAATTTATAAAAATTCTTCCAGCATTTAACCTCCCGTTTTTATCACCAAAAAAAAAGTACCGCACATTTCCCATTATTGGAGACAGTATGCCACCAGTATTAAATGGTGCATTTATTACCGCAGAATACATTGAAAATTGGACATTGATACAAAATGGATTTCCCTATATTATAGTTACTAAAGATGAAGGCATCGTGTTTAAAGTTATTCATCATCAATTAGATAAACAATCTAAGTTACTGTTATGCAGCACAAATCCTGAATATGACCCCTATGAAATAGATGTAAAGGACATTTTAGAAATTTGGAAATTTGTGAATTATATTAATCATCAGTTTCAGGCTCAAAATTTAGAAAATAAAGAGGTAACCACTACCCTACTAAGCATCAAAAATGATATAGGCATTATAAAAAGTAAAATGGAATTGAGCTAATTCAATTGCATAATCTCCTAGCTTTGTGAATTAAAAAACCTATTGAATCACATCAGTAACAATGCTAATTTCAGCCTATTTATAGCAATCATTGTCCATTTCTAACACTTTAAATAGATTTAGTTATAGATTAATATTTTGCACTAAAAATTCACTTTTGCCTATCTGATAAAAAGGCTTATTTTTGCACCCGACTAAAGGCAAAAAAAATAAAAAAATATGAAATACGATATCATAATAATTGGCAGCGGCCCTGGCGGATATGTGGCTGCTATACGAGCATCACAATTAGGCAAAACAGTAGCGATTGTAGAAAAAGCAGAGTTGGGTGGCATTTGTCTTAATTGGGGCTGCATTCCTACAAAGGCTTTGCTAAAATCTGCACAGGTATTTGAATACACACAGCATGCTGCAGACTATGGAATAACAATAAATGAATCAAAAGTAAACTTTGATGGCATGGTGAGCCGCAGCAGAAATATAGCTGGAGGAATGAGTAAAGGTGTAGAATTTTTGATGAAGAAAAATAAAATAACTGTCATTAAAGGCTTAGGCAAATTAATATCCAAAGGAAAAGTAGAGGTAACTACTGATGAAAAAAAAGAAATTATTGAATCAGATCATATCATATTGGCTACAGGTGCTAGAAGTAGAGAATTGCCGGGAGTGAAACCAGATGGCAAAAAAATAATCGGTTACAGAGAGGCAATGGTTTTAGAAAAACAGCCAGAATCGTTAGTAATTATAGGTTCAGGAGCAATAGGAATTGAATTTGCATATTTTTATGCAACTATAGGCACTAAGGTTACAGTAATTGAATTTCAAAACAGAATACTGCCAATAGAAGATATAGATATATCGAAAGAGCTGACAAAAATATACAAAAAGAAAGGCATCACCATTATGACAGATTCTGCGGTACAATCTGTAGATACCAGTGGCAAAGGATGCAGTGTACTCGTAAAAACTGCAAAAGGTGAAGAAACAATTTCATGCGATGTCGTGCTATCTGCAGCAGGCATTCAAGCCAATTTAGAAAATTTAGGATTAGAGACTTTGGGCATTAAAACAGATAAGGGAAAAGTAACCGTTGATGAGTTTTATAAAACTAATATTGATGGCATATATGCAATTGGAGATATTACACCAGGACCGGCATTGGCGCACGTTGCATCAGCAGAAGGTATTATTTGTGTTGAAAAAATTGCTGGCGAACATACAGAACCTTTAGACTACAATAATATTCCTGGATGCACCTATTGTATACCAGAGGTTGCCTCTGTTGGCTTAACAGAAGAGCAAGCAATTGCTAAGGGTTATGAACTAAAAATAGGCAAATTCCCATTTTCTGCTAGCGGCAAGGCCAGTGCAGGCGGAATGAAAGAAGGATTTGTAAAAGTAATTTTTGATGCAAAATATGGAGAATGGCTTGGTGCACACTTTTTAGGAACTGGAGTAACAGATATGATAGCAGAAGCAGTGGTAGCAAGGAAACTAGAAACTACTGGACATGAGATATTAAAGGCAGTTCACCCCCACCCTACTATGAGCGAAGCTGTAATGGAAGCCGTAGCACAAGCTTATGGCGAATGCATTCATTTATAGAATTTTATAACCTTTAGTCATAAAATTTTTATGCTAAATTACCATCAATTGGGTTTTTATAAACAAATTCATTGAAAACAAAATACAATCACACCCTTTTTACACTGCTGCTAAAAAGATTAGTAGTTGTTTTTATTTTATTTTTTATTTGCCGGTGTATCTATCTAGGTTATAACTATCATTATTTACCCCACGGTTTTGTTGAAATTGCTAAATCATTTTTGTTTGGGATAATATTTGATGCCTCTGCCATAGCCTATATATTTTCTCCATTTATTTTAGCTTCAATTTTTCCATTTAAGTGGCAAGAATCCCTTATTTTTCAAAAAATAATCAAGATTATATTTTTATTCATCGCTATTTTATGTACCATCGCAAATATTGCAGATACTATTTACTTTAAATTTAGTAGAAAACGCTCAGGTATAGATGTTTTTAGAATGTTAGATGACAAAGGCAATCCTTTATTTAATTATTTAAACACATATTGGCCATGGATTTTGATTACCATTGTATTGATATTATTAACAAACTATACCTATACAACAGGTTTAGCAGACTTGAAAAAATCATTTAAAAAATGGTGGTTTTATTTGGTAGTAATTATTGGTTTCGGATTAGCCGCTAGAGGCAGCATAGGTCTAAAACCACTTAAAACTTTTGATGCCGCAAGATTTGTTAATCCAGAATTAGTTCCATTAACAGTAAACACTCCATTTAATCTTATCAGTACATTTCAAGGCACTGCTATTGATAAGCAAAGCTATTTTAAAGATAGTGTGGCGAAAAAAATTCTACCAGTAACACAATCCTATTTCATAGTAAATAAAACACCATTAAAACCAAACATTTGTATCATTATTCTTGAAAGTTTTTCAAGAGATTATTGCGGTTGGTTAAGAGGTAAGCCAAGCTTCACTCCTTTTTTAGATTCGTTAAGTTTACTAAGTCTTAATTTCACAAATTTTTATGCCAATGGCAGTGTTTCTATGGATGGTTTGCCGGCAATAATAGCTGGAATGCCCAATCTATTAGAAGTACCCTATATTAATAGTTCATATCAAGATAATAAAATAAAAAATATTGGTAAACTTTTGTCAAACATTGGGTATAAAAACCACTTTTATCATGGTGCAGACAACGGCACTATGGGGTTTAATAATTTTATGAAAATTAGTGGATGGCAAAACTACAATGGTATAGAACAATACCCAAACAAAAACAGAGACTATGATGGTGCTTGGGGCATTTTTGATGAACCCTATTTTGAATATGTAGCAGATGAAATGAAAAAAATGGAAAAACCTTTTATTACATCTATTTTTTCGCTTAGTTCACACGATCCTTACCCAATGCCAGATAAATATAAAGATAAATTTGCTGGTGGCGATTTACCAATTTATAAAACCATAGAATATACAGATTTTGCCTTAAGAACCTTTTTTAAAAAAATTAGCACTGAATCTTGGTTCAAAAACACCATCTTTTTTATTACTGCAGACCATTCTAGCCATAGCAAGGAAGAATATTTTTATTCGCCACCCGGAAAATACGAAATTCCCTTGCTTATCTATAATCCAGGCCATGGATATATTAAACCTGGTATTGCGCAAAAAACTACTAATCAAATTGATATTCTACCAACAGTAATGGATATTGTAAATTTTCCTTATCCATTTTTTGCACTTGGCAGAAGTATGCTTGATGGTCAGCAGGGTTTTGCATATCAAAAAAATGGAAGCGTATTCCAAATAATTAGCTACCCATACATTGCTCAGTTAAAACCAGATGGCAAATTTATTTTTTTTAAGCAATATAAGGATGTTATGGAAAGGCATTATGATTTATTTCCAGAAGAATTTATAATTCGAAATTTGATGTTAAAAAAACTGCTTGCATTTATTCAATTGCACCATAATAATTTGGTAGACAACACCTTTTATATTGAATGATATGGCAAATCTTAGGTCAAATATCAATTTTCAGATTATTAATTTTCAAAAAACAGAAAAAAAAAGCATTAAACAAATAGTCTAATGCTTTAAATAAAGTTTAAAAACCTATTTTAGATTATTTATCTTTTCATTCATTTCTTTCACTTTAGCAATTTGCTTTGTTTTGCCATACAATTGCTTCATGTAAGTATACATTTCTTTTCTTTCATCATTGGCTAAAGAGGTAAATGCATCTGCTTTTTCAAAATAGTTTATTGCCTTATTGAAATAAACAGTTTGAATTACAGTTAATTCATCAAACTTAGCCGTTTCATTATATGGCAAAGAAGAAGCTTTATCATAAAAAAAGTTCCCCCAATTGGTATATAATACTGCTAAATTGTAGGTGGCATCTAGATTTTCTGAGGTAAGTTCTATTGTGGTTAGATAATCTTTTTCTGCCATACGCAAATAAGATGTATCTGCTTTTCCAAGTCCTTTTTTACCATTGCCATCTATTGCTCCAGTGCCTATTTGGTCATTGATATAGCCCCGAATATAGTAAAAATTTGGCTCGGCATTACCTGCTTCTATCTCTTTTTGAATGATGTTTTTTAATTCTCCCAATTTATCATTCTGAACATAAAAATTAATTTCTTCACTTATAATATCTTTACTTTGAGGAAATTGAATTCTTCCCTCTTTAATTGATTCTAACTGTTTAGCAGTATTGCGTTCTCTTTCATAAGTTCTTGCTTTATAAATATAAATTTTAGGATCAGTATACTTATTCAGTATCAACCTCTGTAAATAGCCTCTAGCCTGCTCTTGCTCATTTGCTTTATCAGCCACCGCATAAGCTTGCAATAAAATAGTATTATAGGTAAGAGTGGATGTTGGACCATTTTTTAATACGCCTAAATGTTCATTGTCATATTTTATCAAAGAAGCTATTTTTTCAAATATTGGCAAAGTGGCTTTAAATTGTGAATCCACGATAAGTTTTATCGTATTATTAAAATTACTAATAATAATTGAAGGTAAAATAGTATTTGCATCACCGCCATATTTTCTAATCATTTTTTCATCAGCCATGCTATAAAATTTGTCAAGGGCGTCAGCAGCAATTGCAGCTGCTTGTGGTTCTGATAACTGCAAAACAGAATCTCGTTTTTCTGCATATAATCCATAAACATATGCTTTTACATACCAAAAATAAGGCAATGATTCTGAACCACTCATTTTGGCGGCATTGTCTATACTCGTTTTTGCCTCCAATACAGAAGGTGGGCTCTGTCGTAATAATTGCTCTGCTCCCTTAATTTCTGGCATTTGAGCAAATAAAATACAAGTGGTAGAAAAGCCAATAATTGCTAATAATGTTTTTACTTTTTTCATTTTTATCTATTTATTTTACAGTTTATACATTAATTGTGCCAAAACTTTCTATTCCTTATCATCCGTTTCAGTTTCAGTTTCAGTTTCAACATTGCCTAAACCATCAGCTGTTGGTATAATACCATCATTAAGTTCCTCTTCTTCCTCTACTTCTTCTTTTGGCACTTTAGCAAGACTTGCAATGGCATCATTTTCTTTAATATTAATTAATTTTACACCTTGTGTGGCTCTGCCCATAAGACGCAAAGAGTCTACAGACATTCTAATTGTTAAACCAGATTTATTGATGATCATTAAGCCATCCTCGTCTGTAACACTCTTTAGGCCAATTAAATTACCTGTTTTTTCAGTTATGTTAAGTGTTTTTACACCTTTTCCTCCCCTACCAGTAATTCTATAATCGTCTATCAAAGTTCGTTTTCCATATCCTTTTTCTGATACTACTAATATGCTTGTATTATCTTGTTCTGTTGGGTCTAAAACTACTAATCCGATAACTTCATCTTTTGCATTCTCTAACCTTATACCCCTAACACCAGCAGCGTTTCTTCCCATTACTCTTACTTTCTCTTCATTAAATCTGATTGCTTTACCACTTTTTTTGGCCATCACTATTTCCGATTTGCCATTTGTGATTCTCGCCTCCACTAAAGTATCTCCATCTCTTATGGTAATGGCATTTATTCCATTACTTCTTGGGCGAGAATATGCTTTTAAACTAGTTTTTTTAACAGTTCCATTTTTGGTACACATGAGTATAAAATTATTGTTTATATATTCTTCGTCTGCAAGATCTTTAGTTCTAATAAATGCTTTAACATTATCATCTGCTGGCATATTTAATAAATTCTGAATAGCACGCCCTTTAGTTCCTTTTTTGCCTTCTGGAATTTCATATACCTTTAACCAATAACACCTTCCTTTTTCTGTAAATAATAAAAGATACTGATGGGCTGTTGCCATAAATAAATGTTCAGTAAAATCTTCGTCTCTGTGTGCTACTCCTTTCATGCCTCTGCCTCCTCTGCGCTGCTCTTTATAGTCCGACAAAATGGTTCTTTTTATATAACCCATGTGGCTAATGGTAATAACACATTCATCATCTGCTATTAAATCTAAGATATTGATATCATCAGCGGCAGGCTCTATTTTTGTTCTTCTTTCATCACCATATTTTTCTTTCATTTCTAAAATATCATCTTTTAATATTTGATATCTTAAAACCTCATCTGCCAATATACGTTCAAAAAATGAAATGGTTTCCATTAATTGTGCATATTCATCTTTAATTTTATCTCTTTCTAATCCGGTTAACTTTTGTAATCTCAGGTCTAGAATAGCCCTTGATTGAATTTCTGACAACTTAAAGTTTGCCATTAATCCTTCTCTCGCTTCTTCAACGGTTTTACTTGCCCTTATTAATTTAATTACTTCATCTAAGTGATCTAATGCGATGAGTAAGCCTTCAAGAATATGGGCTCTTTTTTGGGCTTCGGCTAGTTCAAATTCGGTTTTTCTTATAAGCACTTCATGCCTGTGTGCAACATAATGTACTATTTGGCTTTTTAGGTCAAGCATTTCTGGACGACCTTTTACCAATGCAATATTATTAACAGAAAAAGAAGATTGAAGCGGAGTATATTTATATAATTTATTAAGAACTATGCTTGGCATGGCTTCCTTTTTTAGCTCAAAAACTATGCGCATGCCTTGTCTTCCACTTTCATCTCTTATGGCTGAAATACCTTCTATCACTTTTTCATTAACTAAATCTACTGCCTTGATAATTAAATTAGAAGGATTAACTTGATATGGAACTTCATTAATTATTATCATCTCTCTTCCATTTTCAGAAGTTTCAAAATCCACATTTCCTCTAATAACAATTCTGCCTCTGCCGGTCTCAAAAGCATTTTTTATTCCTTCATAACCATGTATAATTCCACCTGTTGGAAAATCAGGGCCTTTGATATATTGCATCAAATCGCTGTTGGTGATATCCCTTTGATCAATATATGCAACGATGCCATCAATCACTTCCGCCAAATTATGTGGTGCCATATTGGTGGCCATACCTACAGCAATTCCAGATGCACCATTTACTAACAAATTGGGGATTCTTGCTGGTAAAACTGAAGGTTCTTCTAATGATTCATCAAAATTTGGCCTAAAGTCTACTGTATTTTTGTTAATATCTGCAAGCATATCTTCAGCAATTTTTCGCAATCTCGCTTCAGTATATCGCATGGCAGCTGGTGGATCACCGTCAATTGAGCCAAAATTTCCTTGCCCATCCACCATAGGATAGCGCAAACTCCAAGGCTGTGCCATCCTAACCATCGTGTCATAAACCGATGAATCACCGTGCGGGTGATACTTTCCTAACACCTCTCCAACAATACGTGCTGATTTTTTATAAGGCCTGTTAGGAGCTAATCCTAACTCTGTCATGCCATAAAGAACCCTTCTATGCACAGGTTTTAGCCCATCTCTAACATCTGGCAAAGCCCTTGAAACGATAACAGACATTGAGTAATCAATGTAGGCAGTTTTCATTTCATCTTCTATATTTATAGGTATAATTTTCTGATCTGGATATTCGTGCATGTTTATATTCTTAAAGCCTGCAATTTACAGTATTTTTATCATTAAATATAGCTATAAACCAACAAATTGTAAACATTTTAGACTGCCTATAATTTAACCCAAATATTAAATTTTATTTTTTTTATCTAAAAATATTGGGAGTGGAAAATCGCTTCAAAAATATTTTCTTCTTCATAAAAAAAGCTATTACAGACGCAATAGCTTTTTAAAAATAAATCTTAACAAAAACCTTATTTCTTTTTCTTTACAATTTTTTTACTTCCTGATCCATCAGTTTTAAGCATTGCAGGCTTACCATAACCTAATTTACTCACTGGTTCTTTAATATAAAAGGCATTTCCTACTGCAATAATTATCATCTCTTCTGGTTTAATATACTTTTTAATTATTTCATTAATTTGAGCAACTGTCATTGCATTTAAAATTTCTGTTTGTTTAACCCTATAATCATCTGGCAATTTTTTATCACTAATAAATCCTAAGTAATTGGCTTTTCCAGAAGATGATTCATAACGCAGCACGTCAACAGAAGCCAAAGATTTTTTTGTAAAATCTAGCTCCTCTTGGGTAATCCCATTCGCTGTGTAATCATTTAGGATGCTCATAATCTCTTTTATGGAACTATCAGAAGCAGATCTTTCAAAACTTCCTTGAATAGCAAACACCCCAGGAATATTCTCTATGCCGTTAGAAAAGCGTGAACCTGTTCCATAAGTCCACCCATATTGTTCTCTTAAAGAAAGATTTAATCTAGAATTAAAAGAACCACCTAATACAAAATTGGCGATACTGGCTTTATAAAAGTCACCAAAAGCATCATAAGGAATTGTTCTATAACCAATTGCAATATCTGTTTGGCGGGCACTTGGATTATCTATCATAAAAACCTGATTTGTTTCATAATTTGGAAAATTTTCTGGAGTGGGTAACTTTACATTTTTATTTTCCCATTTTGATAAAAAGCCAGCGCTTTTCATAAAATCTTCTTTAGATAAATTGCCAACAACAATGATTCTTGAAACATTTGGAGAAATAGAATTTCTGTGATAATTTGCCAAATCTGTTGTAGATATTTTACTTACACTTGAAGGATTACCATTAGAAGATTCTCCCATAATTGAATTGTCTCCATAAATTAGTTTTGCCCATCCCTTTTGCATCATAGATGCACTATTAGAACTTTCACTTCTAAAGTTTTCTAAAGTTGCTTTTTTATCTTTGTTAAATTGTTTGTTGTCAAAGTTTGGATAGAGCAATCTTTGCTCAAAAAAATTCATGGTGGCTGTCAAATCATCTTTAAAACAAGAGAAATTTGCTCCTAATTGGCTTCTATCTGCATAGAAACTCATAAAACTTCCAATTTTTTGCAATTCGTCATCTAATTCTGCTGCAGTATACTTTTGAGTTCCTTCATTCATCATACCTGCTGTTAGGTTAGCAGTGCCAGAAGGATAGGTTCCATTAGATTCTAATAATTGACCTCCTTTTATCTCTAAGAAAACATTTACACGTTGTCCTTCGGTCTGAGTTCCAATAATTTCAAGACCATTTGGCAAAGTTTCTTTCCAATATTTTGGTGTACTAACTAATTTTGCAGCTGATACTGTTGGCCTAACTTTTCTATCAAAGTTTTCAACTGTTCTATTATAGGTTAAATTTTTATACTGTGCATCTTTTGGATCATTTTTAACATCAGCATATTGGTTAAAGCTTGTAACTGGCTTATATTTTTGTCCTTGAATAAATTGTTTTGGGTCTGGTAATACCTGAATAATTGCAGCATTCTTATTTTTAATATATTTTTCAAAAACACGCATTACATCTTCTTTAGTAACTGAGTTATATCGGTCTAAGTCTGTTTGAACATTCATTTTACCATTGGTAAAAGTTTGATATGAGGATAAAATTGTTCCTTTTGTAGCTACACTTTCATCTAAGCTGTAATACCTAGATGTAATCCCTTTTTTTACCCTTTCTAGGTCTTGATCAGAAAATCCTAATTCTCCAAATTTGTTAATGGTAGCTGTAATCAAATCCCTTGTTTTCTTTAATTGTTCGTCAATTTTATTGCCAGGATAACTTACAACAAATAAACTAAATTCGCCCGCTAATTCAGATGTGATATTAGCAACTTGAGCCTGGAGGTATTCATCAGTAGAGTCAATAAAAGTTTTATAAAATAAGGAATTTTTGCTACCTGCCATTAATTCTGCTAGTATATCTAATGCCGCTTCATCTTTATGAAAAGAAGGAACTGTAGGAAAATTGACATTTATTAAAGGAAAATAAACCCAATCATAAAAATTATCAATTTTTTCTTCAGGCAATATCACTTGGGGTACTTTTTGTGTCTGCACTTCTGGCCCCTTAGGAATACTACCAAAATATTTTTCTACCATTTGTATTGCTTCATCACTTTTTACATCACCAGAAATAACTAAAACCGCATTGTTCGGCCCATACCAACGCATAAAAAACTTTCTCACATCCTCTAATTGAACTCGGACTAAATCGTCAGTGTAGCCTATAACAGGCCAGCTATAAGGATGCCCATAAGGATATAAAAGATTGTCTTTTCTTTCATCCAACATACCATAAGGCACTCCATAGCGTTGGTCTTTTTCGTTTATTACAGTTTTTCTTTGGTTCTCAAACTTCTTACTTGTAAGTGAATCTAAAAGATAAGCCATCCTGTCAGACTCTAAATACAGTGCCAACTCTAAGTTATTGCTTGGTAAAGTTTCAAAATAGTTGGTTCTATCTCTATTTGTAGTTCCATTCATTTCTCCACCTGCACCCTCTACTATTTTGAAATGCTCTTCGTCTGCAACATGACCACTGCCTTGAAACATCATGTGCTCAAATAAATGCGCAAAACCTGTTTTACCCATACTCTCTCTTGCAGAACCAACATGATAGGTTACTTCCACATGAACAATTGGATCTGAGTTATCTTCATGAATTAATACTGTTAATCCATTTGGCATTACATACTTTTTGTAAGGTATGTTTAGAGAATTGGGGTCAGGTAAAACCTCTTCTACTAGGTAAGGGTTTTTCTGAGCAAATGCTGCAAATGCAAAGCTTAGAATTAAAATTGATAAGCAAATTTTTTTCATATTTTTTTATTAAAGCTACAAAGAAATAAAAAAAATAGGATATCAACAATACTTATTTTGATAAAAGTGTAAAAAATAGCTACAAACGTGTAAAAAAATTTACATTAATTCGTTTAAGGTGACATGAATGTAAATTCTCACTGATAAAAAGGATTACCAAGTGCTATTATTTTGTTTGTGCGGCAGTTTTACCCATTGATAAAATATCTCTATCAAATAAGTATAATCCACCTTTATCATCACCAATTAGCTCCAACTTATCATTTATTATTCTGGCCAAACGCTCCTCTTCTATTTGCTCACTCACATACCATTGTAAAAAATTATGGGTGGCATAATCTTTATCATTCAAAGACAAATCTACTAAATCATAAATGCTTAAAGAAACTTTTATTTCGTGCGCCAGTAAATCTTTAAATGCATGCCTCATAGAGGGAAAAGTGGCAATTGGTTGTTCAAATGAAGGAATTACAGCAAATCCACCTCTCTCATTGATGTAATGTATGAGTTTTAGCATGTGTACTCTTTCTTCATCAGCATGCTCATAAAAGAAATCTGTTACTCCGTCTAAACCAGGCTGTATTTCTGCCCAACTCGCCATGGCTAAATAAATGTTAGAAGACTGTCCTTCCATCTTTACCTGCTCATTGAGCGCTTTTTTCATTTTTTCACTTAACATAGTTGCAAATATTTATTGTATTATTTTAGAAACAAAATATTTTAGATAAAGTTAGTATCCATTAAGATATTTAGAATTATTCTTAGTAAAGTTTTATAAATCTAGATACTTCATAAAAAGTTGAAAACGTTCATTATCGGCACCCTCTTTGTCTTGCTGATTATCAACAAACTTAACCGTATAATTGTATCTGTTAAAACTTTGCAAAATTGATTGCAATTGATTGGTATTAAGCAACAAATGCACATCAATGGTATTGTCTAAATTGTCTGTGGTTAGGGATAGAAGTACTCTTTGATTATTATATTCTACAATTCCACTGATTTTTGATAAACTATATTGGTAAGGTTCCATATTTAATACAACAATGGCACTATGTTCTACACTTTTATTTGGGTATAAAAAATTCAAGATTTTTTCTATGTTTATTATCCCAACAAACAAATTATTATCGTTTTCTACAGCAAGCATTGTAGTTTCATATTTAGCAAAGATTGGCAAACATACAAGTAGATGCTGATTTAAATTCACACTAATTTTTTCGTTTTGATTTTTTTTTGGCAAATTGATTAGTAATAAATCTTTTTTTTCTAATTTTAGTTGATTGATATTTACCCAAAAAATTAACTTTCCATCATCAATAACAGGCAATTCTAATATATTTTGTGAAGTGAGTAAGTCAATAGCTAGTGCCGCTGTATCTGATGCACGTAGACTAATAATTCCATTTTCTATGATTTGGCTTGCAAACATTATTTATATAAAAAAACAAAGATAATGAAATAATGATTTATTTCAAAGTTTTTAGATGGTTTTTTTTAATTATTTTAGGTTAAAAAGGTCTAAGTTTATTACCTTTGCAATTCAAAAGAAAATTTAATAAATGAACGGATTTACAAAAATACCTGTTGCCAAAAATGAACCTGTAAAAAACTATGCACCAAATTCTAATGAAAGAATATTACTAATAAATGCGCTCAATGAGGCAAGAGGAGAAATAAGGGACATTCCGATGTATATCAATGGTGAAAAAATATACACTGGTAAAACTAAAGATATATTTCCGCCTCATGATAATAAAACCAAAGTTGGTCATTTTCATAAAGGCGATAAAAGTCACGTGGTTATGGCAATAGATGCTGCGTTATCTGCTAAAAACCAATGGGAAAATATGCCTTGGGAACATAGGGCAGCAATCTTTTTGCGTGCCGCAGACCTAATTGCAGGACCATATCGTGCTAAACTAAATGCAGCAACAATGATAGGACAGAGCAAAAACGCATATCAAGCTGAAATAGATGCATCTTGCGAACTCATAGACTTTTTAAGGTTTAATGTGCAATACATGACTGATATTTACGCAGAACAACCATCAGAAAACAGCCCGACAGTTTGGAACCGATTAGAATATAGAGCGCTTGAAGGCTTTGTTTTTGCTTTAACTCCATTTAATTTTACGGCAATAGCTGCAAATTTACCAGCTTCTGCAGCAATGATGGGCAACACGATAGTATGGAAACCCTCAGATACACAAATTTATTCAGCACAAGTATTAATGGAAATATTTATTAAAGCAGGCTTGCCTAAAGGTGTAATTAACCTTGTATTTGTAGATGGCCCTACAGCAGGAGATGTTATTTTTAAACACAAAGATTTCGCAGGAATACATTTTACAGGCTCAACAGCAGTTTTTAAAACTATCTGGAAAAACATTGCTGAAAACATAGATATCTATAAAACCTATCCTAGAATTGTTGGCGAAACTGGTGGAAAAGATTTTATTATTGCCCATAAATCTGCAGATATAGATGTATTAGTTACTGCTGCAGCAAGGGGTGCTTTTGAATATCAAGGCCAAAAATGTTCTGCAGCTTCTAGACTATACGTACCTGATAACCTATATCCTTCTTTTATTGAAAAATTGGCCAATGAAATAAGCACAATGAAAATGGGGCCAACTGAAGATTTTAGCAATTTTATTAACGCAGTAATTGACGAGAAATCTTTCAATAAATTAAAAACTTATATTGATAATGTTAAAACTGACGCAGATGCAGAAATAGTGTGTGGTGGAGTATGCGATAGTAGCAAAGGTTGGTTTATTTCGCCAACAGTTATTCTTGCAAAAAAGCCTGATTATATCACCCTATGTGAAGAACTTTTTGGACCAGTTCTTACAGTGTATTGCTACCCTGCTGATGATTTTGAAAATACACTTACCCTAGTTGACAACACCTCGCCCTATGCACTAACTGGAAGCATAATAGCAGAAGACAGGTATGCAATCATGCTCGCAACTGATAAATTAAGACATGCTGCAGGTAATTTTTATATTAACGACAAACCTACTGGAGCTGTTGTTGGCCAGCAACCATTTGGTGGCGCTAGAGCATCTGGCACAAATGACAAAGCAGGATCTAAAGCCAATTTAATGCGGTGGACTTCAATGCGAACGATAAAAGAAACACTTTTACCAGCTACAGATTATCGTTATCCTTTTTTAGATTAACATGAAGATAACCCTTTTGCTTTCTTTATTAATTTATTTTACATTTGTAAATAATAATTTGTTTGGGCAAAATACCACTTTAGTATTCAGCGGTCAAATAATGTCGCCAACGCTAAAACTCGTTCAAAAAAATATTGATAAACCTACAAATTTTGGTTATATGGCACAAAGATATAAAACCTCGCTTGGAGCTGGAGTTGGCTTTTATATTGGCACACAAGTTAAAATGGATAGCAGTAATATTTATTGGAGCTTTGGTTTAAATCAAAATTATGGAAATAATACCCTTATAGCTGACCAAATATTAAATGGCAATGAAAGAAGTGAAATTTGGCAGTCAAATACGCTAAACTTTTTACCCGGTATTGGGTTTAGAAAATATGGGAAATTGCCTATTAGTATTCAAATTGGACCTGTTATCCCTTTGTTTAACAATACAATTTATAGATTATTATTAAACGATGGAACGAATAATTTTGAAGCATCACACCGGGTTAAATTTTATACGAGTATGGGATTTTATACTCAAGCAAATTTTAACTTGAAATTAAATAAGCGAAGCCATTTGATTTTTGGGGCACAATTTTTAGCACTAAATAGATCTATTAAATCAAAAAAAATAATTAAAACAGATCTAAAATCTGGTCAACCTAATTATGCAAAAAATAAATATGGTGAAGAAATAAATTATATTAAAAGTTTAAATAGCACTGTTAACGATGAAAGTT
>Ga0209390_10002798_pt1 | contig 29664 bp, 34 predicted proteins | sample BON01_FD_187212 | JGI IMG/M metagenome (GOLD analysis project Ga0209390, IMG submission 187212) | Freshwater microbial communities from Lake Bonney liftoff mats and glacier meltwater in Antarctica - BON-01 (SPAdes) (version 2) | ecosystem: Environmental > Aquatic > Freshwater > Ice > Glacier...
AAGTAGCAGAAGGTAAAAATAAAATGTCTGTACTTAATGCTGTTAGAAACAAAATCATAGCACGAGTTTGCAGTGTTGTCAATAATAAAAAAATGTACGAAACTAATTTGGTTTTGTCATAGAAATCAGGTTATAACAAACGAAAGGAGGGCAAATCCCTCCTTTCGAAACCAAAAACTAAAACTGAAATATTGATTTTGCTTGATGTTTCAAACAATATCGTACTTCAAAGTTAAAAATATTAAAAGTCGTAACGTGTCACGATGTAGTCATTTCGTCTAACAAGGATATATAGACTAACTAAATAGAAAGATAGAGGTTAAGATAGTTCGCTATTAATTTATCTGATTGGAATAGCGACAACTGGCTGCTTATATTATCTTCTTTTTGTTGCCTATATGAATCCATACTTAAGGCTTCAAGTGCTTGTTTTATAGACTCTTGAATGAGCGGATCGAAGTATTCTGCTGCATTGCCACCTACTTCTGGCATGCTACTGCAATTTGACGTTGCTACGGTTTTACCATAGCTAAAGGCTTCTAAAATAGGAATCCCAAACCCTTCAAATTCTGATGGATAAACACAAAATGTAGCTTCTTGGTACAAGCTAGAAAGTGTCTTGTCTGTGACATTAGCATAAAGCAGAATCCTGTCGTCATTTTTAGCTAGTTCCATTACGTGAGCATAGGTATCACCTTTTCTTCCTGCGAGTACTAGATTTAGTTTAAGATTAGTTCTTTGATACGCTTGTACCAAGTTAAGTAGGTTCTTTCTTTTGCTAAATCCACTGACGCATAATATGTAAGGCTTATCCATTAGTAAGCTGTCACGCTCCTTTACTTTAGGCGTTATACTGAGTGGTATGATTACAATCTTATCACTGTCTGTATTGTAAAATGATATCAGGTCTTCTTTAGTTTGCTTGCTAGGCACTACTATTTGGGTGGCCACCCGTTGTGCATATCGGAGCTTTCTATCGTATATTGAAGCATCTATTTTGGAGTAATAGTGTGGGTACCTCTTATTTATTAAGTCGTGAATGGTGACTACAGTCTTAATGTTTGTTTTGTGAATACCAAACGGCAATTCATTGCTTAATCCGTGATATACGTCAATCTTATCTCTAACTAAGTCTCTGCATATAAACATGCTCCTCCACATGGCTGTAAGGATTGAGAAAATACCACTAGGATACTTTATGTTATTTTGTGTGGTTTCTACTTGTTTAGGTTGGTAGAGTACATATTCGTTGCTTTGGTTTAGGGCAAGATTATTTACTAACCATCGAGCATAGTTTCCTAAGCCAGTTTGATTATTGAAATAACGTTTAGCATCGAAACCAATTTTCATCTATACCGGTACTTGAAAATCACGAAGCACATCATTTAACGATGTCTTTTTATCAGTAGATTCTTTTCTAGTACCAATAATGAGAGCACAATTGACTCCGTATGATCCTGCAGGAAAATCTTTTTGAATACTGCCGGGAATCACCACACTGCGAGCAGGTACTCTTCCCTTATAAATAATCGGCTCAGCACCAGATACGTCTATTATTTTGGTACTCATAGTAAGTGTAACACCTGCACCTATTACGGCTTCGGACTCTACGTGTACCCCTTCTACTATGATACACCTACTACCTATGAAACAATTATCTTCTATTATCACAGGTGCGGCTTGTACAGGCTCTAGTACTCCACCTATACCTACACCACCGCTCAAGTGAACGTTTTTTCCTATCTGAGCACAGCTGCCTACCGTAGCCCAAGTATCTACCATAGTACCCGAATCTACAAAAGCACCTATGTTTACATAGCTAGGCATCATAACTACACCTGTAGCTAAATGGGCTCCGTATCTAGCAATGGCGTGAGGTACTACTCTCACTCCTTGACTGGCGTAGTCTTTTTTGAGTTCCATTTTATCATGAAACTCAAATGGACCTACTTCTATAGTTTTCATTTGCTGAATGGGGAAGTAGAGGATTACTCCTTTTTTTACCCAATCATTTACTCGCCACCCAGTTGCTGTAGGTTCTGCACATCTAAGTTGGCCCTTATCTAGCAACTCGATAAGCTCTCTTATGGCTTCTATTGTCTTAGCTTCTTTTAGTAAATCTCGGTTTTCCCAAGCGGTTAAAATGGTCTCTTTAAGTTCTTTCATTGTATGACAATGCGAATGTATTGATAATAAATAATTTTAATAGAATATAAGAATTATTGGAGACTTGAGGAGTACGCAGCTCACCATTAAAAGGTGGCTTTAGCTTAGCTCTACAGACATCTTACCATCTATTTCGCTGTAGGTAATACGTTCCATTAGGGTAGTAGCTAGTGATATTCCAACATAATTTGCTTGTATAGGAAACTTGTTATGATCTCTATTTGCTAATACGACGGTTTTTATACTTTTAGGATTGTGGTTTAGAATTTCCTTGAGAGCAGCGGCCATTGTTTTTCCAGAGTTGAGTACATCATCTACCAATACTATAGCTTGGTTTGATAAGCTAGCAGAGTCAGTAATTACTACTGGTGAGCCAAGAGGGTTACTTTTATCTACAGAAATAAGGGTGTTCTGTACCTCAATAGTACCAAGCTTTCTAAGTCTGTCACAAATTTTAGATGCTACGCTTGCACCTCGGTCATCTAGCCCTACGAAGATTATTTTTTTCTCGTGGTAATGATTTTCCAAGATTTGCCAAGCGATTCGGTCAAGTTTTAGAGATATCTCTTCGTGAGTTAATATAGTGGTTGCCATTGTATTATACTTTAAAAGGAACAACTCCTTGATTTCTGATTTCTAAAATCTCATTGTGCACTTTCATAGTTTGCTCAATGAGAGAATGCACGCCATCATTGTATATTATCCAATCTGCCATACTCATTCTCTGCCTATCGGTAGTTTGATTTTGTATTCGTTTTAGGATATCTTCACGCTTTACGTGATCTCTTTTTATAATTCTCTCTATCCTCGTTTCTATAGGGCTGTTTACTACTATTACCTTGTGCAGGCTCTTGAAACTATTGCTTTCAAATAGTAAAGCCGCTTCTTTAAGTGAATAGGGTTCATCCTTGTGCTGAATGGACCATTGTTCATAATCACTTTTTACCGCAGGGTGTACTATACTATTTAGTATCTCGAGCTGATTTTGATTATTAAATACTACCTTGGCTAGGTACTCTCTGTTTAGATCATCTTTTCTAGTGTAGGCATCCCAACCAAAATTATCGATAATTGCTTTCTTGAGCTCCTTATCATTGTTCATTATCCATTTGGCACGAGAGTCTGCATCGTATATTGATATGCCTAGTTGTCCAAATATCTTACATATTGTAGACTTACCAGCACCCATACCGCCTGTTATTCCAATTCTGAGGTGTTGCATTTAGCTATTCAGAAGCATCTTCATTTTCTAATTGTATATAAGCATCTAGACTAAGAGCAGCTCTATTAATTTTAAGTTTTTGGCCTCCACCTGTATCTATAACTACTGTAAGGTCTTTTAGTTCCACTATTTTACCGTGAATACCCCCAGTGGTTACAATTCTATCTCCCTTTTTAAGTTCAGCGAGATAAGATTTCTGTTTTTTTTGCTTCCTTATTTGTGGTAAAAAGAAGAATATGTACATTACTGCGATGAGCAGTATCGGGAAAATATATTGACTATTCATTAAGCTCTTTCTTTTCTACAAACGCTTTGATTTGAAGCATTGTTTTGACTGGATTACTATTAGCTAAAATAGTGACGTCTTTAATAACCATGTCACTTTTGCCTGCACTGTTAAACTCTACTTTTATTTCACTAGACTCTCCTGGTGCTATAGGTTCTTTTGGAGGACTAGGGATAGTACAGCCACAACTTGCAGTTGCACTAGATATTACTAAGTCGCTGCTACCTACATTAGTAAATTTAAAAGTATGCTCCACACGCTCACCCTCAGTAATTTTACCGAAATCCCAAGCTGTTATGTCATCTTTAAATTTCATTTTGGGTTCTTTAGTTCCATCATTATCAGTTTCTATAATAGCTGCATCTAGTTCAGATACATCTTTTGGTCCACTGCTACAACTTGCAATAAGGATGAAAGAGACGAGTAAGTAAAAAATATTTTTCATTGATATTAGTATGTAAATTTTATAAAATGTATTATTAAAGACAAATGTAATAGATAAGTTTCTAACCTATGAGCCCTCTTCCTTTTTTATGAATAAGATTTTGGGTCTTCCATTCATTTAAAATTTTATCCAAAGTACCATTTAGAAACTTCGAGCTTTTTGGGGTGCTATACATCTTTGCTATTTCTATGTACTCATTTAGCGTAACCTTTACTGGAATCATAGGCATATACTTAAATTCAAGCAAAGCCATAACCATAAGTAAAAAGTCAATTTTGGTAATTCTATCACTATCCCAACCCGGTGTGTATTCGTTAATGTTTTCCTCTAGCTCACTACGATGTTCAAAATATTTAATTATGAGCTCTTCTGCCATATTTAAGTCTTCTATTTCATTTTTAAAAAGAGCAGGTATTTTGACTAATTTGGTATCTTGATAGTCAAAAAATATTCTTTCTAAACTTTTGAGTATAGGTATTTTTTCATCGTACCAAAAAATGTTCTTATCCTCCATAAGTTGCTCAAACTCTACAGACTGAAGTAATAAATATTTGTAGACATATACAGCAAAATCTAAATAGTCTTGGTCAGTGAGATCACTGGCAATAGCTCTTGCATACTCATCAGATTTTTTTATTTCCTTGTACAATAGGAACATGATATCCCTCTCTTGCTGCCACTCAAAAGTAGGCTTGATAAGATATTTTTTCATCTCCTCAGTCTCTGCTAATCTAAGGATGAATGTATTTTCTGTGATAAGCTTAAAACTTTTAAGGTCCGATTCTAGTGGAATATATTTGTACTCACTTGGGTTATGTTCTGAGTATATAAAATGACTGAACTCTACTCCAAAACTCAAAACTCCCAGTAGGTTAGTTCCCATGCCCTTCATAGATTTTTGAACATTAGTAACTACTGTAGAAGGTCTAGTGTTTTCTTGACCGAACTCACCAAACAATCCTTGGAAGCTTTTTATTCTGATTAGACGTCTATTTAACATGGAACAAAATTGAGGGGCAAACCTAAGTAAAAAATGGAACCGACTTGTACTTTATTTGCCTTATTAAATGATATAATGAAACAAATATCAGTTATGAAAATGCTACTTTGTGATTCTTTTATTTAGGTAACTTGAAAAGTTTATGGCTAGAAAGTAGATTGAACACTCAAAATATCGTCAATTCTTTTTTGAGCTAGGATCGTTGCTGCTTTTTGAGTATGTATGTTTTGTACTTCTGCCAGATGGTAAATATTTAATGTTGTATCAAATATTTTTTCGGTATCACGCATTGCATTTTCTCTGTTGTAACCTATGTATTCTGAGTAAACGTTTATTAATCCTCCTGCGTTTATCAAAAAGTCTGGTGCGTATAGTAGACCCTTTTCTTTTATTAGCATTCCGTGCTCTTCTTCCTCTTCGAGCTGATTATTTGCAGCCCCTGCTATTATGCTGCAGTTTAGAGCATTGATGTTTTCTGTATTTAGGATAGCCCCCAGTGCACAGGGAGCGAAAATGTCGGCACCTACACTATATATATCACTACCGTTTACTACCGTCGCAGCGTAGTGTTTCGCAGCATAAGTGAGACTGTCTTCATTTATATCTGAAACAGTGATGTGAGCACCTTCTTTGTTTACTAGTTCCACAAGGTGCATTCCTACCTTACCTATTCCTTGTACAGATATCTTTTTACCTGCTAGGCTATCAGAACCATAGGCTTTTTTTGCACTAGCTTTCATACCCATATACACACCGTATGCGGTTACAGGAGATGGATCTCCGCCACCACCCATACTCTCTGGTAATCCTACTACACTGTCCGTTTCCATATTTACATACTCCATATCTTTGGTAGTAGTACCTACGTCCTCTGCAGTTATATATTTACCGTTTAGGTTTTCTATAAATCTGCCAAATTTACGCATTAACGCTTCGGATTTATGTTTTTTTGCATCGCCAATAATCACAGCCTTAGCTCCACCTAAATTTAATCCAGATATGGCAGCTTTGTATGTCATACCTCTAGAGAGTCTCAAGACATCTTTTAGTGCATCAGCTTCTGTGGCATAGTTCCACATACGTGTACCGCCTAAGCCTGGGCCTAAAACAGTGTTGTGAATCGCAATTATAGCTTTTAGTCCACTCGCATTGTCATTACAAAAGACTATTTGCTCGTGGTTAGTAGTGCGTATTTCTGCAAAAAGATCAAGTTGGGTCTCGGAGGTAGAGATGGTAGATATGTTCATTTGTTTAAAATAAAATAAAAGATCATTGATTCGTAAATTTGCAGCAAAAGTAAATCAAATTTAACATACAGATTACAAACATTTGAAAGCATTAAGTACAATACTTAAATATTTTAAGAAATATAAACGAAATTTAATAGTAGGATTTTTTTTCATTCTATTGTCTAATGTGTTTGCCACTGTTATCCCTTCGATAGTCAGAGAAACTGTAGACGGTTTAGATTCTTTAAATAGTTCCAAATTCTACGCGAGTTACATTCCCAATTATTTTCTCACCCCCCTTAAATTTGCCATTTTAGGTGGTTTGCTGATTTTTGTATGTGCACTGCTCAAGGGAATAAGCATGTATTTTATGAGAATGAAACTCATTATTATGTCTAGGCTTATAGAGTATGACCAAAAAAATGAAATTTTCAAACATTATCAGAAAATGGGGCAAGGTTTCTATGGTAAAAATTATACAGGAGACTTAATGAATAGGATAAGTGATGATGTATCTAAGGTACGTATGTTCACTGGACCTGCTATTATGTATTCCATTAATCTTTCAGTTATGATTGTCGCGGTAGTCGGTATGATGTTTTATGTAAATCCACGAATCACTTTTTTTGTACTTATTCCCTTGCCTATACTAGCGATAGCTATTTACTGGGTGAGTGATACTATGAATAAGAAAAGCGATCTTATACAGCAGAAGCTTTCTACCATCACATCCTATGTGCAAGAGACCTTTTCTGGCATTCAAGTGCTTAAATCTAATGCTGCAGAAAAAGAGTTTTCAAGAGATTTTGATAATCTTAACGAAAGCTACAAAGAGGATAATATGGCTTTGGTCAAAATAAATGGCATTTTTATGCCAGCAGTTATGGGACTAGTTAGTATGAGTATTCTAATCACATTATATGTAGGAGGAAATGCTGTAGCAGACGGCACTTTTACTCTGGGTAATATAGTAGAGTACATCATATACGTAAATATGCTTACGTGGCCGGTAGCAAGTTTAGGATACGTTACATCACTTGTGCAACGTGGAGCTGCTTCGCAAAAGCGAATTGACGAGTTTTTGTCATTTGCTCCGGATGAAGATTCTGGACAAAATATAATAAGTGAATTGGAAGAGGGCATAGAGTTTAAAAATGTATGGTTTAAATATTCGGAAGCCGAAACTTGGGTTCTTGAGAACATTAGTTTTACCATTCAGAAAAATACTAAATTTGGTATAATAGGCACTACGGGTAGTGGCAAGAGTACTATTGCAAAATTGATAATGGGAATCTACAGGCCTACTAGAGGAGAAATCTTGATAGATGGTAAGCCCATAGAATCCTATTCTAGAAAAGGTCTTTCTCACCTTTTGGGTTACGTATCTCAGGACATATTCTTATTTTCTGAGACATTAAGTGAAAATATTCTCTTTGGTAGTAATAGTATAGCAGACGAGAAAAATTTAAAAAAGGCCATAGAAAGTGCTGCTCTAACTAGCGAGATAGAATCTTTTCCGAAGGGACTAGAGACTATGCTTGGTGAGCGAGGAATAACGCTTAGTGGTGGCCAAAAACAACGTACAGCCATAGCCAGAGCACTGATTAAAAACCCCAAAATACTATTGATAGATGATGGCTTATCTGCAGTAGATACCAAAACGGAAGTAGATATAAAACACAGTCTAAATAATTGGAATAAGGAACAAACTTTTATAAATATTAGCCATAGAATATCCTCTATTCAAGATAGTTATGAAATTATTTTCTTAGATAACGGAAAGATAGTCGAAAAGGGGAAGCACACAGAATTAGTAAAGAAAGAGGGTGTATATGCTAAGCTATATGAGAAACAAATGGCCTTATCTGATGCTCCGTAAAATAAAAAAATTCCTTTGTGTTATTTTTTTGCGTCCTTTGTTAAATCTAACAATTAATTTAGAAAAAGATGGGAGAGTCAAACTATGACAAAGAGGAGGTATTCTCTAAGAAAGTAAGAGCTGGTAAAAGAACTTATTTTTTTGATGTGAAAGCGACAAAAGGGAATGACTATTATGTCACTATCACCGAGAGTAAAAAGCGATATGAGGATGATGGCTACGTGAAGCATAAAATATTTTTGTACAAGGAGGACTTCAATAAGTTTTCGGAAGCTTTTACGGAAACAATAAACTACGTAAAAAGTGACTTAATGCCAGAATATGATTTTGACGAGTTCACACGTAGGGATACGGATTTAGACGAAAAATAGAAATTAAAAATATTTTAGGAATGCAAAAATCAATCTGGATTTTTGGAATAATAGCAGGCATACTTTGTGCTATGCTTGAATATCTATTCATGTTAAGCGTAGATGCGAATTCGGGTATTAATTCCTTTGCCAAAATAGTAATACTTGCTATTTGTGTTATTGCTGGGCTTATTCTGTCAAAGAAACTCGTAGGAGGTGTCATTAGTATTGCCAGTACTTTGATAACTGGAATTCTAATATCACTTGTGCGAGCAGGTGTAATGATAGCAGCTTTTTCCTTTCTCTATTATCCAAATGGAGATTTTTATAAATCTAAAATAGACGATGGAGTGGTCACAATAACGGCATCTGTTGATGCAGATAATGCTGTTGCTCCAGCTGATAAAGCAATGGAAGTGGAGCGTATTTCAGCTAACTGGAGGAATCAAATGCATCCCCAAGGTTATGCGGTAACAGCCTTGTTAATGAGTCTAGTTTCAGGATTCTTTATTTCTATTCTAGCTGCAGTATTCTTAAGTACTAATATGATGTATAAACAATAATGGTAAAAATAGAAAGTGAAAAAAAAGTAATCAATAAATCCATAGCGGAAGTATATGCTTATCTAATTATTCCTGCTAATTATGAAGTATTGATGCCAAGTAAAGTGAGGTCTTTTGAAGCTACAGAAACAGCTGCTACATTAGATATAGAAGGGATAGGAAAAGTAGAGCTAGCTATTACTGAGCAAGTAGAGCCTACCAAAATAGTAATGGTGCCACAAAACAAAGTGCCTTTTAAGTTTGATTTAAATTGGACTTTGCTAGCGTCTTCGGAAGATACTACAACAGTGCAAGCCATAATTAATGCAGATCTTAATTTTATGATGAAAATGATGGCAGAAAAACCATTGAAAGATTTCTTAAATGTACAAGCTCACAAACTTACTGAACATCTAAACGGGTGATACGCAAATTACCTAAGTACATCTGGACACTTTATTTTTTTGTATGGTTCTTATTAGTCTTTCTAGTATTGTATCCATTTTTCGTTGTTTTGCTTTCTAAGCCCAAATGGTATCGAAAAGCACATTCATTAAGAAGGTACTGGGGTAAGTTTTTAATGTTTATAGCGGGCCTTCGAAGTGAGGTGACTTTTGAGGAAGAATTAAGTCATGATAAGGTCTATATTTTTACTCCAAATCACTTCTCATACTTTGATATAGTCTCAGTAAATACTCAAATGCCATTTTTCTTTAGTTTTATGGCTAAAAAAGAGTTGACAAATATTCCCTTGTTCAAAATATTTTTCAGGACTTTGGATATGCCTGTAGACAGGCGATCTATGGAAGGTTCCAAGAAGGCTTACTACTTGGCCAATAAGAAATTAAAAACGGGCATAAGCCTACTTAATTTCCCTGAAGGAGGAATAGGTACAGACGTACCTGAAATGAGAAAATTTAAATTAGGTCCTTTTAAGATGGCCTTGGATTGTGGGATAGAAATAGTTCCAATTACCCTGCCAGATAATTGGAAAAGATTGCCTTGTGGAGAATTTATACCCGCAGGCACTCCTGGTAAAATGAGAATGCACGTTCATCGACCTATACCTACCAAAAATCTAAAACCAGGTGATGTACAGATGCTTGCTGACCAAGTGTTTCGTATTATTGAAGAGAAATTTAAGGAAATGAATGCCCTATGACAATAGATGATAAGAAAATAGAAGAACTGTCTCACTTGGCTCGTCTAGCGTTTAATACTGAAGAGAAGCTAGCTATAGCGACTGATTTAGAAAAGATATTAGCATTTTGCACCAAATTAGATGAGCTAGACACTGTAGGTGTAGAGCCACTTATTTATCTTAGTCACGAGCATAATGTGCTTAGAGAAGACGTTGCAAAGCCAGGTATCGCTAAATCGCTTGCCTTTAAAAATGCACCATCGGCAGATTCTGATTATTTTAAAGTTCCTAAAGTAGTAACTAAGTAATGGCCCTTATAGACTTGAAGGATATCTATAAAATCTATCAAATGGGTAGTACGCAGATAAATGCTTTGGATGGCTTGGATTGCACTATCGATAAAGGGGAATATGTAGCACTCATGGGTCCATCTGGCTCAGGAAAGTCTACACTTATGAATGTAATAGGATGCTTAGACTCACCTAGTAGGGGTACTTATATGCTAAACGGCACTAATGTAAGTACGATGACAGATGATGATCTTGCAACTGTTAGAAACGTTGAGATAGGGTTTGTTTTTCAATCGTTCAACTTATTACCTCGAACAAGTGCACTGGAGAATGTCGCACTACCTCTGGTATACGCTGGTGTGGCCAGAAAAGAAAGACTAGAAAGAGCTCAAATAGTTCTAAAAAAAGTAGGACTAGGAGATAGGGGAGACCACAAACCAAATGAGCTTAGTGGTGGGCAGAGACAGCGTGTAGCCATAGCAAGAGCATTGATTAATAATCCATCGATAGTATTAGCCGATGAGCCTACTGGCAACTTAGATAGTACAAGTAGTTTGGAAATAATGGCATTATTTGAAGAGATACATGCTGAAGGGAATACCGTAGTAATGGTAACACATGAAGAGGCTATTGCAAAATATGCTAAACGCACTATCAGAATGATAGATGGTAAACTGGCAAATCAAAATACCTCTGTCATACGTTAACTAAAATAGTATGAAAATTTATACCAAAGGGGGAGATAAAGGTCAAACATCACTAGTAGGTGGTACTAGAGTTAGTAAAGCTCATGATAAAATAGAAGCTTATGGTACGGTAGATGAGCTAAATTCAGCTATTGGTATAATAGCTTCAAGTAACCAGAAGTACGCAGAATTTTTAAATACAATTCAGCATAAACTATTCAATGCTGGGAGTATACTAGCTTCAGAGAATGATTTAAGTTTTGAGTTACCATTTATAGACTTGTCAGATATTGAACTACTAGAAAAGGAAATAGACAGATTAGAAAAAGGTTTGCCGAGACTGAAAAATTTCATTCTCCCTGGTGGTTCCATAATTAGTGCACACACTCACTTAGCTAGATGTATTTGCCGAAGAGCCGAGCGAAGAATAGTGGCACTAGAAGAAGATAAGTACGCCTTAATTTTGCAATACTTAAATAGACTCAGCGACTATCTGTTTGTTTTAAGTAGAGAGTATCTAAGATTAGAAGGTAAAGTAGAAATAATCTGGCAGAAGGATTAGGTTACCTTCTTGAGGCCATCATCATCTTCTCTATTTCCATAAGCACATAGCGAGACATTTCAAAGTCGCCATACTCTTCAAGACTTTTTTGCAGATATTGTACCGCCGTATTTATATCTCTTCGATTTTCTAAAGCATTATTACCTATTAAGAAATAGGTAGCAGCTTTTATCGGTACGAGTTGATTTACACCTGATACTGGACCTGGCATAGGTACAGTAGTCCTAGAGACTAGCGAATCTATTTCTATCTGTGCAAGTATGCTTTTGCTCAAACTATCAAAAAGCATTTGGTCACCATTTTCATATGAGATTACTAATTTTTGGTATTCGTACTTGTAATCATTTGTTTCAATCTTTAGAGAATTTACAAACTGTTTAGCCTTATCCGTTTTACCTATTTGCTGATATGCTAGTGCCATATTTTCTTTCAACTTTACATCTGCTTTCCCTGCATTGAATACCTTTTCTGCATATCGCAGACCAGCTTCAAAATTTCCAGAGCTTATATATAATCTGGATAAAGAGTCTTGATACAGGGTGTTATTAGAGTCTAGTAGTAAAATTTGATTTAAAGCTACTTTTATGGTACTTGCATCGCTATTAGCTAATGCAACTTCGTAAAGGGCTATGGCAGATTTTAATTGAGCTTCTTTGTTATTACAACCCCCTAACAGAGTCAAAGTAAATAATAGTAGTAGATATATAGTGCTATTTTTCATGATTTGAGTTGGCGAAAATAGGTTTATTTAGTTTCTCTAAAGATTTACTCCCAATGGCGATCTTCTTAATGACTCATTTAATGCTATATCTCATTTCATTTTGCAAGGCGAGTTAGAAGAAGTAGGTAGTTTCTTATTTCCAATTTATACTTGATGGGGAGAGCAACTCTACGAAATAGATACTTAAGTAGAAGGCTAGATTGGCACTCATAAAGAAGCTAAATGTCAACAGGAAAGGTACTTGTATACACTCGTGGCTATATTAAAAGGGGGTCACTTACCCTACTAAGATAATCTTCCCATCAAGGAAGGGTGCAGTAATGGTTAAAAATGGGTCGTCAAAGAGTTTTGGCGACCTTTTTTTTTGAATAAATTTGTACCGAAATAAACAATAAGAATGTTTGATAATTTATCATCACGACTAGAACGTGCATTTAAGACCCTAAAAGGGCATTCTACGCTTACGGAGTTAAACATAGCAGAAACCGTAAAAGAGATTCGTAGAGCATTAGTAGATGCGGATGTGAGCTATAAGATAGCCAAGGACTTTACGGCTAGAGTAAAAGACAAGGCTATAGGTGAGAATGTGCTTAAGAGCGTATCTCCAGGTCAGTTGATGACTAAGATAGTAAGTGATGAACTTAAGGATTTGCTGGGTGGGGAAACCAAGCCATTAGAGCTTTCAGGTAGCCCAAGCATTATTTTGATAGCGGGTTTGCAAGGTTCTGGTAAAACTACCTTTTCTGGCAAATTAGCTATGCACCTCAAATCTAAAGGAAGAAATCCTCTACTTGTAGCTTGTGATGTGTATAGACCAGCTGCAATTAATCAAATAAAAGTACTAGGAGAACAAGTAGGAGTTGAGGTTTTTGCACAAGAAGAGGTGAAAAATCCTGTGCAGATAGCAAAAGATGCAATAGCATATGCCAAGGCGAATTCTCATAATGTGGTAATCATAGATACTGCAGGTAGACTAAGTGTGGATGAAGCGATGATGGCTGAAATAGGTCAGCTAAAATCAGAATTAAATCCAAATGAGATTCTTTTTGTAGTAGACTCTATGACTGGTCAAGATGCGGTAAACACGGCCAAGGAGTTTAATGATAGATTAGATTTTGATGGAGTAGTCCTTACCAAGTTAGATGGTGACACAAGAGGTGGAGCAGCTCTATCTATCAAAACAATAGTAAATAAGCCAATAAAATTTGTAAGTACCGGCGAAAAGATGGATGCATTAGATGTATTCCATCCAGATCGAATGGCTAGCAGAATACTGGGGATGGGTGATATTGTTTCTTTCGTAGAGCGAGCACAAAGCACCTTTGACCAAGAGGAGGCTGCTATACTACAAAAGAAAATGCGTAAAAATCAGTTTGATTTTGACGATTTTCTCAAGCAGCTCAATCAAATTAAGAAGATGGGTAACATCAAAGACTTAATGGGTATGATACCCGGAGTAGGTAAAGCAATAAAGGACATAGATATAGATGACGATAGTTTTAAAGGCATAGAAGCTATTATTCATAGTATGACTCTTGCTGAGCGTCAAAACCCAGAGATGTTAGATGGTAGTCGTAAGCAGCGTATAGCAAAAGGAAGTGGAACATCTACTACAGAAGTAAACAAACTAGTAAAACAGTTTGATGAAATGCGTAAGATGATGAAGCAGATGAACAGTGGTAAGGGAATGGGTAAAGGGAAGATGCCATTTAAAAGATAAGGTGGAGGATCTAAGACAAAACTATACCCAAGGGGAACTTCTAGAGAGTAGTTTGCCCGAAAGTCCTTTAGCATTATTCCAGACTTGGTTTACTCAAGCGAGTGAAAGCGAAGATATAAAAGAACCCAATGCTATGGTGCTATCCACTCAAGATGGAGACCGCATAGATTCTAGAATAGTATTACTCAAAGGATTAGAGAACGCTTCATTTCTGTTTTATACAAATTATGAAAGTCATAAGGGAAAGCAACTTCTCGCAAATGATCACTGTACCTTACTTTTTCCTTGGGTAAACTTAGAAAGACAAATAATTGTAAGGGGTAGGGCTGTAAAACAAACGGAGGCAAAATCAAAGCAGTATTTTTCTAGTAGACCTAGAGCAAGTCAACTTGGTGCTTGGGCTTCTAATCAGAGTAATCCTATAAATTCAAGAGAAGACTTGCAGAAACAGTTAGATGAAATCGGAACTAAATTTGCGGATATTGAGGTTCCTAAACCTGTGCAATGGGGAGGGTATGTAGTACATCCGTATGAGATTGAATTTTGGCAAGGTAGAGAAAGCAGGCTTCATGATAGAATTTTGTATACCAAAATAGGAGACTCTTGGCAAACTCAACGTTTGCAGCCATAAGTAGTAGTGTCTCATATTTGTGTAAAAGCCCACGCAGCCCTTATAAAAGCTGCATAATAGTTGTAAATTTGTTTAATTTTCAGGTATACCCAAGTGGGGACAGAGCTCAATAATATAAAAGAAACAATAAAGACAAGATCAGGATTAGCAACTTTTGCTATAGTACCTGCTGTTCTTTGTGGCCTTACTTTGCTCGGGGTTCAAACCTATAGCCTTATTACAGGAAAGTCTTTTAGTGATTTAGATTTTAATATCGGTAAGCTTTGGCAGACCTCAGAAAACAGTGTGCCTCAGAATGATGTGAACGTACTTACGATTTTCGATCGAGTGACGGCTTCATATTTAGCATCATATGATATTGACAATAGCAAACTCGAAGAAATTAAAGCATTAGTTATTTCTGATATTTCATCTAGACCTGCTCAACTAGTCAATACAGATAAGGTAGAGAAGCAAGACAAGTATGCTAGTACATTTGATTTGTTTGATCTCTCAATCATTGAGGAAGTAAATATATTCTCAATTTTGCAGAGTAAGCAATTGCTGAAATATTTAGATAGATTGGATAAAGAATATCTTATAAACCCTAATATGGTTCCCAAGCAAGGCAAGTGGTACCTAGGTGTAAGTTTTGCACCCACACTCAGTTATCGTACATTCAGTTATGATCCTTCTTATGTAAATGGAGTAGCCGTAGCTGGCAACTACAGATATACATTTGGATTGACCGAAGATTCTAGGAATAAAACAGATAAGGCTATAGCATCTTATTCTTTCGGATTTGATATTGGTAGAAGAATAAATTCGAAAGTTACCATTTTTACGGGCTTGCACTACGCCCACTATGGTGAGCAAATTCAAGTAAGACCTGTAGATACAGAGAATCCTAATTACGAGAATGCCTCATTTATGGGGAATAAACCTATGTATGAATTGTATTCTTCAGAAAATTCAAGTCGTAATATCCCATTTACAAATAAGTATTCTTACATAGAAATACCCTTGGGTGTTAGTATAGACGTAGCTCAATTAAACAAATCTAAATTGTCCTTTGACGCAGGTGTTAACTTCAAAAAATTAAGCAACGTTAATGCGTTAGCTTTTGATTTTTATACGGACTACTACTATTGGTGTAATAGTGATAAGGAAATATTTAACAATTTTGGAGTTGGAACAATCACTGGCGTTACACTTTCTCAGTACTTTAGTGAGAGGTTGGAGCTTTTTGTAAATCCAACTTTTAAGTACAATGTCACGTCTACTTTTAAAAGACCATATGCTGTAAATCAGAATCAGTATTCTACAGGTCTTCGCCTAGGATTCAAACAACAAATATTTTAAGTAGTTTACACTACAACTAAGTATCTTAAATCTACTACTTTTGCTCGCAATGAAACGAGTATTTATAGTATCAGCTGTGCGTACCCCTATGGGTAGCTTCAATGGTAAATTAAGTAGTATATCAGCACCTAATCTAGGAGCGATAGCCATTAAAGGGGCGTTAGCTAAAGCGGGAGTAAAACCTACGGATGTAGACGAAGTATATTTTGGGAATGTATTACAAGCAGGTTTGGGTCAAGCTCCGGCTAGGCAAGCAGCAATATTTGCAGGATTGCCCAATACTACGCCTTGTACTACTGTAAACAAGGTGTGTGCTAGTGGTATGAAATCTGTAGCTTTAGGTGCATCTAGTATTATGCTAGGGCATAATGATATAGTAGTGACAGGTGGAATGGAAAATATGAGCCAAGTACCACATTACTTACCAGGTTCACGAAACGGATATAAATACGGTAACTTCACTGCTATAGATGGCTTAGCTCACGATGGTTTGCGAGATGTATATAATGAGTATATGATGGGTAGTGCAGCAGATAATACTGCAAAAGTGCACGGTATCACTAGAGAGCAGCAAGATGAGTTTGCTATAAATTCCTATAAAACTGCTGCAGCTTCTGTTGCTTCTGGTAAGTTTAAAGAGGAAATAGTAGCTGTGCCTATACCTCAGCGTAAAGGAGATCCTATACTAATGGACGAAGACGAGGAATACAAGAACGTAGTGTTCGAAAAAATTCCAGGTCTAAGACCCGTTTTTGAAAAAGATGGAACTGTAACTGCTGCAAATGCAAGCACTATAAATGATGGTGCTGCGTGTATTATACTAGCAAGTGAAGATAAGGTAAAGGAACTAGGGCTTACTCCTATAGCAGAAGTGGTATCTTTTGCGGATGCTGCTCACGAGCCAGAGTTTTTTACAACAGCACCTGCCAAGGCTATGCCTATAGCTCTAGAAAGAGCGGGATGTAGTATTGCAGATGTAGACGCATTTGAACTGAATGAGGCATTTTCTGTAGTTGCATTGGTTAATAATAAATTACTAGGGCTAGATGCAAGCAAGGTGAATATAAACGGTGGAGCAGTAGCACTGGGGCATCCTTTAGGTGCATCTGGGGCTAGAATATTAGTCACTCTTATCCATGTACTAAAGCAGAATGGAGGCAAGATAGGAGCTGCTGCTATATGCAACGGTGGTGGTGGTGCTAGTGCCATGGTTATTAAAAATATATAGTAATACATACTTGAAGGCACGAAATTTGGTGAACTACTAGTTATAAAGAACGATGCGTATATTTTCTTTCATACTTATAGCTATGATTTGCTCTACTACTTGGGCACAGCGACAGAAAGTGAAATCTGGGGATTCTACTTTTATAGATTCCATTGCTAATTTTGAGTATCAGCTAGAAGGACTCAGCTATAATATTATAAATGGAGCTGACAAAGTAGAGCGTATTACAAGTTGCTACTACTTTATACAGACACTAAAGAGGGCACTACAAGTACCTAATTCTTTTGATTACAATTTCACAAAGCTAAAAACAGTATCTACGATCACTCCAGATGATGAGCGATTTAGAGTATTCTCTTGGAATCTACTGCTAGATAGTGGTAAGTACATGTACTTCGGTGCTATTCAGATGAATAACTCTGATAGTCTAGAGCTATTTGGACTCTATGATAGCTCAGAATATAATAGAGATGTGCACTATGCCGAATTTGATAATAGACACTGGATGGGTGCATTAATCTATCAAGTGCATCATTATAAATGGAAAAAGAAAGATTATTACATCACCTTTGGTTGGGATGGACAAGACTCTAAAACCAATAGAAAAATTATAGATGTTCTCTGGTTTGATGAAGAAGGTAAACCCAAATTTGGAGAGGAGATTTTTAACTTTGAAGGAGATTTGCAGGCTAGGATTATTTTCGATTTCAATGATCGGGCGGCCATGACTATGCGGTACGATAAAGACGAACAAGCCATCATATTTGCAAATTTGGTTCCCATAAATCCTATGATGAAAGGGATGTACGAAAACTATGTTCCAGATGGTACATATGATTATATGAAATTTGAAAAAGGCACATGGAGACGTTATTCCATGATGTTTGAAGATCGCGAAAAAAATAGTAATGATTTAAGGAAGTATTAGGAGGATGCATAGTGCCCAATGTTTTGAGTATAGATTCGCCTTCAATGGCAAGGAGCAAGACCCCGAGGTGAGTGGTCAAGGTAACTCCTATGACTATGGCTTCAGAATTTATAACCCGAGGTTGGGTAAGTTCTTGAGTGTGGACCCGCTGGCGGGATCTTACCCTTGGTATACTCCTTATCAATTTGCAGGGAATATGCCAATTGCCGCGATAGATCTAGATGGATTAGAAGAATGGGTAGTTATAAGGTGGACTAAGAATAATAAACTGGTTGGTATAACTATCCTCCATCAAGAAAAAGATAATTTTGTTGCCGCTCGAGTTAATCAGGAGCTGCCAGGTTTGATTACTTTTTATAAAAATAATGTTAAAAAATTCAATAATATCTTACAAAATTCCATTGACTCAGAGCCTCAGAGCAGGAAAGCTATAAAAGAACGTGCAGAGACTATTGAAAAATATAAAGGAAAAGTTAGAAGGGCTAAAAAAGGTGTAGCAGATAATAAAGCTAAATTAGACGAACAAACTAATGCAGCTTTGGCCCAATATGGTAAATTTGGACAAGTAACCTATGAAGTAACAGACGATTTTAATCCAAATGATCCTAGCAGTGTTTCAAAGCAATATTTCAAGGTAGCGGGAGCAGATGCATTAGCTTATGTAAGTACGTTACCATTGGTTGATGAACCCTCTGCTAGTAATGCTCTGTTAGTTAATACAGGTGTATTAGCAGCAGATGCTATCACTGGACAATGGTCGGTTTCTCAAAATCATCCGCAGGCCATAGAAGATAAGATTAGCATATACTCAGCTATTGTACCACAAACAGTTAAGACAAACTTTGCATCTAATAATGCTGTATTATCTGATGGGGATAAGGAACAGTTAAATGATGTATTTTTTACAATGTCATTAATACAAGATTTGAATATAACAATTACTGGACATACGGATAATGTAGGTAGTGCAGGTGTTAACTTAGCTCTATCCCTCAATAGAGCAAGTGCCGCCTCAGATTATCTAATCAGCAAAGGGATAAGTGCAGATAGGTTCAAAATTGATGGCAAAGGAGTCACTCGACCAATTTCCGACAATAGCACCGCAGAAGGTAGAGCAGACAATAGAAGGCTTGAATTGACCGTTAATCCAAGTAATTAATTATATGAAGAAGTATTTAATATTAACTCTTGCCTGTGTAATTCTCAGGATGCTAGTTTTCTCTCAAGATGTGCTACCAGAGAAGTATGTTCTAAGGAAGAATCGTGTTAAGTCAATTTCAGAGTGTATAAGTACATCAGATAGTTGTGATGTTTTAGATCACATTGTAAATTATTGGGAAGTAGATACTTTTGGTAGAGTTAAGACGCATAAGTTTACTCTTGGATTTGAAATAAATCATTTACCTTTAAGTATTGGTAAAGACACGGCCAGTTTAAAGACATTTTCATACTCTGGAAATCGTGGAAATAATATTTCAACTACTCGATTTGCAAGAGAGTATGAAGTAATTACAATTGCTTCATTTCCGTTTTCTAACAGAAAGACAATTTTACACGACAGTTTTAGTATAGTTGAAAGTGAATTTTTTTTTAATGATTCTATTGAAATATACTATGCTAATTATATCTATTCAGATAAATTACTTAAACGAATTGAATATTACATGACGGACACAAATGAACTGATTTTAACTAGATGTTTTAGGTATACATATTACTAACCTCTACTAATCCCAGCTTGTAACTGGGACTGCAAACAACTACCGTGCCGATAACACACCACGTAAAAATGCAATAAAAGTGTCCCAATGTTGGTCATCTCCAATAAAATAGGGATTTTTCAACTACTTTGGGGTCTCCTGCAAGGGACCCCGAAGACTAGAAGAACAGGAAATAAGGTATCCCTACCGTCCTCGTTTGGCCTAGAAAAAACATAAAAAAAAGCCACGGTAAACCTTGCCCCTGCCTGCGGCAGGCAGGCTTGTTTTTACCATGCCCATATCAGAGCATAAAAAGCACTGCTATGGGCATTTGTTTTTCTAGTCACACTGTGGGCGGTAGTTCTCCGTGGCTACATTGTTCCGCCGCGGCGGACCACCGCCACTAGTTGTAAGGCTCACCTGCGGGTCGTTTCGTATGGGAGGATATTGCACTGGCGTGCGGCACGGTATATCCTAAAATCCCACCAAGGCAGCGGCAGAGTATCTCCGCCAACTGGCGGCCACGCCCTAGCTCCACTCGCATCGGCTCACACGCACAAGGCCACCGCCGCAGCTCAAGGCTGTATTTCCTGTTAAAATCTCGGAGAGAAGAACTTTAGCATGTTGTGATTTATTGGGCTTTAAGGTGTAAATTTGGATAGAAGTTAAATATTAGATGAAAAAGGGTGTTATTGACATTAACGAAGGAATAATCAAAAAATACGTGGAATCATTACGTCCAGAGGATTTAGAAGTGCGAAAACAACTTGACTTTGGGTATTCCTATGATGGCAGCACTGTCGAAGTATATGAGATTAGACCTATATGGAATAATCCCGAAGAACTACAGCACATTCCATTTACAAAGTTTAGATATTATAAATCAAGAGAAACTTGGAATTTGTATTGGATGCGAGCAAGTGGGAAGTATGAACTTTATGAACCGTTTCCTGAATCATCTAATTTATACAATATAATAGATGTATTGACAGAAGATAAACACGGATGTTTTCATGGGTAATTCTAATTCACCCTGCTGGACAAGTCAATACCAGTATGGACAAAGAATTGACAAACGGTAAAAAAACAAAAAAGAAAGTGTACGAGTTTTTTAAGGAATTTATTCAAATCAACTTCTGTAAACCGCCTAAATAAATTTTAGAACAAACAGGAAATAAGGCATCCCTCCCGTCCTCGTTTGGCCTAGAGAAAACATAAAAACGTGTCCGACCTTTGGCGGGAAAGGTTGTAATTGTATCCATTTAGGGTCTCTCGCTGCGGTGAGGACCCCAAAGATTTTCGAGCACTAAATCTATTCGCAAAGGACCAAACTCATCAACATACTATATTATACTTTCACGGGACTATAGTTAGGCTAAAGCCATTTGCTCTGCAGATATATACTTCGGGCTAAAGCCCAAAGAAAAGGGAATTTGTTGGCAGCACTGAGAATTTAATTACCTTAATAATAGTATAGCATCTCCTGGTCAAAAATGTAGCCAGTGTGCTTTCATACCATCATTAGTGTGGTACTCTAGAGTTGGCATCGGAAACTTAATACAGTTTACCATGATTAGTAAAGTCCTTAATCCTTTTTTCTTCACTGGGATACGTGTGAGATCTATATCTGGAGATAGGTAAAATTGACGAGCCCGCGTATAGGTTGCCGTTTTATCATAGTATATACCATCACTTGTATACGTATTATCATGGCCTCCTACCATACCATCTGCTCCGTATCCAGCAGCCATATTTAGCCATTTTGGCCATTTGGTATCTTCTTTTAGGAAGGAATTTACATTTGCACTTAACCAATACGTCTGACCATTGTAATCCTTTAGGATACGCTCCGGAAGTGAACTGCCCAGTACATTCGGTCTTACTTGTGCGTAGGGAGAAGCGGAGTAGGAATATTTCATATAAATACGCTGCTCATCCCAGGCTAGACTTTGGGATATTGCTAATCCCGCACCGAAAGTATTGGCTGCTACATCTCCCATACTCGCTCCCCATCCTGCAGAGAAACCATCTAAGACTTCTACACCTGTTTGTATAAGAAAGCCGTATGATCCGCCAATAAGCGAATATTGTTTCTTATTGTATCCGGCCCACTTCATCATTTCTATGCCTGCTACACCTTCGTAATAGCAGGAGAATGCGTGACCTACTTTGTCCATCTGTTGCCACTCTTTGTTGTCATTAAAGAAGTGAAATTTCTCTAATGGATAGTCTTTGTACCAAAGAGCATATAGACCAGTCATAGTAGCAGAGTATGCTATTGCATTTCCTCCTAAGACTATTTTTTTACGAAGTTTATAATTTATGCGTGTACTATCTTGTGCTTGGCAGTACAAAGCAAAGCTAGCTAGGAGCAAAGTAATCAGATATCTACGCCAATATGGTAGCCTTAGTAGCATCTAGTATGGCTATGGTTTCTTGTGCGGTAGCAGCTTGAGCATATACTCGAAGCAAAGGTTCTGTGCCACTAGGACGTATCATTACCCAGCTATCATCACTGAGTACAAATTTATATCCATCTATGGTTTCTGTACCGCTTACGTTGTACGCACCGAAACTCTTATATTCAGCTACTTTACATTTTTCTATGATAGATAGTTTTTGTTCTTCTGGCATACGCAGATCATATCTATCCATAGCAAAAGAACCAATCATATCATAAATCTCTTGTATTAACTCATCCAAGCTTTTGCCTGTCTTAGCCATATATTCCCAGATAATTAGTCCCATCCAGATACCGTCACGCTCAGGAATGTGCGTACTTACAGCTATGCCTCCACTTTCTTCTCCACCTAGTAGGCTTTGGTTTTCTATCATCTCCTTACAGAGGTATTTAAACCCAATTTTGGTTACGTGATTTTCTATGCCATAGTGATCACAGAGGTTCTTTATCTTAGAAGTACAGCTAAAGCTAGTATATACATTTCCTTTTACTCCTTTATGCTCTACAAGGTAGCGAATGAGTAGTAGTATGATGTGATGTGAGTCTACAAATTCTCCTTTTGCATTAAATAACCCTATTCTGTCTGCATCTCCGTCTGTTGCTAGTCCGCACGCTATGTCACTGTTTTTTATTAGCTCCGCAAATGGTTCTAAGTTTCTGGCTATAGGCTCTGGAGCTTGGCCCATAAAACTAGGATTATAGTCTGCGTGAAGTAAAGTAGCTTCAGGAAATAGTCGGCGTACTACATTCATACCTGCACCATACATAGCGTCATAAGCTAGTTTTATTCCACTGTTACGTATTCCCTCAATATCAAAATTAGCGTATACATGGTCTATGTATTCTTGCTCCATATCTATCAGTTCTACCAAGTCGTTTTCTAGTAGTTCTGCAAATGGAATCGACGTGTATTCGTAGAAATCTGGTATCTTAGCTTCTACAGCATCTATCTCAGATTGTACAGCGGGCCCACCATAGTGTGCTTTTATTTTATAGCCATTATAGCTTGGTGGGTTGTGGCTAGCAGTGATTACTATCCCTGCAAATGCATTATGATTAAGAGAAGAAAGTGATACCATCGGGGTAGATACAAAGTTGTCTGAAGTAAATACTTTTATCCCTTGTGATATTAATACAGATATCGTTACTTCAGTAAAAAGTCTCCCCCCAAAACGGCAGTCGTGTCCTACTACAGCTGTATGGTTATCTCCACGTTCTTTTATCCAAAGTGCAGTGGCATATGCCACACGTGCTACGTTATCTGTTGTATATTCTTGTGCTATGATGGCTCTCCACCCGTCCGTACCAAATTTTATTTTATTCATTTGCTATTTCTTATTTAATGTGATTCCAGTCTTTGGTTAGTAGATTTTTGTAATACATCTTAGACTGTTGAGGCATAATTTCTTGGTCATTAATCCTTTCGAGTAAAAAGCTAAATCTTTTTTCACTTAGATACTCTTCCAAGCCCTGAAAATTAATTTTTATGCCAAGTTCTTCTACTTGTTCTTTTGTTAGTATTATTTCGTGTTTATCTATGAAAAGCTTCATATTGATCAATTCCTGAAAAGGGATGTCTTTGTAAAGACTCCATTTTTCTTCAAAGCTTATATTGTCTATCTTCCAGGGCAAGAACATGATATTATAGAAATGGTCAACACTAGTTGCGTTGAGTATAGTCTGCTTATTTTCATTCACGTATTTCTCTACCGCATTATAAATAGCTGCATTTTCTACGTTTGAATTTATAGATGGAGAAAGTACTTTATACTCTATATTCTTTACAGAAGGGATAGTGCTAAACTCACGGAAAATTTTTGGATCGTGCATTGCTTGAAATTGTAAAGCTGGGGACATTCTCAGATTACCTTTAAAATTATTTTTACCAAATTGGACTAGTCTAAATTGAAAAATATTAGAATGCAAAGCATCCCAATAGGACAGCTCTGAAGTTCCGTTAGCGTTGCACGGAATTTTCTCACTAGTCATTAAATCAATTATATCTTTTGCATCTAGATAGCCATAATTGATTGTTTTTCCTGCTTTAGTTTTCCCAGTGAAAGTAAATCCTTGGATGCCAAAGTCAAAGTTTCTCTTGAAAAGTTTCCAAAATCCGTGTATAAATAGTTCGTCTGAACGAACAAAAGGAGTTATGGCTTCTTTTTCTTTTTTAATAAAGTTTTGGGCCCCTACTACTAAGAGTTTATCACTGTTTTCCCATATAGCTAGATCTCCATTTATGATACGAGGATAAACAAGCTCAGGTATCGATTTCACGAGGTTAAAACCTATACTGTCAGGTTGTTTAACACTAGATAAGTACAGAAGTACGGGTGTATACTCGTAATTCTTTGGGAGAGAATTTGACGCCTTACAAGAGATAAGTAAGACCGTGAACAGAATTATTAATTTATTCAAAGGCATTTTGTCCAGTTATTTCCATTCCAAGTATAAGTAGGTGGATATCGTGTGTGCCTTCATAGGTTGCCACGCTTTCTAAGTTCATCATATGTCTCATCATGGGGTACTCACCGGTAATACCCATACCGCCATGCATTTGTCTGGCTTCTCTAGCTATATTCATAGCTATTTCAACATTGTTTCTCTTTGCAAGCGAGATTTGGGCGGGCGTAGCTTTGCCTGCATTCATTAGATTACCTAGTCTCCAGCATAGAAGCTGAGCCTTAGTTATCTCTGTTAGCATTTCAGCAAGTTTCTTTTGCTGCAGCTGAAAACCACCTATTGGCTTGCCAAATTGGTGTCTTTGTGCTGCATATTTTTTAGCACTTTCATAGCAATCCATCGCAGCTCCAATAGCCCCCCAACTTATGCCATATCTGGCAGAGTTTAGGCAGGTAAGAGGACCTTTCAGGCCTCTTACTCCAGGCAATATGTTACTTTTTGGTATTCTCACATTATCAAATACTAGCTCACCCGTAATACTAGCTCTTAAGCTCCATTTACCATGTGTAGTAGGCGTGGTGAATCCTTCCATTCCTCGCTCTACTATGACGCCGTGCACCACTCCAGATTCATCCTTGGCCCATACTACTGCTATATCTGCTTGCGGTGAATTGCTGATCCACATTTTGGCACCGTTTAATATGATATGATCGCCGTCTTCTTTGAAATGGGTGGTCATGCCATTTGGGTTTGACCCGTGATCTGGCTCTGTTAGGCCAAAACAACCTAGCATATCACCGCTACCTAGTTTAGGTAGAAATTTTCTCTTCTGCTCTTCACTACCAAACTTATGTATGGGATACATAACGAGCGAACCCTGCACGCTAGCAGTAGATCTAATACCGCTGTCACATCTTTCAAGCTCTTGCATCGCTATACCATAACTTATGTAGTCTAGTCCACCTCCGCCATATTCTGCTGGTATCTGTGGCCCAAAGCAGCCCACATCACCCAGTTGTTTTACTATATGAGAAGGAAAGTAGTTACGCTCTGCACACTCTTCTATAATAGGTGAAAGCTCACGCTTCACGTAACTTCGAACACTATCTCGGACCATTAGATGCTCCTCTGTAAGCAGGTCATCGATGGTATAAAAATCTGGATGGTTAAACGTATCTTTACCTTTTCTACTTTCCTTTAGTGAATTTATTTCTGATTCAGTCATTCGTTTTAAAAACTATGTTTGCAAAGATAAAATTTATACCCAAAAATGGTTTATGATGCAACATAGTTTACAAACAATACTCAGCATAGAAAATATAAGAGTAAAAGCAAATCACGGCTGGTATCCTGCAGAGCGAAAAATAGGAGGGATGTATAGTATTTCTGTATTTATTTATAAAACTGCAGATGTTGCTGAAAGTTATAATGATATAACAGACACTATAAACTATGAGAGTATCTATGCTATTATCATAGAAGAAATGAAATTAGAATATACTCTTATTGAGCATTGTACTAAGTCGCTATGGGATAAACTAAAGGCTCTTCAAAAAGAATCCATTTGGGAAGTCAAACTGGTCAAAGAAGATGTGCCTATTAAATTTGTAGGGCAAACCAGTTTTACTATCAAAGGGTAGCTACTTGGCTAGTTCATAGTCAAAATAAAAAGCTTTATCCAAACAATGGGTATTAGGGAGGCTGCAATTGCTATAAAAGCATATTTTCGCAGCCTAAATTTTAAAGAATATTCATGGGAACATTAATTATGGCAGGTCAGTTAATTCTGGCACTAGCAATATTGGTATCGCTTCACGAGTGGGGGCACTATATAGCAGCAAGATCTTTCGGTATACGAGTAGAGAAATTTTTTATCTTCTTTGATGCTTGGGGTGTTAAGCTTTTTAGTAAAAAAATAGGTGGTACAGAGTGGGGTATAGGCTGGTTGCCACTAGGCGGATATGTTAAAATATCAGGTATGATAGACGAGAGTTTAGATACGGATCAAATGTCAACAGAACCAGAAAATCACGAGTTTAGAAGTAAGCCAGCTTGGCAGAGACTTCTAGTGATGATTGGTGGGGTTACAGTAAATTTTGTCTTAGGTATAATAATCTTTGCTTTGTCTTTGTGGCATTATGGCGAAAAATCCTTGCCAAATTCTAAAGTATTAGAAAAAGGCGGAATAGAAGCTTATGAAATAGGTAGATCTATTGGGTTAGAAAATGGCGATGCAATAGTTTCTGTGAAGGGTGAAAAGGCAGAAAATTTCTTAGATTTATTTAATCCTATTCATTATATCAAAGAAGGCTTAGAGTATGGAGTAATCAGAAATGGTAAGGAGTTTACAGTGATAGTGCCAGACAGTACACGTAAAGCGATCTTAGAAAGTAGAGGTTCTCAAAGACTTTTCACGTATAGACAAACGGCCATCGTAGCTGAGTGGCCAGAGGATGAATCTTTCACCTCTGGTGCCAAGACTGCAGGTATACAGGGTAACGACCTTATTCTTATGATAGATAGTATGCCAATAAACTTCTTTGATGAGATAAAGAGTTCTATAGCATCTAAGAAAGGGGAGACCGTAGAAGTAATCGTACAACGTGAATCAGAAACAGTAGCTATTAATGTGCTTGTAGACACAGCAGGTAAATTAGGTGTTGGGCCAGCTAATTTGGGACAATACAAAGATGACATCGTCACTAAGGAATTTGATTTTATAGAGTCTTTGCCTGCCGGTTATGAGAAGGGTATTGGTCAATTGAAAGTGAATATTATTGCTTTTGGCGAAATGTTCAAAGGGAAACTAGATCCGGTAAAATCTGTAAGCGGACCTGTAGGTATTGCTAAGATTTTTGGTGCGACATGGAATTGGCAACGTTTTTGGGAAATCACAGGAATGTTATCTTTCATACTTGCATTTATGAATCTGCTACCTATTCCTGCTCTAGATGGTGGTCATGTTATATTCTTGTTAATAGAAATGGTACGACGTAAGCCATTACCAGAGAAAGTGATGTATTATTTCCAAATAGTGGGTATGATTATACTCTTTGCTTTAATGGGCTTTATAATCTTTATAGATACCTTTAATGCTATATTTAACTAAATAGCGTTGACTAATTACTTCGATTTTTATGATCTAGAGGAACTATTTTTTATAGACGAAAAGCAGTTGAAAACTAAGTATATCGAGATAAGTAAGTCTAGCCATCCAGATTTTTTTGTAAATGACCAAGAGGCTTATCAAGAAGCACTGACTAAGACTAGTTTAAACAATGTTGCATATAAAGTATTATCCGATCTGCAACGCAGAATGCCTTACATCCTCGCTCTAAATGGAGTTTTAATAGAATCAAAGAATGATATTCCTCAATCTTTTTTAATGGAAATAATGGAGATAAATGAGGCTGTAATGGATTTGAAAATGGAGCCTTCGGAAGGAGCTCTTGAGGAATTAAAACTTAAGATTGACACATATGATACGTATCTAAGTGAAGAACTAAAATATAAGGCAGAGCAAGCAGATGAACTCAAGAAAAGCAAGTTGGATTGGCTTAAAAAACTAGAGGAGTTAAAAGAAATTTATCTTAAAAGAAAGTATGTGTTGCGTATAAAAGAAACTCTTGATACTTTCGCACGACACAAGTAAGGAGTGTAAATTTGGATGGCAGTTCCTATAGTTATCAAGATTTAGATAGCGAATTTTTTAAAAATACTGCCCGGATGGCGGTCCCGATAAGTATCGGGAGGTAGACATCTGGTAACAAAAAGACACTGCCCGGATGGCGGTCCCGATAAGTATCGGGAGGTAGACATCTGGTAACAAAAAGACACTGCCCGGATGGCGGAATTGGTAGACGCGTCGGTCTCAAACACCGATGCCGCAAGGCGTGCCGGTTCGAGCCCGGCTCCGGGTACTGAAAGCACTTTTCAATAGGCCTCAACTTAACCGGTTGGGGCCTATTTCATTAGTGATAGCAAGGGTTTTAGCCAAATAGAGTTAAATGGGTGTATGAACTAATAAAGCAATATTATTCCCCTTTTGGTTACCCCTTTCGTTCCCCTTTTGTAATAACGGGGAAATATTGCTAAGTTTGTAGTGCAATGATTTGATATGGAAAGTTTTAATTTTTACCTTAAAGACAAAAAGGCTACAAGGACACCTATTCGTATTGTTTTTTCTTGGAATAGACAAAGATTAGTGTATTCAGCAAAAGAGAGTATAAATCCTAAATATTGGAGTGCCAAAAATCATAAGGCTAAATTGGTTAATGATTTTCCCGAGGCATATCGTCTAAATGACCGTTTGGAAGTTATTAGAACCGCCGCGAAAGAGGTGCTCAATAGATTGAAAAAGGCTGATGCTACTATTGGTAAGGATAAGCTTAAACGAGAAATGGATATAGAACTAAAACGCATTTCTAGCTCATCAGCTCCATTGAACCTAATTCCATTTATAGATTATGTTGTAAAGCAAAGAACGGGTTCTATAAACCCTAAGAATAACCGTCTTTATAGCTTATCTACCATGCTTAAATATAAAAATGTAAGAGACCTACTCCAAGAAATAAAACCAGATATAGATTTTGATGACGTTACTGGGAAATCCGGTTAAAGTGAACCACCCATTCCGGGTAAAAGTGAGCCGTGTAAAACAGATGATTAAAATCGATTCTATTTAGGTGTAAATTTAGCTAATTCTGGTTAATTTTTTTCGCATTGACTCTCCT
>Ga0209390_10002802_pt1 | contig 29624 bp, 25 predicted proteins | sample BON01_FD_187212 | JGI IMG/M metagenome (GOLD analysis project Ga0209390, IMG submission 187212) | Freshwater microbial communities from Lake Bonney liftoff mats and glacier meltwater in Antarctica - BON-01 (SPAdes) (version 2) | ecosystem: Environmental > Aquatic > Freshwater > Ice > Glacier...
CTTCTGCGCCGTTTGCGTAGAACTCCACAATCTCCGAGCAAAATGTGATCTCCGCGCGACTCTCTGAGATGCGCTTCCCCATTTCCAAAGTGATTAATCCGGCGAGTTCGTCGGTGCGGTCTCTTAGAAGTTCGGCGAACTTGACCATGATGGCTTTCCGCGTTTTGAAACTCGTATGCCGCCATTTTCCGTACGACTCGTGCGCCTTAGCGACAGCCTCCAGTGCTTGGGATTTCGTCTGCGGTTCGAAGGTCTTCAGGATTTCGCCAGTAGTCGGATTAGTGCTTTTTATGGACATGATATTGGTATTTTAGAGATTGGAAAATTGTAACTCGTCGGTCGTTCTCTCGCCGCGAGCAGGATAGTCTTGCTCCAAGGCGAACTTCACGAAATCGATCACCTCCTTCGGGTCGGGTCGGCCCATTGGCATCGAATTGTATGCCGCATAATACAATGTCCGGTCCGGCCTGATCAGAAACAGGGCAGGTTCCCCGAAGACGTCCGGCTCTTCCTCCTTGATCGAAGCGGAAACATAGAGACCCCATTCGTTCATTTGAGCGACTGTCATACCGTAACCGATTCCGAGGTCATCAATATTCCACTCAGCCCTGCTCTTTGAAGCCCGCTCTTGTGTGTCTCCGGAAATCGTGAAAACGGAGACCCCCAGATTCGAAGCGTCATCAAGCAGTCCGTTAAGCGTTTCAAGATATGTTTTGCAGATCGGACAGTGGTAGCCACGGTAAAAAACAAGCATCAGGAACTTATCTGGATTCTGTTCGGAGAGCGACCAGTCGCCGCCTCCTACCTGTGGGATTACTAGTTCTGGTGCTTTCAGCTTTGGTATCAATTTCATGGTTTCGTGGTGTTAAGTAGCTCGGCAAGCTCCTTGAAGTCTTTCACGACATGGTCAGGGTTCTCTGCCAACGGATAGAGAACCTTCCCGGGACGTGCGACAAAAACGGTCTGGAGACCGGCAGTCCCGGCACCGGCGATGTCCCATCCATGTGCGGCAACCATCATCGCATCGCCAGCTTCAACACCGACCTGCTCAAGTGCCCACCGATAGACGCCTAGATCCGGCTTGAACTTTTTGATACCCTCGACTGTCAGGCGGCGATCGACGATTTCCAAGAGGCCAGCGTTCTTGAATTGTTCCTTAACTCCCGCGTTCGACGAATTTGTCAGGCTGACAAGAAGGAATCCCTGCTCCTTGAGGCTTTCAAGCCCCTCAATGACATCGGGGTGAGGAGGCAGGTTTTGAATGACCGGAATGATCGCGCTCTCCGCATCCTTTTCGCTTAATTCGATCCCGTTGCTCTCTGCCAACATCTGGAGGGTTGCGACCCCGACCTCGGAAAAATGGTTGTAATTCCCAGTTACGGTATCGACCAAAGAGTGATGAAGCAACATCGAAAACCAAAGTCCAACCATGCCTTGGCGGCCGTCGAGCGCGTTCGTGACACTCACCTTTAAGGGTTCGAGATCAAGCAGGGTCTCGTTTACATCCAGAAAGATCACTTTAGAACTCGGCTTTTGTAGGTTTCTCATGGATTTTGTTTGTGTATCAGCGGATCCTATCAAGAAAATGGTCGCTACAATCGCCGCGATCAGAAATGTCCAAACGACCAAGCCAGGGAGTCCAAGGGTAGGTTTCGAAGTCCGTTGCCGGAAGATTTCCGGACGGTAGCAAATTGAGCTAACGAATCGATTTGAGATGGGAAGTGGTAACATGGTTTCTGGCTTGTTGGGATTGATTGTTAGGAATTTGCATTCTCAAAACTTCCGTATTTTTGCCAGTCGTAGGCTTGGAAATAAGTATACTCATTGCAGTTTTGATATCTAATAATGATACAGAACTTCTATGAGCGCCATGGGGTGTTTCCCTACCGCTTATTCCTAATAATTTAACTCGAATTATGGGATCCCGATGGCGGACCCGCTTCAAAACAGCTTGCTCTTAGCGGCAAACGCAAGGACTCCCACTATGCCTTGAAGGCAACCATTTATCCCGTCCAGCGTTTCACTTTTTTCGATCAGGTCTAGCAGTGCTTGCTGCTCTCGTTCGAACAGGCTCGGCTTGTGAATATCGGCCGGCTGTTCGTCGGGGCCAAGGAGCAGGATGTTCTCGAAATAGGTCCCACCTAGGAAACGGCGGAATAGGCCCCCGCTCAGAAAAGGTTCGTCGCTATTGAGCGATCGCGCCGCCCGTAAAACCCGACAGATATCATACTGCCCTCGATAGATGTCGGGCACTTGTTTTTTGACGCCAAGCAGGCTATAGACGCCGATTCGAGGTGTCCTGACAAAACTTTCCAACGTAAAAACGAAATCGTTATTGGTCTCTACGAACTGTCCAAGACAAGCGATATTGATTGATCCATTCGGAACTACCTTGGGTCGATCATCGCTCGCACGCGGCATGAATTGTGACATGATATACGGCATTAGCGCGGTGCGGTCTTTGGTCGCGTTAATGATCTCTTCGGCCTGATCGTTGAGTCCGAGGTGGAAACACATTTCAGGGAATCTTTCGTCGCCTGTGCATTCGGGCATGGGTTCCTTGAGTTTTCCCATCAATGGCTAGGCCTTGCAGGTCAGTGCTACCGTTTCCCATGTGTTGGCGGTGTCCTCGACAATGGGGCCGGCGATGATAAAGACCATATCCCGCGCGCCGAGTTCAATCGTATGATCACCACCACCGGTGTGGCACCGGATAGCGGTGGCGGTTTTTGCCTCGCCGCTGACATCCAGCTCCAGGTCGGTGACGATGGTTTCGTATTTGATGTTGACCCCCTGCCCTTTCCAGCAAGTCATCAATGGGCGAATGAAACTGTCACACTGGTTGTATTTTGGAAAGACCCGCGACGTCATATCGCTCAGCCCGTCCATCAGGTATCGTAAACCGTGCGCGTAGAGCTTCATGTCAAGGGCCGAGTGCCAGTTCTGGAATGAAAAAATCGTGCGCCAGAACATATAGAAGTTACTGTTCAGGAAGCCCTCACTGAACCACTCCTCCACCGTGACGTTGTCCAGATCTTCCTTCCGTGCCAGCAGCAGCTTCATTAGCTCGATTTGCTGGAGTTTGCTAAGCCCCATGGTTGAGAAGTCTTTGATTTGGCCCTGCTTTTCCAGCAGCCGCGCGTTGGTCCAGTTCTTGTCCGCGTCGTTGACGATACTGAACTCGTCTAGCACGGTGAAAGGCGTGGGCAGCTCCAGTGCCGGTATTTTCGAAAAAAAAACCAGAAGTTCTGGTGGGTCAACTCCATCTCCCGGCCGCCGCAGACGATCTGGCCGCCCTCGGCACTGCTCGCGCACCGCCCTCAATGTCCAGCAATTCCAAAAAGGTTATATTTCCGTCGGCCATATGAGTTTGAGCAGTTCCTTTGCGGCAGCTTCTGACGATGCCGGGTTCTGTCCGGTGATGAGCTTGTCATCAACGACCACATAAGAGCTCCAATCCGGGCCTTTTTCATAGAGACCCCCATTCGCTTTGAGCATGTCCTCGACAAGAAACGGAACAATTTTTGTGAGACCAACAGCCTCTTCCTCAGTGTTCGTAAAACCGGTCACGCGGCGGCCCGAGACTACCGACATTCCGTCCGTCCCTTTCGTGTGCTTAAAAATTGCCGGAGCGTGACACACCGCAGCTAGAGGACGACCGTCAGCAATAAAAGTTTCGATCATGCGCTGGCTGTCTGCGTTTTCCGCCAGATCCCACAACGGGCCATGCCCCCCTGGGTAAAAAATCGCATCGAACCCGTCGCCACTGATCTCTACCAACTTCGTTGTGTTACCGAGAAAGCGTTGCGCTGCGTCGTCATTTTTGAATCGTTCGGTTGCCTCTGTCTGTGCTTCCGGAACATCACTCTGTGGATCTAGAGGTGGTTGTCCCCCTTCTGGAGATGCTAGGGTAACTTTCGCCCCCGCATCCAGCAGGACGTAATAGGGAGCTGCAAATTCTTCCAGCCAGAAGCCGGTCTTTTTGCCTGTGTCACCTAGCTTATCGTGGGAGGTTAAAATCATGAGGATATTCATAGTGTTTGGTTTGTTTGGTTTAAATGGCCGAAATGCTTCACGCAGCTGCTAACGTTTCCTTTGTTTAGGGGTAACCTTCTATTGAGCTTTCTCAAGGATACGGCGAGCATCTTTCGGGGTGATGTCGGCGTGTTCGCCAAGGGCCGTCATACCGTGGTCTTGCAGGCCTTCGACGATCTGATCGATCCCCGAAGCATCAACTCCGTAGTCACTCAGCCGTGTCTTGATTCCCAAGCTTTCGAAAAACCCGCGCGTCGCGTCGATCGCAGCGTCGATTTTTTCATCGTCAGAGCCTTCGCTAATAGACCAGACATTGGCCGCATATTGTAACAATTTCTCGCGCTTAGGGCCGCGCTGATCGTTCATCAGCGAAGGTAGCACAACGGCCAGCGTCCGAGCATGGTCTGTATCATTGAGCGCCGTGATCTCATGCCCGATCATGTGGCTCGCCCAGTCCTGCGGCACACCGGCACCAATCAGTCCGTTCAGGGCTAACGTTGCCGTCCACATTAGGTTGGCGCGGATGTCGTAATCTTCCGGTGTCGCAAGCGCCTTGGGGCCCAGATCGATTAGCGTGCGCATCAGGGTTTCAGCAAAGCCGTCCTGAATGGGAGCAGCAGATGGATAGGTTAAGTATTGTTCGATGATGTGAACGAAGGGATCCGCCACGCCATTGGCAATCTGACGGGCTGGCAGCGTGTAAGTCACCTCGGGATCCAGCACCGAAAATACAGGGTAGCAATGCGGGCTTAGAAACGCGAGTTTCGCACCCTTCTCCGGATTAGTAATCACGGAGCCAGAGTTCATCTCCGAACCTGTCGCCGGAAGTGTCAACACCGTGCCGAAAGGCATCGCCTGAGTGACGACTGACCCGTGGGATGTCAAAATTTCCCAAGGGTCGCCGTCATGCAACGCGGCAGCTGCGATAAACTTGGCGGCGTCGATGACCGATCCCCCGCCGACTGCGAGTAGAAAAGTGATATCTTTTTTACCGATCAGTTCGGCAGCCTTCATTGCTGTTGCGAAGCGCGGGTTCGGTTCGATCCCGCCGAACTCAATCAATGTGTGACTTGCAAGTGCCTGACGAACCTGGTCGAGAACGCCGGTTCGTTCCGCGCTGCCTCCGCCGTAGAGAATCAGAACCTTTTCATCCGCTGGGACCTGATTTTTCAGGTCTGAGATGCGGCCCTTGCCGAATAGTATGTTTGTAGGGTTACAGTAATTAAAGTTATTCATACTCTATTTTGGTTCAGTGTTAATGTGGAAGCGGACTTCGATGTTTCCGCGTGTGGCATTCGAATATGGGCACATCTGATCCGTCGCCTCAACGAGGCGCTGCGCATCTTTGAGAGCCATACCCGGTAAATAGGCGATAATATCCAGATCAAGCGTGTAGCCGCCTTCTGCACGCTGTCCAATTCCAACTTCGACCGAGGTTTTGGCACCTGTGCTGTCGAGTTTGAGCTGTTTAGCAGTCAGCTCCATCGCGCTGTTAAAGCAGGCTGCATAACCGAGTGCGAACAGCTTTTCGGGGTTAATGCCCAGCTCGCTACTTTCCGGCCGGACCATTTGGACCGAGTAAGATCCGTCGTCCAGGGACGAGGTTCCTGAGCGTCCGCCGGTTGCCGATGCCGTAGTTTTGTAGAAAATCTTCATAATTTTTTGTTTTATTGGTTAAAGTTTTTAACGCGAATCACACATCTGCCGAAATAATTTGAGCGACCGACTTTTAGTGCTTACTTCGTGAGGAAAAAATTTATTTAAGCAGAAACAAGCGCTTCTTTGATGAGGACCTCGCCAGCTAGAATTTCAAAAACTTGATTTTGCATTATATCGTCTTTCAATACTTCAACCAAAGTTTCAGCGACGTCTGCTCTAGAAATATTTCCTGGGTTTTTTAATTTTTCTTCAAGTTGAATTCTGCCGACACCCTCCGTGTCAGTCAACGAACCAGGCCTAGCTATGCTATAATTCAATTCGCTAGATTTTAGATAGTCATCCGCATTCTGTTTTGCTCGTAGATAATCTTCAAGATGATCACTCCCAGAAGGGTCGTCTGCGCCCATTGAGCTTAACATAACGAACTTCTTCACGTCAGCATTTTTCGCAGCATCAATGAGTCGTTTAGCTCCCTCCTGATCGACTCCAAGAACATTTTTACCTTTGGATCCCGCAGCAAATATTACTTTATCGATATTTTTTAAAGCATGTCCGAGATCTCGTTCTAGGTCGGCAACGACTACTGAAACATTCTGATTTTCAAAGTATTTTTTTTGCTCGCTTTTTCTAACCATCGCAATCGGATTATAGTATACAGATTCTTTCAATATCTTGGTAATTATTTTCCCAGTATTACCATTTGCACCGGCTATCAATATGTTTTGTTTTTCTTTATTCATTTTAAAAATTATATACTATAGCGTTTCACTTCTTTTAACGGGCTGACTCGAATCACACATTTGCCGAAATTATCGCCATTCAACATGCCGATGAACGTGGCAGTTGCTTGTTCCAGTCCATCCACGATCTCCTCGCGGTAGTGGATCTTGCCGGCCTTAAGCCAGCCACCCATCTCCGCTGCGAATTCGGGATACAGATACCCAAAATCATCGAAGATGATAAAGCCGCGCATGGTGATCCGTTTCCGCAGAATCTGATCCATCAGGTAACCCATTCGATCAGGACCTTCAGGAAGGCTGTTGGCGTTGTATTGCGAGACGACGCCGCACACGGGTACGCGCGCGCCGATATTAAGTTGCGGGAGAACGGCGTCAAAGACCTTTCCTCCAACGCTCTCGAAATAGACGTCTATCCCCTTAGGAGTTGCCGCGATCAATTCGGTGGCAAAGTCCCCGGAATGATGATCAAGGCAAACATCCAACCCTAGAGTTTCCACCGCGTATTCACATTTTTCCGCTCCGCCTGCGATGCCCACCACCCTGCATCCAAGAATCTTTCCGATCTGACCGACAGTGGCACCCACGGGTCCCGTGGCGGCAGCGACGACAAGGGTTTCGCCTTCTTTCGGCTTGCCGATTTTCGTGAGACCGGCCCATGCGGTGAAACCAGGCATCCCGGTCACACCCAGAGCCCATGACAGATGCTCAGTTTCATTGCCGAGAGAGGTAACTCCTTCTCCATCCGATATGGCGTAATCTTGCCAGCCGTTTGCACTGAGAACCCACTCTCCCTTCTTAAAACCGTCGAGCTTGGAAATTTCCACCTGCGCGACGGTTCCCCCAACCATTACATCACCAATTTTGACAGGCGGAGCGTAAGACGGGGCATCACTCATCCGCCCACGCATGTAGGGATCAAGCGAAAGGAATTCCGTGCGTAGCAACATCTCTCCCTCTTGAGGCGAGGGGACTGCTTCAGTTCTGAGGTTCACAGTGCTCTCGGTCGGAGCACCATCGGGCCGCTCTGCAAGAACGAGGCGGCGGTTTGTGGTCGGTGATTGTTTCATGATTTGCTGTGCCGTGTATGATTATTGATAAGGCATTTTGTGATCAGGTCTATGGGGTGTAACCCGCAGTGGACAGACTCACCCCCAAAGTTGGTGGCGATGCGCCCCAGTTCTTGGTCTCTGGTGCGGAGTCATGGGAGATCGGAAAAGTGGAGCCGCCAAGACGGAGGGGGGATCGCAACGGAGGGGAAGGGTGCCATCTACCGCCCGATCGATGAGGCTCCTGAGTTTGCGGTCGTCTAAGTTCTTCCAGTTACCGCCCAGAGCCCGACTATTCAGCGATCCTTTTGACGATTTTCCCGTCCAATAAGTAGGGACGTCCGGATCGGGTTCAGAATAGTTTGGACTGACAGTGCAAGCTGACAAGACAACTCCGCCCTATCCGCAGCTCTCATATCAGTCTTTTCAGTTACAAGCAAATCGCGAAGATCGGAGCTGCTCTCCGAGGTAGCGAGTAAACCGGAATCATAAGGCACGATGTCGCGTAGCTCTGCGAAAAAGACCGGTGTGATCCGAGCAGGTGCTGTGTGCTTCATCCCTTGCATTACTCAATGGCCGATGGCACGAATCGAAGGAGAACAAGGATGCTTCGCAATCCAATCCATGAGAAATTCAATGATCTTTTCAAAGTCACAGTCCGGAATGGCGATGGAGGCAGGTGACGTGGCTGATAAGCCGAGAACTGACATCGTTGTATCTTTCAAGCCGATCCGATCAATCTTCCCGGAAAGTTGTCGGATGAATGAATCTTCCTCGTTAACCGAGAAGCGGATGGTTGTTGAGCCGCCGATGATCGCGAGAACGGTTGGGTAAAAAAATTCACCTCTCATTCCGGAATGGCGGGGAAAGCACTTCGATGGGGTCTTCACCCCATATCGTGATCCGGACATCTATGTTTCATTTTCCTCGGCTTGTTCGGCGATCATCAGGAAGTTACTAAAAATAATTTCCTGTGAGACCGGAAAATCACAAGCTTGAACAAAACTCCGATAAGCATCGGACTGAGATTGGAATCCGATGAAACACAAAATCCCACGACTGCTCCGCGCCTACAGCGACGGGCTGCTTCGCTATTTAAAGGGTGCTCCAGATTACAGTTTGGACGAAGCCCGGAAGGTGGGAGAGAGCTCACTCGACCTAGGAATGGAACCGCTTGATCTTGCTAAATTGCATCAGGAAGCGCTCATTTCCTTGGTTCCAAATACCTCATTGATCGCCAATTTCGATAAAATGATCCGGTTGGCAGGAGACTTTTTCGTCGCAGCGGTCACCCCAATCGAGGGCAGTCATCAGGCGGTAAGAAAAGATAATATACAGCTTAGATCGACCGTCGATAAATTGAGCAAAAAGACATTGAAACTGGCCGCATCGAACTCAGCCCTAAAAGCTGAGATTAAAACCCGCGGACTCGTGGAAGCCTCGCTTCGGATCAGCAAATCTACATCGAGCCAGCTATTGATGGAATCGCTACACATTCAGGAAGAACTCCGGCTCCTATCCCGCAGGCTGCTGGTCGCACAGGAAGAGGAGCGGAAAACGATCAGTCGGGAACTCCACGACATCGTTGCCCAGACCCTAACGAGCATCAATGTCCGCCTCGCATCCCTCACCCTGCAGACGAACACAAATTCGGATGGCATGCATCAGAAAATCGCTACCACCCAGAGACTCGTCGAAAAATCTGTGGATCTTGTCCATCGCTTTGCGCGGGATCTCCGCCCGACCGTTCTGGATGACTTGGGATTGATCCCCGCCCTTGAGTCCTACCTCAAAGATTTCATGGAGCGATCCGGAATCCGAGCCACACTTACCGTTTTCGCGGACGTTGAAGAACTTAGCAGTAACTTGCGCACCGTGCTCTACCGGGTCGCTCAGGAAGCTCTAATCAATGTGGCACACCATTCAAAAGCCACCAATGCCTCGGTTTCGATTCGGAAAATGAAGAACGTCGTGCGTATGGAAATCTGCGATGATGGCAAAGGCTTCGAAGTCAGTGAGCCCGTCCAATCACAAAATAGCATACGTCTCGGATTGCTCGGTATGAAAGAGCGGGTCGAAATGGTTGGCTGTCTTTTCCGCGTTGAGTCCGAGCTAGGTAAGAAAACCACCATTCGTGTCGATATACCTCGGATGCCCGCAAAAAGTCCGCTAACCTCTGATGCCAAAGTTAAAACCTCTCCACATTCATGACTCCAGAAAAAATCATTACCGTATTGCTTGCTGACGATCACACCATGGTCCGCGAAGGCCTTCGTGCCTTGCTCACGACCCAGGCAGACATCGAAGTCATCGGTGAAGCCGAAAATGGCAGGGAAGCGATCAGGATGACGGAAAGGCTAAACCCGAATGTCGTCATCATGGATATTGCGATGCCCCTTCTCAACGGTTTGGAAGCAACCCGTCAAATATTGAAATCAAGACCGAAAACCAAGATTTTCATCCTATCCGCCCACGGCGATGATGCCTACGTCACGCAAGCGATGGCTGTAGGAGCTTCGGGATTTCTCATCAAACAAACCGCCGCCCACGTCCTTCCCGTAGCAATCCGGCAGATTCACAAAGGCAGCGAATTCTACAGCCCTGCCATTTCGAAACGCCTCATTCAACAGGAGTCAAAGGCCAGACTTCGCGGCGACAAGCAGACGAAAGACAAAGCCATTCCGCTAAGCTCCCGGGAAATGGAGGTGCTTCAGCTAGTCGCCGAAGGCAAGGCCAACAAGCAAACCGCTGCCGAACTCAATATCAGCATCAAGACCGTTGAGAAACATCGCCAGAGCCTGATGGAGAAACTCAACATCCACGACACCGCCGGCCTCACCCGCCACGCGATAGCTTCAGGTATCATCGAAAGCAGCATCCAGGTCACGATCATCGAATGACAACACGAAGTTTCGGGGCGCGGACTTCAGATCCAAGAGGTTGACCGGATGGTTGGTGAGCTGAATCTCACTATCTCACAGACAGGCTGGTTAGCGGATGACTGGCGGAATGTATGATTCAGGATCGCCTTGGTAAGGTTTCTGAAATCAGTTCATTCCGGCACTGAAAGATCCTCCGTCCCTTCAGGCAGCCATTTCACTCCGGAAACCTCGGTAAAGCGCATCTGTTCATCGATCTTGCCATCGGTCATTCTGAAAGTCCGATGCCCACCCGCCAGTTTCACACCGCCCACGTCTTTCAGGTCATCGAGTGTGATGAGCTTTGACGGACCCGGACCGTCCTTTGCGACCCGATCGCTGGTGACGATGTAGTAAGCTCCACGGGTGAGCTTTGTTTCTGGAGCATCACCGCCTTCGTTTTCGGATCAAACTTCTGCACCGTATCGGTCACCATATCTGGTCCCCGATCCGTCATGTGTTACGCCCAGCGAAACTGAAGCTGCCCGTTGGCATACCACTACTCCGATCCGCCATGGGCCTCGATGGAATCCATCGCCAACTGCCGCCCTTCAACCACACCCTCAGGGGCTCCCGTCCCTCCGCCCTTCTGGCAGCTAATCACTCCGAGACAGATACCAGCGATTCCAAATATTAATAAAATCTCATCAATTAAAATCTCGTAGATCATGATTTTCTCAACCTCTTTCTCAGCATCCAGTTCTGGCGTATCCTGTCTTCCCTGCTACATTGCTGTATGAAAATCATAGTTCTTGCACTCAGTCTCGTAACCACCCTGCACGCCGATCGGGTTCGTGACTTCTGGTTCAGCGGCGCAGAGATCAGCTCCTTCGAGCTTTCCCAATCTCGTTACGGGAAAAACCATCCCGGCCACGCCGAACTGATCTTCGTCACCGAACCTTTCCTGATCGGAAAACAGGTCAAGGACGAGAGCGGCAAGGGAAACTCCACCGACGTCCTAAAACTAAACGCCCTCACCACTTTTAACACCGGCATCTATTCCTACCGTTTGATGACCAGCACCTTCCGCCCCATCGATCTGGAAAAATTCCCTCACGCGCTAAAATCCACCAGCAGCATTCAAGACTGGTGCGGCCAAGCATTCCAGCAATCCAACTTCCGCAAAGATGGCTGGAGCGTGCAGCTGCGTTCCTACTTCGAAAACGCTGGCGACCAGGACCTCACTCTCCCAGAAGCATACCTCGAAGACGAACTATGGATCACCCTCCGCCTCGATCCCAAAAAACTCCCCACCGGTGAAACCGAGATCATCCCCGGAGCTATTTTCACCCGCTTCAATCATCAGCCCATCGCCGCAGTGAAAGCCAACGCCACCTTGGACCTCAGTGGAAAAACCGCCACCTACACGATCAGCTATCCGTCTCTGGGCCGCGCCCTCTCAATCGGTTTCGATAAGAAATTTCCCCACGTCATCCACGCATGGACTGAGATCACCCCGAAAGGCCAAACGACCGCCGTCCTGAAAGAGCGCCTGATGAACGTCGACTACTGGAACATGAACGACCCCGAAGACGCCGAAAAACGGAAGCAATTGGGCCTCGATCCAGTCGCGAATTAGTCGAACCAAACGAACAAGTCCGACAAATCAATATCCGCCCACTCGAGCCTCCCGCAAAAGCCGTTTGCGATCCCGCCTTTCAGTCCCATCTTTCTCTCCATGAGTGAAACTTTCCACGGATGGGCAGCAAAAAAGCAGGGCGAAAAACTCGAAGAATACGAATTCGATCCCGGCGAAATGCGACCGGAGCAGGTGCAGATCAAGATCGAGTCCTGCGGCATCTGTCACTCCGACATTTCAGTCATCGATAACGACTGGGGCAACGCCGAATACCCCTTCGTGCCCGGCCACGAGATCATCGGCACGATCGAGAAAATCGGCGACCAGGCGAAAGGCCATGCTGTTGGCGATAAGGTCGGTCTCGGCTGGTTTTCCGGTAGTTGCCTACATTGCCACCCCTGCCTCTCAGGCCGCCAGCAACTCTGCGCCGATAGCGAATCAACCATCATCGGTCGCAACGGCGGATTCGCCGACCGCATCCGCGGAAACTGGGAATGGGTTTTCAAGCTCCCCGACGCACTCGATCCGCTCAAAGCCGGCCCGCTCTTCTGCGGCGGCGCAACCGTCTTCTCACCCATCGTCGACTTCGGTATCAAGCCCACCGACCGCGTTGGCGTCATCGGCATCGGCGGACTCGGCCACCTCGCGATCCAGTTCCTTAACGCATGGGGCTGCGAGGTCACCGCATTCACCTCAAGCGATTCAAAAATAGAAGAGGCGAAAAAACTCGGCGCCCACCACGTCGTCAACAGCACCAAAAGTTCCGAGATCGAAAAGATCGCAGGCTCCCTCGATTTTATTCTGAACACCGCGAACGTCCCCCTCGATTGGGACGCCTTCATCAACGCCCTCGGCCCCGACGGCCGCCTGCACTTCGTCGGCGCGGTCCTCGAACCGATCCCAGTTCAAGCTTTCTCCCTGATGATGGGCAGAAAATCCATCTCCGGATCCCCGCTTGCGTCACCCGCCACAGTCAGCGACATGCTCGACTTCTGCGCGCGCCACGATATCGCCCCAGTTACCGAAACCTTCGCAATGGACGACGTCAACGCCGCCCTCGACCACCTGCGTGCCGGAAAAGCCCGCCATCGGGTCGTTCTGAAAAACTAGGATAAGAACGGCGGCTTGAAACACTTTCTCTAATAACTAAAATCTGTATCGACAGCGTGCGCTCGGCGCACGCGGCTGCGACCTCATGGAACTTTTGCGCGAACCTCCCAGAAAATGGGGCCGGGATGATGAGTGCGGGCGACTGGAGTCCACGAAATTCACCTCAGCGCCCGCCATCCGGTGCGGGGAGGCATGACATTCTTCAACTACGAATGCTCCTCGGGCAACACCTCTAAAGCCAACGAATACGAATGGCGCGGAGCCATCGTGGAAAAGATCCGGCAGGGAAACCACGATTAGGGCCAGCCCGAAAACCAGGCCCTTGATGGAAGCGCCGATCCGGCCAAGCCAGCCAGTGCTTGAGGGCGCGGAGAAATAGTCTTCTGACAGGGAAGATCCATGCTGAATTTCCTCCTGCCAGGGCAATGACAAATTGCCCTAGCCTTCTGTAGCCTCCTTACGTCAGAAGCCCACGCTCCGCCACATGCCGCAGCCACGAGATGAAATCCAAATCCGGTGCCACCTGCTTCGCATGATCCGCCAGCGCGACGACCGAAAGTTTCCCATCCATTGCAGCCAGCACTTTGAACTGCGGGAAAGTGAACATGCACGGTTTAAGCTCTGCATCTGGCAGCGGCAGGCACTCTCTTGCACAGACCAGCCTCCACGAATCCAGCTTCGGGAAATCTGGAACCGTAGCGGCGACCTTCGGTCGCCCGCTCGCTCCTGGCATTGCACTCAAAACCGCATCCGCCCGGCAAAAAAGCTCCGATCGGAACGTCCTCTTCGCCGCATTGTCCCCGGCGTCATCGCCCCTTTCCCCCGAAACGGAATCCCCCAGCCACTTCAGCCCGCTCGCCTCCGCGAGTTTCACAACCGCTCCCAGCGACCACGCATCCATCACCGGCGCGAAGTCATCGAAAGCCAAAACCTCCGCTCCTTTCGCCAGCATATCGTCGATAATCACCGCCTCCGTTTCATCCGCCACATCTTTCATCACCGAAAGCGCAGTCATCTCATCCGTATCGCCCAACTCCTGGATCGCTTTTACCTTTTCCACGACCGGCATCCTGGTCTTCCATCCCGCCGCGACATTGAAACTCATCACTGCGATTCCGTTGGGCGCGAGCTTCTTACCGATGAAATCCACCAGCCCGATCTTCACCTCATCCGGGACCCACGAAAATACTCCGTGCGCAATGATGCATTCGAATTCTCCCTCCGGCTCATACTCCAGGATTGAGCACTCACAGAATTTGACATTCTTCAGGCCAGCTTCCGATGCCAGCCTCCTCGCCCGCGAAATACCTTTAGCGGAAATGTCTACCCCAACACACTCCGCGCCGGGCCAACGGTTCGCCAACGAGAGAATATGATGCCCCGTTCCGCAGCCGATCTCCAGAATCCGCGCGTCGGCCATCTCCGCACAGGCCAACCCCGCCGCCTGCGCAACCTCCGCATTCACCGCCGGATCCGCACTCGGATGGCTCATCGCCGGATAGGCTTCCGCCAGGTAAAGATCTGCAAAGGTTCGGGACATGCAACTGTGTCCGATATGGGGAAGGGCTTTGCAAACCCTTTGCATGGAGAAGGGTCTTTCCAAGCCCTTCATAAGGAGAAGGGCCTTTCCAAGCCCTTAATAAGGAGAAGGGCCTTTCCAAGCCCTTCACGGAGGATCGGCACGGAAGACTCCGCATGTGTAAAGGGCTTGGAAAGACCCTTCTCCTTATTCCTTTTTCCAGAGCGAAAAGCATTCCTCCGGCATGTTCCCGGGATTCCTTTGGATATACCTCACCGTCCAGTCGTATTGAGCCTGGGATCGCATCAGCCGATCCCAACACTCCGCCTGCCATAGTTGCCCGGAGCGCCCAGACATGATGTTGATCCGCCTTGCGGAGAAAAGTTTCCAGGAATGGATCACTTTTTCCATGACGGTCTCTCCCAACAACCGGAAGAGAACGTGGACATGGTTCGGCATCACCACATACGCTCCGAGTTCGTAGCGCTCACCCTCGAAGTGGTGGAGCGCTGTGGTCACCACTTCCCGCCGGGCGGGTTCGCGCAGGAGGCAGGAGCCGTGGCAGTCATCCAACAGCTCCTCGAAGCGCATGGTGAAAAGTCGCCTGCGCTCCTTCATTTCCTCCTCGTCCCATGGCATGGCTGCGGATGATCCCGCTCCCATTCCGCCCTGTGGCTCAGGATTTTCGCCACCGCGCTTTACGGCAGGGAATCCGCCTGCCGCCATGTCACGAATACCCACGTGCCCTCCTGCTGCCAATGCGGGAGATTGATCCGGTGCTTGGAAATCGGCTTTTCCGGATCTAGGACCACGGTGGGGAAGATATGATATGGAGAAGGGTCTTTCCAAGCCCTTTTATGGAGAAGGGTCTTTCTAAGCCCTTCACGGAGGATCGGCAGAGAAGACTCCGCATGTGTAAAGGGCTTGGAAAGACCCTTCTCCTTATTGCTATCCTCGGCGAAGGGGTTGGGAAACCCTTTTCCTTACCGATCCTCCGTGAAGGGCTTGGAAAGACCCTTCTCCATAAAAAAGGCTCCCAGCGGCGGTGCCGTGGGAGCCTTTGGGAAGAATTTATGCGATTACCTGCGGCGGCGGAGCAGGGCGAGGAAGCCGAGTGCTCCGAGAAGCGCGGCGGATGGCTCGGGGATGGCTGTAATGCCGACTTCCGCGAAACCAACCCGGGTCGTGTCACCGGCGTTGGTGAGAATCTCGATGCCTACATAGCGGCCTGTGTTACCTTCCAAACCGATCACACTGGTGCCTCTGTAGGTTCCGGTCAAGGGAGCAGCATCATTGATCAATGTCCATCCACCGCTGGAGAAATCATAGTCGATGGAGGTGCTTCCAGTCGGGCCATGGGTCACGCCCACAGTGGGTGTCTCGGCAACATAGACGTTGAAAGACGATGCGACGCGCCCGGTGTTCTCGCGGATGTGCCAGATATACAGGTTCTCAAGGCTGGCAACCGAGCTACCGAGGTCGAAAACCGTCCAACCGATTTTGCCGTTGGTCGGATTTTCACCGGCATCCAGAAGATCTTGCGACTGCCATTCCTGCTGGTAGGCGCTGCCCGTAGCCGTCCAAGTCGATGGATCGCCCTCACCGGCGGGCCATCCTGGGTTACCGTCGTTGCCGTAGGTGTTCATCCCGGAGCCGATGATCATGTCGTTGATCTTGCCATCGTAATTATCTCTTTCATTGTGACCGAAAACTTCAGTGACGGGAATGACTGTGGCGGCGGAAGCCCCGAGCGTGAGGGCGGCGAAAGAGAGGCTTAGAAGTGGAGGAATTCTCATTGGGGGTTGAAAATGCCCCCCCAACCGCGGATGGCAAGAACTTATTTCTATTTTTTCAGCCTAGCCGAGACGGGTTTGAGTATGGTCGCTGACGGAAATAAGGAGAAGGGTCTTTCCAAGCCCTTCACGGAGGACTGGCAGAGAAGACTCCGCTTGTGAAAAGGGCTTGGAAAGACCCTTCTCCTTATTGCTATCCTCCGCAAAGGGGTTGGGAAACCCCTTCTCCTTACGCCAAGATCTTGTCCACCACGTAGCCGTGCACATCGGTGAGGCGGAAGTCGCGGCCTTGGGCGCGGTAGGTGAGCTGGGTGTGATCGAAGCCTAGGAGGTGGAGGATGGTGGCGTTTAGGTCGTGGACGTGGACTTTGTCCTCGACGGCGTTGAAGCCGAGGTCGTCGGTTTTGCCGAGTTCTACGCCGCCTTTGGTGCCGCCGCCGGCCATCCACATGGTGAAGGCGTTGGGGTGGTGGTCGCGGCCGTCGTTGCCGCCTTGCACCATGGGAGTGCGACCGAACTCGCCACCCCAGACGATGAGCGTTTCATCTAACAGGCCACGCTGCTTGAGATCCTGGATCAGGGCGGCGCAGGCTTGGTCAACGTCCTTGCAGTTCTTTTTTAGGTCGCCAACGAGGTTGAAGTGCTGGTCCCAGGATTCGTGGAACAGCTCGACGAAACGGACTCCCCTTTCCACCAAACGGCGGGCGAGCAGGCAGTTGTTGGCGAAGGAGCGTTTCCCTGGCTCGGCGCCGTACATTTTAAGGATATGCTCCGGCTCCAGGGAGATATCGGTGACCTCTGGAGCGACGTCCTGCATGCGAAAGGCCATCTCGAAGGCGGCGATGCGTGAGTTGATCTCCGGGTCGCCGACGGACTGGAAGCGTTTGTAGTTGAGCTTATTGACCGCGTCGATGGTCTGGCGTTGCTGCTGGCGGTTGATGCCCTTCGGGTTGGAAAGGTAGAGCACTGGTTCACCGGTAGAGTTGAAAGTAACCCCGTCATGGACGCTGGGTAGGAAACCAGAAGACCAGTTGTTGTTGCCGCCGGAGGGGCCTTTCATACCGGAAGACATGACGACAAAACCGGGCAGGTTGTTGTTTTCCGAACCCAATCCATACGAAACCCAAGAGCCGAGCGAGGGTCGGCCGAACTGCTGGGAGCCGGTGGACATGAGGATCTGCGCGGGGGCGTGGTTGAACGCATCCGTGTGCATCGAGCGGATCAGGGAAATGTCATCGGCACAGGAGCCGATGTGCGGCAGCAAATCTGCCATTTCCATGCCGCATTTTCCGTATTTCTTAAACGGGAATCTGGAACCCAGGAGCTTGTTCTCAGGACGAATGAAGGCGGATTGATAGCCTTTGAGAAGCTCTGCGGGAGGGATGGTGCCATCCAATTCACGGAGCTTGGGCTTGTTGTCGAAAAGATCGAGGTGGCTGGGTGCGCCGCCCATGTAGAGAAAGATCACGTTCTTCGCCTTCGCCGGGTATTGCGGTGCTTTTGGTGCCTGGGGATTGAGTAGCGGTGCAGCTGCGGAGGCGGCTCCTTTCCCCATCATGGATGTCAGCGCGATGGAGCCGAGACCGAGGCCGCAGTCTTTCATGAACCAGCGGCGGGAGAAGGAACGTTGGGCGTCGGTGAGTGTGGAGTCGGGGAGCATGGGATCAGGGAACAGGTTTCAGGTGGCAGGAACCAGTGGAAGAGCCAAGAGTTCGGGGCTCTTCCTTCGGGTTTAGAGTTTAAAATTTAAAGTTTCAATTCTTCGTGATGGTTTCGTCGAGGTTGAGCAGGACGCGGGCGACGGCGGTGGCTGCGGTGAGATCTGGCAATGGGTGGGCGGAGAGATCAAGGGTGACGGGCTGGTATTCTCCTAGGAAAAGCTTCGCTTGCTCGGGATCGGGGGTGAGGCTGGACTCGTAGATCGAGACGAGGGCAGCGATTTCCTCGGCATCGGGTTTGCGCGAGGTGCAGCGTTCGAAGGCACGAGCGACCTTTTCCTCAAGTGAGCCGGAGTCTTCGAGGATGAGGTGGGCGAGGCCGAGGGCGGCTTCCAAGGAAACTTGTTCGTTGAGCGTGACGAGTGCTTGGAGGGGGGTGGTGGAAAGGCTGCGACGCACACAGGAGACCGAGCCGTTCGGCGCATCGAAGGTCGCCAGCATGGGGTAAGGAATCGAGCGGAAGCGGAAGGTGTAGAGGGCGCGGCGGTAGCGTTGGGAATCCTCTTCGACCGGCCAGGTCTTGGGGCCGTATGAGACGGGCCGCTCAAACAGGTAGCGAGGCGCGGGAGGAAACACGCTGCGTCCGCCGAGTGATGGGTCGAGCAGGCCGGATGAGACGAGCTGAATGTCGCGCACGGTTTCCGCTGGGACCCGGAAGCTCGGGCCGCGGGCGAGGAGTTGATTTTTCGGATCACGGTCGCGGAGGGCCGGGCTGGCGATGGAGTTCTGCCGGTAGGTGGCGCTGGTGGTGATCAAGCGGTGGATGTGTTTCATGTCCCAGCCGCTTTCCATGAACTCAACGGCGAGCCAATTGAGCAAATCAGGATGCGACGGGGCTGCTGCCTGGTGACCGAAATCCTCTGAGGTCTCCAACAAGCCGATTCCGAAATATGCCTGCCAGATGCGGTTGACCGTGACGCGGGCGGCGACGGGTGATTTAGGATCGACCAACCATTTAGCAAAAGTCAGGCGCGACTCGGGATCGCCGGGAGGAAGGGGGTGAAGGAAAGCCGGGACGTGGGGCGTGACGACATGCTTCGGATGGGTCTGCTCGCCGCGCTCGTAGAGGCGGGTTACGCGTTTTTCGTCGGTCTCTGCGGCAACGAGCGCCCAAGTGGGAGCGGGAACTTTCGCGAAGAGGGCATTGCGTTTTTCGGTCTCAGCTGCGAACTCGGGGTTGGTTTCACACCAGTGGGCGAAGAGGCGGATGGATTGCTCGGAAGTGCGTTTTTCAGCAGGAACTTCGAGCGCTTCCAGAACGAGCGGCGGGAGTTGGTCGAGGGCGTTCGGCAGAGTCCCGGCGACCGAGAGGCGGATGCGCCCGAGGTTGAAGGTCTGGTTGTCGTCGGAGTTGTAGCCGCCGTGTCGCTGGATCAGATTGTATCTGAAATGGGCGGTGCCTCCGGTCTTGAACGGCTCGGCCAGCTCGAAGGTGAGAACTGCGGGGTCGTGGTTGCGGGCGGGATCGCGCTCATTGGTCCAAGCGGTTTTCAAATCATCGTCGAGTGCGAAGGATGCGGGGCCGGTTTTGCGGTCGTCGGGTGCGTGTTTCGCGTCGCTCGGGTGGACGATGTGATCGAGGGCGGTCACGGGTGGATTGACGCTCGCCACGGGATTGATGAAAGGCAGAGGCTCGACCTTTTCCGGATCAGACCCTGCGCGGAGAACGAACTCGGAAAGCGCGCCGGTACCACGTGTCGAACGCCCCGGACCGGACATCGGCAGATAGGGATCGTTCATCACTTCGAGACGGGCGGAGCGGATTTCAGGAATCTCAAGCGAGGAGGAGAAGACCTCTGTGCCGCGGGTGTTCGCGTAACCTTTGTTGATGATGGATTTGTCGGGTAGCGGCTGGTATTTCTGGCCAGAGTCGCCCAGTTGATAGAGTTCCAGCGCGTGCCATTCGGTGCGCGGTAGGGCGAGCGTTTCCTGCTGCCAGTTTTCAAACCTCGCTTTGGCTTCAGCGGATTTTCCGAAATTATCCCGGTCGATCGCAGCGATCGTAGCGAGCAGATCATCGGCGGTGCGCTGCTCCTCGTTCGTGTAGGCAGCCATGGAGGTTTCCTCGATGCCGTTCAGATACGCATACATGCCGAAATATTCATCATGGGTGAGTGGGTCGTATTTATGAGTGTGGCACTGGGCGCACTGGGCAGTGAGGCCGAGCATCGATTTCCCGATCGCGTCGATGCGGTCGAAGACACCCTCGATGCGAAACTGCTCGGGCTTCGCTCCGCCCTCTTCGTTGGTCATCGAGTTCCGCAGAAACCCGGTGGCGATGCGGTCGCTCTGGGTTGCGCCGGGGATCAGGTCGCCGGCGATCTGTTTCACGACAAACTCGTCGTAGGGTATGTTCGAATTCATCGCATCGACCACCCAATCGCGGTAGAAATGATTGTAGCGGGGGAGGTCTTTTTCGTAGCCAGCGGAATCGGAATAGCGGGCGGCGTCCAGCCATTCGCGGCCCCAGCGCTCGCCGAAGTGAGGGTTCGCAAGCAGGCGGTCAGCTTCCGCTTCGGGTTTCCCGATGGCTGCCAGTTCTTCGAGAGTGGGGGGCAATCCGACCAGGTCGAGTGAAAGGCGGCGCAGGAAAGTTTCCGGGGCAGCGGGCGGAGCGGGATTAAGCCCCTCCCCTTCGAGCAGTGCGAGGGTGAAATTATCGATAGGGTTTTTCACCCAATCGCTGTCCTTCACGCTTGGAACAGGAGGTCGCTCGGGAGTTGTGAACGCCCAATGCACTCCCCACTCCGCACCTTCATTTATCCATTGGCGGATCAGGGCGACCTGCTCTGGCTTGAGGCGTTGTTTTTTATCGGACGGGGGCATCACCTCGTCGGGATCGGAATGCGTGATGCGGCCCAAGATCAGGGAGGACCCAGTATCACCCGGCACGATCGCCTTGCCACTGTCGCCACCTTTCAATGCATTTTCGCGGATATCCAAGCGCAGGCCGCCTTCGACGGTCTCCTCGTCCGGGCCGTGGCAGGCGTAGCAGTTTTCTGAAAGGATCGGTTGGATCTGAGTGGTGAAATCAATCTTTTCCGCAGCTGCTAACGCGGGCAGGAGGGCGGCGGTGATTGGAAGGACAAAGCGCACGATGGGATAACATACGTCATGAAGTCACACTTCTTCCATGCCGAATGCGGCAAATCATGGTATTTTCCGCGCATGCCAGAGTCCTTCCCTGCCCTTTCCGAAGGCGATATCGCGAAACTTTTCGATCATCTTCCTATGGTGGTTTTCTACGCGAAGGACAAGAATGGAGTATTCACCCGCTGCAATCGGCGTTTCGAGGAACTCCACGGACTCGGACCCAGCGGGGCAATAGGACTTACCGACTTCGATCTCCATCATCTGGAAATCGCGAGCCACTACCGCTCCGAGGACGAGCAGATTATGGAAACGGGAATACCTGTCAGGAACCGGACTTGGATGGTGCCGGGCGCGAAGGGTGTGCTTCGCTGGTGGGTTTCAAGCAAGAACCCGATCCACGGAGCCGACGGTTCGGTCTGCGGGATCGCGGGCGTGATGTATGAACTCTCCGGCGCGGCCGGAATCACCGGGCCTTTCTCAAGAATCGAACCCGCTCTGAAACTAATCCACGCCGATGACGACCTCTCGCTAAAAACCGAAGAACTGGCCGCCGCCTGCAACTACTCGGAAAGCCAGTTCAACCGCGTTTTCCGCCAACTCATGGGCCAGTCACCACGTCGCTACGTGTTGAGGCATCGCTTGGAGACCGCCAAAGACCTGCTCTCCCGCACCGACCTGCCGCTCTCCGAAGTGGCGTTCCGGGCAGGCTTCTACGACGCCAGCGATTTCGGGAAACGTTTCCGCGATCAGGAAGGAATCACGCCACGGCAATACCGGATGAAGCTTCAGAGCCTCATCCAGACGGACAGATGAATTTGGAAACTTTACCGCTTCGGCCACGGAATCACAGTGCATTATAAAGTAAGAATTTCCTTTGAATAAATCCGCCCCCGTATTATTCTATAACTCGCTTAGCGATTGGGGGCGTTCTGGTTTCGACGGAATGTTTGAAGCGCTGGCTGCACGTAGAGGTTGGTCGGTTGGCCTCTTAAAAAAGCCGCCCAAAACAAATAAATGCAAACTCTAACGAGCTCGCACTTGCTGCTTAATTGACGGCAACGCCAAATCCCCGATGTCTGTTGAGGGATGAGGCGAAACTTAGCAGACTGGATGGTGAGCCGGGGAACCGGGCATGCCATCGAGACCAAACAGGTTCCTAGGAAGCGCAACGCGGTGGGTCGGCCCAGCGTTTCCGAAACACCAGATGATCCACTAAACGTGTAGATGCCTTCGCAGATGGCGTTCCGGACAGGGGTTCGACTCCCCTCGCCTCCACCAGCCTTCGCCAAGGCTTCGGCTGGTAAGCCAGCAGCTTGACCAGACGGGGCCTTGGCGAAGGCTGCTCGCCGAAGGCTTGGCGAAGGAGAGCTTACGCGTCCAAACAACCCGCCCGCTCCGTCGCCCCGATGCACTACGTCTATCTCCTCCGCAGCATACCCCATCCTGACCAAACCTACATTGGCCTCACCTCCGATCTGAAGAGCCGCTTGGATAAACACAACGAAGGCGGCTCGCCCCACACCGCAAAATCAAAACCATGGAGTCTCGTCCACTATTCCGCTTTCGACACGAGAAAAAAGGCAGCTACGTTTGAGGCATACCTAAAATCAGGCTCCGGTCTAGCATTCGCCGCGAAGCGTTATTGGTAAAAAACCCTCCTCAATCACTCACCGAGCGCGACATCGAGGAATAGCGGGACACGAAGCTCAGCGGATCCAACCGCTACCGGAACAATATTCTAACCCGCTTGTATCCCGCTCACCCACTACGCCGACTTATTCAGCATTTCGAGAATCAGTTTCCCGAATCCGAGTTGGACTGCCTTGTTCGAGAGGAATTGGGTCATCAGCTCGTTGTGGGCGCCGCCACTTGAGAGGACAGCCTCTTCGACGGCTTTCGGGAAATCCCCGAGCATCGTTTGTTCCTGCGTGTTGTTGTTCACCTGGGACATGACGGATTCATTCTCCTGGATCTTGTCAGCTATGGTGCGGGCGTAACTCACGAGATCACTTTCGCTGAGGTTTTCGGCGGCAAAAAGTTCGTTCATCCGCCCGATAATCTGTGAAAGGAACTCCACCTCCTTGTTGCGGGAGCTTCCGGTGCCAAACTCGCTGCCGGGTTTCAGCACCTCGTCGTCTTCCTCCCGGAGCTTGAGATCCTGCTCGCGTTGCTTCTGGAGCCGGTAGTGGGTCAATTGCACCCCGCTGAGGTCAATTTGATCCGGTTCCTCCTCTTCCTCCCTCAGGAGCGGTGCGAGGTGGCGGGCATACAGGTTTAGCTTTTCGAGTTCCCGATCATCGAAGGCGACGATCTGGGAAATGAATTCGTAAAACCGGGTGAAGGTTCCGAGGTCTTTCTTGAAGATGTCGAGCGCGTCCTTCTGCGCCTTGGCATCCTTGAGCCGGTTCTCCTCATTGGCGATCAACACCGCGTCCTTGGATTTCTTCGCGCGCTGTAGATTGCCGGTGGCTTCCTTGATGTCGGCGCGGGCTGCCGTGTAGCGTTTGATCCAGCGGTCCTTGGCCGGTTTGCAAATGGAGGTGAGAGCCATCTCCGCTTTCTTCTTGTTGAAAAAGATCTCCGAGAATTGTTCGACCTCGCTCCACTGGTAGATGCCAGCGGCTCCGAGCTTGTCGAAAAGCGTGTGGGCCTGATTCGGATCCGAGACATCGGACAAGGCTGCGGTGCGGTAGTAGGGCTTGAACGCTGCCAAAATGTCCTGCGGGTCGTTGACGAAATCCAACACGAAGGTGCTTCCGTTGTCCTTGCCGGGGAAAGTCCGGTTCAGCCGCGAGAGGGTTTGCACACAGTCCACGCCGCTGAGTTTTTTCAGCACATACATCGCGCAGAGTTTGGGTTGGTCGAAACCGGTCTGGAACTTGTTGGCGACGATCATCACCTGATAGTCGCCGGTGTCGAACGCCTTGCGCATGTCCCGTCCCTTGAGCTGCGGGTTCATGTTGCGCTCGGTGAACGGAAGATCGGCGGATTCCTTGTCGATCACCTCGCCGGAGAAAGCGACCATGGCGCGGAGGTTCTTGTAGCCGAGGCGTGCGATGTATTTGTCGAAGGCGATCTTGTAACGGACAGCTTCCAATCGGCTCGATGTGACCACCATCGCCTTCGCCTGCCCGCCGAGCAGTCCCTGGATGTGTTGGTGGAAGTGCTCGACAATCACCTGCACCCGCTGGCCGATGTTGTGGGGATGGAGCTTGATCCAGATGCCGAGTTCCTTCGCCGCCTTCTTCTTGTCCACCTCCTCGTCGGCTTTGGCCTTTTGTTGGGCGATCTTGTAGGCCGTTCCATAGCTGAGGTAGTTCCGCAGCACGTCGAGGATGAATCCCTCCTCGATAGCCTGGCGCATGGAATAGACGTGGAACGCCTCCGGCAGGTTGTCCTTGCCGGGTGGCAGGGCGGGATTCGGCACGCGGCCAAAAAGTTCCAGTGTCCGGGGTTTCGGTGTGGCGGTGAAGGCGTAGTAACTCAGGTTTTTCGATCCGCGGCGGGCTTCCAGCGCGAGGTCTATCATGTCCTCGGCGCTCATTTCCGCTTCATCTTCGAGCTGTTCGGCCATCAGCACTTCCCGGAGCTTGCGGGCGCTGGTGCCGGTTTGCGAGCTGTGTGCCTCGTCGGCGATGATGGCGAAGTTCCGTTTCTTGAGTGACGTGTTCTTTTGGATTTCCTCCAGAACGTAGGGAAATGTCTGTATCGTCACGATGATGATAGGCTGTCCCTTGATCAGAGCCTCCGCGAGTTTCTGGGACTTCGCGCCCTCGCCTTCCTCGCGGTTGATCCGGCCTACCACACCTTCACGATGCTCGAATTGATAGATCGTGTCCTGAAGCTGATCGTCGAGCACGGTGCGGTCGGTGATGACGAGGACGGAATGGAAAACCTTGCTGCCCTCGTCGTCATGGAGCGTGGCAAGCTGATGCGCCGCCCATGCGATGGAATTCGATTTCCCCGAGCCGGCCGAATGCTGTCCCAGATACGCATGACCTGGACCTTCTTCGAGCGTGGTGGAAACGAGCAAGCGCACCAGATCCCACTGATGATATCGCGGGAAAATGAGAGACTCCTTTTTGAACTTCTTCCCTTGCCAATCCTCCTTCTCCTCGATCTGAAGGTGAACGAAGCGCCCGATGATGTTGAGGAAATGATCCTTTTGGAAAACCTCCCTCCAGAGATAGCTGGTCGGATGGGAACCGTCCTTTGGCACATCATTGCCAGCTCCGCCGTCCTCGGTGCCACGGTTGAAGGGGAGGAACAGCGAATCGCTACCTGCCAGCCGGGTACACATCTGCACATCGTATTGGCTCACCGCGAAGTGGACGAGCGCCCCGCGCTTAAAAGTGAGCAATGGCTCAGGCTTGCCCGTCACCGGGTCTTTCGGCAGCCGGTCTCGGCAATACTGCTTTATCGCGTTTTTGGCCGCCTGCTTGAATTCACTTTTCAACTCCAGCGTCGCCACCGGGATGCCGTTGATGAACAGCACCAGATCGATGCGCCAGTCCTTGCTTTTGATCTTCTCGCCCTTTGCCGGGTATTTGGCATACGGAGAATAGGTGAGTTCCTGCACTACCCGCAAGCGGTTGGAGCCGTAGTTTGCCAGCGTGTCCGGGTTCAGTCCGTGATCCGGCTTGAACTGGCAGATCTTGATCGACACCCCTCTATCCTTGAACGGATGCCGCAGGACTCCGAGGGTGCCGTATTTCCGCATCTCCGCCGATGAAGCGTTCGGATCAACCTTTTCGAGTTGCTCCGTCACCTTGCGCAGCAGAGCCGCCTCGGGATCCTGCGGGTGGTTGGCGCAGATTCGTTTCCACGCATCCGGCTGGGTATCCTTGAAATAACCGACCACGTCCTCCGGATAGATCGCCCGCTCGCGGTCATAGTCGGCGGGTGACCCAAGCAGCCAGCCATGGGCTGTCAGATGGGCGATGATTTCATCCTGGAAGGCTCGTTCAGCGGCTGGATCGGACATGGGAATGTGTGTGGGGGTGCTACAATAGCGAATCCCTGCTGAACAAGCGATTGAGTCTGAATCCTTTGCCATCAGATGTCTTTTGAATCATTCCGGCTTCTTCCAGCTTGTTGAAACGGTAACGCACCGCCCGGTAAAGTTTGTCGAACTCCTTGATGTCCTGCCGGGAGCCATGTCTGGCATTCCAGATGGCGTATGCCGCGAGTTTGGCGGTGGCAGCGCGTCCATTACTGAAGGCATCATATCGATAAACCGTATTAAGTGCCATGCGCGAATCCCCATCTAAAACTGCGAATCCGGCACCGAAGATCTCCAGTAACTCATCGCGGTAGCCGGTCTTCACCAACTCACGGTCAGCCACATAGACCGGATGGAGTGGACTGCCGCACGGATGCCTGGCAATCAATCCGCAGGATTCCAAGTAAGCCAACTCGTTGAAGTGGTTGTTGTCTGGAGTGAGCAACACCGTGTAATCGTGGCTCCGCTCCGCCCATTCGGACTTGATCAAGTAGGCGAGGATGGTTTTCTGATCATGACTAAGCGCGATGCCCCGTGTCTTAGCGCCGATGTATCCATCCAGTGAGCCGAGGTGGCCTTCCATAAAGTCATCGAGTAGCCGTCCGGCACGCAGCGTCAACCTCACTTCATCCGTCATCAGGCGGTAGCTGGGCAGATCCATACGGTTGTCCAAACAGAGATTGACGAGTGTGGCCATGCCGATGCCCTTGCCTTCCCATTTCCGGAATACCCTCAGCACATCGGCGAGCTTGGGATTGCGCGGCTTGGCTTCGGGGATGATCCGGAGCAGCGGAATGTCGTGCTCGGGATGCTCCACGAGCAGGTGACTGCGGAAACGACCGGGATTTTGAATGGTGATTTTTTCTCCAGGACGGATGGAAAGAATCACTTGTTTGTTGATCGAATAGTCCCGATGGGCCAGTGCATTGTTAACGGTTTCCCGCAGTAACTCCTCTGGATATTGGGGCAAGTCGCCGCCGCCACGCTCCGCTGAGACGCCGACCTGGATATTGCGCAAAAGGTAACTGATCGCGCCCTCCATCAGCGGAATGATGTTGCCCACGAGATCCTGCTTGTCTTGGGCGATCACCTGCGGGACATCGACATAACCGTGGACATGGCAGCGGAAACCCAGCAGATCGCCCACATGCTCTCCACAGACCAATGCCCCAAGAATCGTAACCTTTTCCTCGCGGAGAAATCCCTTGCGAGTCAGGAACGGAAGAGCCGCTTCGAGGCTCGGCTTGATCGTCTCGATCTTGACCGGCTGGTTGAGCCGCTGGATGTAGTCGTTGAGCGGATCAAGGCTAAGGTTTTCCAGCTTGCAACCCTCCATCGGGCGCAGCTCGCGGGCCTGCCATGCGTCCTCCTTGTATTCTTCCTGTTCGTCGATCTCGGCCTGGCTGAGGCGGTGATCGCCGGTGAGGTCGCGCCGATACGCCTTGTCATCCAGATAGATGAATTTTTGATCCGCTGCCAGCTCTTCCACATAGATGACAGCCACCCTGCCGTTCATGAAGTCGCGCAGTTCCATCCGCGGAACTGGCGGGCTGATTGTCACCGGACGGCCCTGTAAGTCGTTGAATTGGCGGTAGAGTTCCTTGAGCTGTGGTTCAGCATCTTCCCGATACCCTCGGAAAACGTAACGACGCGCTGGACCGGTGCCTTCCTCTTTAATGCCAAGCAGCAGAATCCCGCCGCGCGTGTTGAGAAAAGCGTTGGTGGTCTTGTAAATCTCCTTCCATTCTCCACCGGTTGCCGGGACCGGCTTGATCTCCAGCCCATCGCTCTCCAAATCCACGAAGCGATCCTCGCCGATCAAGCGCTGGATCTTGGATAGAAGCTGACTGACGAAATCACTCACTGGAGGGATTCTGATAGGTTGGGTGGGAAAGGTCAACGTCCCTCACATCGATCTTCCCGGTGACGGCGGCGGAGATGAGGGATTCAAACCGCCCATGTGAACTTATCTCTCAGCTTCGCCTGTGGCTTATTGTAATCGACTAGATGCTCTTTCAGCAAACGCCCCACCACAATGCCTGGATGGATCGCGATCTTTTTGGCAAAGACCCGGATACGTTCACTGGAGAACTGACCTTGATTGGCAAAAGCCTTCCAAGCGTCGTTTGGAATCAGGATCTCTCCCGCGAAACGGTTGGCCTCTTCCTCGCGCTTGATGTCCTCCGGTAAGGAGTTGCCGCCCTCGATGAAAATCTGCTTCTTCCGCATTTGGAGAACGTGTTTCGCCTCATGAAAGAAGGTGAACCAGTAATTGTCGTTCGTTTTGAATAGAATCGATTGCTGGATGAGTGGGCGGCCATGGAACCAGCGCATGACTCCGCTCACGCCCAGCCCCGGAAGTTCCGGCACGAGTTCGTAGATCACTCCTGCTTCGGCACAAAGAGCCTTTATTTTCGGAATGAACGTGGAAGGTGCTTCCCGGGTGAGAGTGCGGATGGTTGCAAGGTTCGCCGCAAAGGTGTCGGCATTGAATTCACCAACGGATCTTGACTGGGCGATGAGCTCACCTTGGCGCAACCACGCGGAGAGCACCGGCATCCGGTCATTCGTCCGCTCCGCTTTGCGAAACGACAACTCCAATTCCATTTCCGCATAGACCGCCTGCCATTGGTCAGGACTCGCCACGCCGAAGAACCGGAGAAGGGCTTCCACCCTCGCCTCGGGTTTCGTGGCCGGCGAAAGATAGGCTTTCCGCGACATGACCAGATAGGGAAAGCGTCGGGACCACTCCACGAATGCCCCGAGTTCGCGCTTGGCGGCGTCTCGGGCCAGATGTTCCCGGTAGTTGGATTCCAGCTTGAGCCAGAATCCTGCGGGCACTTGCAGCACCTTTTCGAGGGCAAGCGCGGTGGTGTGCGTCACCGGGTCGATGCCCTTGATGATGCGGTTGATCGTCTTGTCGCTGATTCCGGCGCGTTCGGCCAACTCGGTTTGGCTCATGCCGAGAGCGTCCAAGCTGTCCTGAAGCGTCACGCCGGGTGCGGTGGCGAAGTCTTCGATGGCGGTGTCTTTACTCATGGGTGTTGGTGATTTCTTGGATGTCGATGATGGTAATCCCTTTCCAGTCCCAGCCGCCATCATCTGGATTTCTGGGCTCGGGTTCGTCCCCAACGGTGAAGTCGAGGCGGTAGGGCTGTTCAAGATCTGCGGAGAACTCGTTTTTTCGGTTTCCTTTGAGTTGGTGGATGCGTGCTTGGGGAAGGTGTCTGAGGTCTTCCAGGCAGCTCGCCGCTTTGAATTCCGAGATTCGGGCTTCGAAACGCTTGGCCCCAATAAGCCCGAGCTTCTTTTGTCGCTCTTTCTCCTTGGTGGCCAGTTTTTCGAGTTTGTTGTTCCTGTATCGGACCTGCATTGCGTCGGCTGGCTTCTTTAGATTCTTCTTAACGTATCC